>Ga0315902_10001541_pt1 | contig 36976 bp, 36 predicted proteins | sample LakEriMetagenome_9_FD_203523 | JGI IMG/M metagenome (GOLD analysis project Ga0315902, IMG submission 203523) | Freshwater fungal communities from buoy surface, Lake Erie, Ohio, United States - Buoy 12 MA117 | ecosystem: Environmental > Aquatic > Freshwater > Lake > Lake biofilm | place: USA... | reverse complement strand
ATGGATTCCTTGGAGGGATGCGTCACTCCTTCGCTTCGATTTCGAGGCGGGGGAAGAGAGGTGTGGGGGTGCCGAGTTGGTGGCCGTTTTGGAGGAGGCCCCACTGGAGGTCTTTGAACTGGAAGCCAGCGGGCATTTCCCAGCCGATCTGCGCGCGCGCGGCCTGCATGGCCGTGGGCATGACGGGATCGAGCAGCACGGTGACGTGCGTGAGTGCCTCGGCAAGGTGATGGAGCACGCTGTCGATACGGGCGCCCTGCGCGGGGTCTTTGGCGAGCGAGAAGGGCTTCGTGCTGTCCACGAAGGCGTTCGCGTGCGAGACGATCTTCCACGCGGCGGCAATGCCGTCGTGAATGCCCCAGGTGCTCATGCTTTCGAGGTAGGCGGGCACGGCATCAGCGACGGTCTGGCGCAGGGCGCGGTTTTCGTCGTCGTCGTAGGCTCCGATGGCGAGGACGCCGGCGCGATACTTCTGCGCCATGTTGATGGAGCGGTTCAGGAGGTTTCCGAGGCCACCAGCGAGCTCCTTGTTGTAGCTCATGATGATGCGCTCATCGCTGAAGTCGGAGTCGTAGCCGGTGGCGATGTCGCGCATGAGGTAGTAGCGCAATCCATCCGGAGTGTAGGTGTCGGCGAGCACGCTCGGGTCGATCACGTTTCCGGTGCTTTTGCTCATCTTGGCACCTTTGACGTTCCACCAGCCGTGGACGACGAGTTTGGGCATTTCCGCGTCCGTGAAGCCGAGCGCATGAAGCATGATGGACCAGTAAACGGCATGCGCGGGCATCAGGATGTCCTTCCCGATGATTTCGGCGTCAGCGGGCCAGATTTTTCCAAACTGCGGCAATCCTTCGTTTCCGACTTCGTCCGCCAGATAGCCTGCGAAGCTGATGTAGTTCGAGAGGGCGTCAAACCAGACGAAATTGACCGAATCCGGGTCAAACGGCAGCGGAATGCCCCAACTGAGGCGATCCTTGGGCCGCGAGATGCAGAGATCGATGCCGCTGGAGCCTTCGAGGGCGTTGAGCACATCGTTCGCGCGGTGAGGAGGGAAAATGAAGTCGGGGTGGCTGCGGATGAAGGCTTTGAGCCATTCGGTGTGCTCGCTGAGTTTGAAATACCAGGCGTCTTCTTCACGCCATTCGACCTCGCCCCATTCCTCGCCGAAATTTCCATCGGGACCGCGTTCCTTGTCGGTGAGGAATTGCTCCTGACGGACGCTGTAGTGGCCGCTGTAGCTCTTTTTGTAGAGCTGGTCGCAATCGTGCAGCTTTTGGAGCATGGCCTGCACGACGCGCTTGTGGCGAACGTCGGTGGTGGCGGCCCAGCCGTCGTAGCGGACATTGAGCTTGTCCCAGAGCGCGGTGAAGTGCGCGGTGACGTCGTCCACGAACTGCTGCGGCGTCTTGCCGGCCTTTTCGGCGCTCTTTTGCACCTTTTGGCCGTGCTGATCGACTCCGGTGAGGAAATAGACCTCGCGGCCGCTGCGGCGCTGGAAGCGGGCCATCACGTCCGCGAGCACTTTTTCATACGCGTGGCCGATGTGCGGCGGCGCGTTGGTGTAGTCGATGGCGGTGGTGATGTAGAAGGGCTTCACGGTGGTGGGAAAACGGCCCGCGATGATGCAGGGGATTCGCGGGAGGGCAAACCCGGAGTCACGGCGCGGCGTGTCACTGCAGCCGCTCGATCTTCACTTTGCAGAGCCCCTGACCACGATGGAGGCCGATGGCGCTGGCGGCGGCCGGGGTGAGGTCGATGACGCGCCCGCGGATGTAGGGGCCGCGATCATTGATGCGGACGATGACCCAGCGGCCGGTGTGCGTGTTCGTGCAGCGCACGAGGCAGCGCAGGGGCCAAGTTTTATGCGCGGCGGCAAAGGCGTTGGCGCGATACGGCTCACCGCTGGCGGTGCGGCGATCCGTGTAGATGCTGGCGATGCCATGCTGCGTGGCGACGACGCGCGGATGACCGGGTAGAGCCGTGGGTGCGGGCGAGCTGCAACTGCTGAGAATGACGAAGGACGAAATCAGAATGAGGAATGAAGCCCGAATGCGGAAAACCGGATGACGCGCGGCTGGCGTCATCCGGCTGAGGGTGATCATTCGAGATTCTTGCTTCGTCATTTCTGCGCAGCCGTGTCTTCCGGGTGGATGAGGCCGTAGTCGCCGTCTTTGCGGCGGAAGAGGATGGCGAGCTTGTGGTTCTGCTGGTCGTGGAAGACGACAAAGCCGCGCTGGCTGAGCTCGAGATCGACGATGGCTTCGTCGGGGTAGAGGGGACGGATTTTGTAGGACTCCTCATGCACGTAGGCGGGTGTGACGTGCTCTTCTTCGCCCTGATGGAGGGATTCTTCGTGAATGACGTGCTCCTGGATGTGGCGGATGGAGCCGTCTTTGCGCGGGCGGTGGCTCTTGAGGAGGCGGGTTTTGAATTTGCGCATGCGCCGGGCAATCTTGGCAATGCTTTCGTCGATGGATGCGTAGATGTCCTCGGTGGTGGACTTCACTTCGATGACGATGTGGTTGGCGCAGAAGAGAATGATTTCGGCCATCTGGCGGTGGTGGCCTTCGACGTCGAGGATGATCTTGGCCTCGATGATGCGCGGGTAGTCGAGGTGGAGGCTTTCGATCTTCTTGTGGGCGTATTCACGAATGGCCTGGGTGATCTCGATATGGCGGCCAGTGACGATAATGGGGAGATTGACGTTGTGGACTTGCATGGCGGGTTGGGGTTCGGGGTTAGTGGTTCAAGAGTCTCGATTGCCGTTGGTTGGATGCAATGTTCGGCGGTGAATGTTCAAAGTTCAATATTCGAACTCGGCTTTTCACATGCTGAAATTGCTGCCGAGGTAGAGGCGGCGGGCCTCCTCGTCGTTCACCAGGAAGTCTTTGGTGCCGTGACGCAGGATCTGCCCCTCGAAGATGAGGTAGGCGCGGTCCACGATGTTCAGGGTCTCGCGCACGTTGTGATCGGTGATGAGGATGGCCAGCCCGGCCTGCCGGAGCATGCGGATGATGTCCTGAATCTCGCTGACGGCGATGGGATCGACGCCGCTGAAGGGCTCGTCGAGCATGAGGAGCTTGGGCGAGGTGACGAGGCTGCGGGCGATGGTCAGGCGGCGTTTTTCGCCCCCGGAGAGGGTGATGGCGAGATTGTCCGCGACGTGGTCGATGCCAAATTTTTCCATCAGCGCCTGCGTCTGGTCGGCGCAGTCCTGGCGCGAGTAACCCTGAGTCTCCATGACGCCGAGGATGTTTTCCCGCACAGTGAGGCGGCGGAAAATGCTCTCCTCCTGCGGGAGGTAGCCCATGCCCATGCGGGCGCGCTTGAACATGGGCTCGAGCGTGGCGTCTTTGTCCTCAAAAACGACTTTTCCACCATCTGGACGGACGAGGCCGACGATCATGTAGAAGGTGGTGGTCTTTCCCGCGCCGTTCGGGCCGAGCAGGCCGACGATTTCGCCCTTTTTCACCTCGATATCGACCCCGTTCACGACGACGCGGCCATCGTAGATTTTTTGCAGGCTCTCGGTGTGCAGGAGCACGTCATTCCCGGCCGCATAAATGGCGCCGGGGGCAAATTGGAGCGTGGGATCGGTTTCGGCGGACATGTGGGCGCGACTCATCATTTCGGCGGAGCGGGCGGCACCTGGCCTTCGGCGAGGATGGTGCGGAAGACGCCGCCCTCGGTCTGGAGCTTGCCGTTCCCATCAATGACGATGTAGCAGCGCGGATCGGTGGCCTCGATCAGCCGGTTACCCACCTGAATGCCGGGCATGCCGCGCAGGGTGATGGTGTCCTTCCGGTTGTCGTAAATGGCCACTTCATTGCAGGTGGCGACGCGGGTGGTGCCGTCTGTGGCGATCATTTCCACGCGGATCATGGTGCCGCGCGCGTAGGCGATCTCAAAGGGCGGATCGTGCTTTTCGAGCATGCCGGCCTTGCTGGTGGCGTTTTTCTCACTGCGCGTGGCGAGAATGTCCGCATCACCGCCTTTGGGAGCCTTATTTTCGCCTACGACCTGGCCTTTGGAGTCTTTTTTCATGTGCACTTCGAGCTCGTCGCACTCGATGGTGCCCTTGGGATGGCGCACCTTCACATTGCCGCGATAAATACCGATCCAAGTGTTTGGATCGAGTGATCCAGACTGGGTCGCGGTGATCACGGTGTCTCGTGTGGGGTCTGCCACGGCCGGACGCTCAAAAACGAGCGGGCGAAGGCGCTGCGGCTGCGGGCCTGCCGGGACCGCGGGCAGCGTCGTCTCCGCTGCGGGGGCGCCAGCGGCAGGTGTGGCAGGCTGCGGAGGCTGGTCACCGCCGCGCATCGTGCCCTGCACGGTCTCTAGGGCCTTCTGACGAGCGGCGGCGGCCTTTGGATCCTTCGCGAGCTGCTGCGCCTTATTTTTGATGTCCTCCGGAATGGCATTCACGGCCGCGCGCGCGGCAGCCTCGGCCTTTTTGCGCGTCTCCTCATCGACCTTGCCCTTGTTGCCATCGATCAGCCGTTTCGCGGCGTCGATCAGCGTGGCCGCGCCTTTTTTGGGCTCGGCGACCTGCGCCTGCGCGAGGGTGGCGCAGGCGAGAAAGCTGAAAAGGAGGGCGGTGGGGCGCATCATGGTTTGGCGGGCTTTTTCTCGCCGCTTTTGGGAGAGGTGTCAAAGATGACCATGCGGATGTTTCCCTCCACCGTGGCCTGATTCGTCCGTGTGTCGAAGAAGAAGCGCTGCCCCTCAAGCTGGAAGTCCGAGCGGGTGACCTTCCCGCCCTGCATGCCGCGCAGCGTGGAGGTGGTCAGATTGTAAAAGGCTGTCGGCAGGTCGATGCGCAGATTTTTCGACGGATCGACGGCAAACTGCTGCCAGGTGAACTGCTCCGCATACAAACGCTGATCGTCCACGCGGCGCACCACGCCCGCGGTGATCAGCGAGGTGCGGCGTCCGGCGCTGTCAAAGGACGGTAGCACGAAGCCTTTGTTTTCGACGCCCACCGGCACGCTTTGCACGATGCCATCGGCCAGGCTGTTCTTTGCTTTTTCTTCAGGCTGCTGCGCCTGGGCGCACCAAACCCCGGCCGCGATCAGGCCCGCGATGCAGGTGGCCCGGAGCAGGCGCCGATCAGCCGATGGAAGAGACGATCGCATGGATTTGGCGGAGAGATTCGACAACGGAGGCGATTTGCGAAAGAGGGATCTGGTTCGGGCCATCGGAGAACGCTTTGGCCGGGTCCGGGTGCGTTTCCATGAAGACCCCATCGCAACCCGCGGCCACCGCAGCCCGCGCGAGCACCGGCGCGAGCTTTCCATCACCGCCGGTGGCACTGCCGAGTCCGCCCGGGCGCTGCACGCTGTGCGTGGCATCCATGACCGCGCGGTAGCCGAGCTCCCGCATCCAATAGAGCGAGCGCATGTCCGCGACGAGGTTGTTGTAGCCGAAGGTGGTGCCGCGCTCCGTGAACATGAAATTCTGGCAGCCCGCGGTCACCAGCTTGTCCGCGATATTTTTCACATCCCACGGCGCGAGGAACTGGCCCTTCTTCACATTCACCGCACGGCCGGTTTCGCCCGCGGCGAGGATCAAATCCGTCTGGCGGCAGAGAAAGGCGGGGATTTGCAGCAGATCGATGTGCTCCGCGGCCTTTTTTGCCTCCTCGGCGGTGTGGATGTCCGTGGTCACGGGCACACCCAGCTTGGCACCGATGCGCGCGAGCAGCTTGCAGCCTTCCTCACAGCCGAGTCCGCGGTAGGACGAGATCGCGCTGCGATTGGCCTTGTCATACGAGGCTTTAAAAATCCAGCGCCAGCCGTGCTTCTGCGCCATCGCGCCGAGCTGCTCCGCCACGCCCCAGATGAATTCCTCGCTCTCGATCACGCAGGGCCCGAGCATGAACACAGGCTCGCGGCCATCCATCGTTACGGAACCAATTTGAACCACAGGGAGCTGAAACATGCGCAGGTAGGAGGATAAGGAGGGTTGATGGGCTGCGGAAGCAGTTAGCGAAGGCAGAGACGATGGCAAAGGGAATGACGCGCTCAGCCCGGCTGCAGCGCACGCACCAGACCGAGCACTTTTTCACCCGGCAGCGCGCTGGTTTCCATCTGGTTCATCACATATGCAAAGGACAGGCCGCTCTCTGGGTCCGCAAAGGCCAGGCTGCCTCCCGCACCCGGATGACCAAAGGCCGAAAGCGACGCGCCAAAGTGCTGCCGCAGCTTCCGGCCATATCCGGGGCTCTGCGGATCGCGATCCAGCGGATCACGCATCACGCCCGCGCCAAACGCCACCGGCGTCAGCAGCACCGCATCCTCCTGCTGGCTCAAATCCGCGCCGAGCTGCTCCACGATGCTCTCCGGCACGATCTGCTCGCCGCGCCAGCGACCGCCCTCAGCCAGCATCGCGTAAAATTTCGCCAGCCCGCGCGCATTGCCCACGCCACCCATGCTCGCGTAACCCCGCGCCCACGTTTCCGGCTGGTTGAAGTCACTCACCGCGTTCAAACCGAACGGCGATTGAAACGTGCGTACCGTCAGCGATCCCGCGGTGTTGAACGCGCGCAAAAACGCCTGATCCGCGGCCGCGACACTGATCTTGCCCGGATAAATCGGCGACACTCGATCATGCTGCTCTGCTGGCAGGCCGATCCAGAAATCCAGACCGAGCACCCGGCCGATCGTCTCGTGAAAATACTGCCCCAGCGACTCCGCGCCCGTGATGCGCCGCACGATTTCATCCATCAAAAAGCCAAACGTGCGCGCGTGGTAGCCCTGGTGCTCTCCCGGCGTCCAAAGTGGCCGCTGATGCTCCAGCGCAGCGATCACCGCATCGTAATCAAAGATCGGCACCCGCTCATCCAGCGCGCAAAGGCCCGCCGTGTGCGTCAGCAGATGCGCGAAGGTCACCTCCGCCTTCCCTGCCCCGACAAACTCCGGCCACACCTCCGCCACCGGCGCGCCCAGTGGCAGTCCCGCCTCATGCAGCGCCATCAGGCAGCAAAGTGCCGCAGGCCCCTTCGTCGCCGACCACACCGGCACCAGCGTCTGCTCCGTCCATGGCCGCGTGCGCGCCCGATCGCAAAACCCGTGCGCCAGCGAGAGCACCTCGCGTCCGCGATGCCACACACTCACGGACGCACCGAGATCGCCGCGCGTGCGGAAATTCTCCTCAAACCACGCCGTCGCGGCATCGAGCTTGTCAAAGGACGGAGGCGGGCTCATGCGGAAGTCGCGGCGGAACGTTGCAACAGCGCCCTCACGCCATCCAGATCCGGATCGCGTCGCGCATGATGCCTCAGGCCCGGATCCATCTCAAAGGCTTGACGCAAATAACGCAGTGCCTTGTCCTGCTGGCCCAGTTTCGCGTGGTAGCAGCCCATGTTGTAAAAAAACTCCGGCTTTTTGCGCAGCTCAGCCGGGCCACGGGAAAGAAAGTCCAGCGCCTCCGCCGTGCGGTCCATCTCATGCAGGCAAAACGCCGCGTGAATGAAGCCACCGGGCTCCGCAGGCTCCTTTAGGCAAAGACTTGCCGCCAGCGCGAAGGCCTCCTCCCATCGCCGCTCCCCCATCAGGCAGAGCAGCGTCAGCTCCACCACATCCACTCGGCCATGTGCCTCCACCGGCAGTGCGGCGAGCTCCTCCCGGGCCTCCGCGTGGAGGCCCAGCTCGACATAGCCCTGAGCGGCGGCGATGCGGCGGTGGAGTTCGGTCATGGCAAATTTCGCGTCGATCCAAACAAAGCCCCGGCCTCCGCGCAATAGCTAGATTTCACCCGATCACGGCTTCAGCTCCAGATTGCACACGCCGCGCGTGCCGGGCGGAAACACGTTGTTGCTGAAATGCAGACCTCGCGGCCCGCTTGGCTCGGTGGAAATGAGGACGTCATAAATGTAGCGCGGCGGGCCGGAGTTGTGCACGAGATTGCCTTGGATGAGCACCTCCGTGAGCGGTGGATCGTCCGGGTCCTGCCCCGCGTCGAATTTGAAGGGCGAGCGCTCTTTGCCCCACATCCAGTGCGCATCGCCGTGGCCGAAATCGGAGATGATGTTGTTCGCGATGATCGATCCGCCGTCCGCATTCGCTGGTTTGCCGTCCTGCGCCGGATGCGCCGCGGCTCCGGGCATCAAACCGATCGCCCACAGGTCGTTGCGGATGAACTGGTTGCCGGTGATGAGCACGTTGCGGCTGCCGTGCATCGCCTTCATGCCGATGTGCGCGTGGTTCACGATGTTGTTCGAGACAATCACATGGTCGCAATGCAGGTCGATGCCCTGCGCGGCATTTTCGATGTGGTTGCCAAGCAATCGCGTGAAGTCGCTGACCTCCGGTGCGGTCACTTGAATGGCGCTGCCTTGACGCCAGTTGTCCGTGTAGCCCGCATCCCAGGCCTGCTGGCTAATGAGCGGGCCTTTCTCCGGGTTCTTCTTCACGAAGGTGCCGAGCTTGTATTGATCGCGGCTCTCCTTCGACGGGAAATACGTCTCCTCAATCACGTGATTGCCCTCGATGAGCGTGCCTTGGCAATACCGCACCATGATGCCCGTGCCGTCCGTGCATCGAAACGCATAGCCGGAGACGTCGCCCTGCGTGCGGTCATCAATGCTCACCTTCATGTAATTGCGCACCAAACAGCGGCTGATGCGCGTGCTGCTGCTGTCGGTGACCAAGATAGCACCGGACTTCGTGCGGTTGTTGATGACCTTCACGTTGTCGATGACGAGATCGCGACAATTTTGGGCACGAAGAGCCTCGGTATTCGTTTCGCTCTTGTCCTCAGGCCGCGTGAGCGTCACATCACGAATTTCGATGCCGCTGGCGTTTTCGATCTCGAGGATCGCTTGAGCCGGATTTTGCTGAATGATGCGTCCGGGCCCGCAAAGCCCGCTGCGGTCGCCACGAATGCGGAGCTTCTCGGTTATCACATGATCGCCCGCGGGCACAAAAACAAGTTTGCCCGTATTTGCCGTCAAAGCGGCCTGAATCGATGGATAAGCCGCCGCAGAGATTTCACCGGTCACTGGTGAATCGGCCGCCAACGCGGCTGTGGTGAGGAAAAGGGAGAAAAGGAGCTTCGTGGGCATGAAAAGGGATTGGGGGCACAAACAACGACTGCCAGCCTCGCTTTCATGCCCGATGTGAATCAGCAATTGGAGATTGAGGAGCGATGCAGAAAAGCGTTAATGGCACGATAACCATGAGTTCGACTTACAGCCCGCCCCACACGCTCACACCGCGCGTCCTCGCGCTCGTGGCTGACATTGGTGAGGCGCTAGGGCACCTTTCTGGGCGTGCGGGATCACCCACTCCTCCGTTTCTGCGACGCGGAAACCGCCTGCGATCAATCCAGGCCTCCCTAGCCATCGAAAACAACTCGCTCACTTTGGAGCAAGTCACTGCGGTGATCGCTGGCAAGCGGGTTCTGGGACCGCCGAAGGAGATCCAGGAGGTGCGCAATGCCTTCGCCGCCTATGAGTCGATGCCGGCCTGGAAACCCTGGGCGGCCAAAGATTTGCTCGCCGCTCACAAGCTGCTCATGAGCGGCCTCGTGGACCATCCGGGGCGCTTCCGCACGGCTGGCGTGGGTATCGCCCAGGGAAAAAAGATCGTGCATCTGGCCCCACCCGCCGACCGCGTGCCGGGACTCGTGAATCAACTGCTGAACTGGCTCAACAAGACGGATGCGCATCCGCTGATCGCAAACTGTGTGTTTCATTATGAGCTGGAGTTCATCCATCCCTTCGCCGATGGCAACGGACGCATGGGAAGGCTGTGGCAGACGCTGATTCTGAGCCGTTGGAAGCCGCTGCTGGCCTGGGTGCCGGTCGAGACGGTGATCCGTGAGCGACAGGCCGAGTATTACGCGGCACTGGCGGCCTCCGACAAGGCAGGCCACTCCACCGCTTTCATCGAATTCCTCCTTTCCGCGCTGCTTCAAGCCCTGCACGAAGCCACCGCCACCGACCAAGTCGGCGATCAAGTGAACGACCAAGTCAAAGCGCTTCTCAAATGCCTCGCTGGGCAGCCTTTGACCGCGCTGGCCTGCATGAAAAAACTGCGCCTCGCCCACCGGCCCACTTTCCGCAAAAACTACCTGCAACCCGCCCTAGAAGCCGGCCTGATCGAGCGCACGCTGCCTGCTAAACCGAACAGCAGCCTGCAAAAGTATCGCCTCAGCCGGAAGTAAGCAGGCAAGCAGCGAACAGCCTCGTCTCCGCCCTTCCAAAATGCCCGCCATGCACCTCGCGCCCAGTCGCGGCTGCTGTCAGCGGCTCGACTTGTCGCTTCTTGGAACTTAAGATAGCCTGAGTGGTATCCCGACATGAAACTGCTCTCCAAAGTCGAATTCCGCGAAACATTCTCTGCGCCAATGCAACGCGTGCCGAAGGATGCGAGCCCTCCGTTTGATTCTTGGAGCTACTTCGGAGCGATTCCCAAAGAAGACTTTCAGGGCTGCGACTGTTCGGCGGCGTGCGTGAAGAACGCTTGGACTGATGCGACCGGCAATTTCCAGCACCTGCTCGTCAGCAGCAGCACCGCAAACACTTTCATGGTCATCGTGCTCGATCTTGTGGAGGGGAACGTCCACGGACATCATCTGCTCGATCTCAATCGGGAATACGGCCTCGAGAACAAACCGTGAATCTCATCCCCAGCCTGATTACGACGATGTCCACGCACCACCCACCCGAAAATGCCACGTCACGCTTCTCGAACCGAGTGACGGACTATGTGCGATATCGCCCGGGCTATCCGGAATGCGTGCTGACGTTGTTGCGGGATCGTCGCTGGCTGCAACGAGGCACCCGAGTGGCGGACATCGGCTCTGGCACCGGCATCTTTTCCAGTCTCTTGCTTGATCAAGGCGCGGAAGTCTTCGCGGTGGAGCCAAACGCTGGCATGCGTGAGGCTGCGGAAGCCATGCTTGGCCATCATGCCTTGTTTCACTCCATCGCAGCCTCGGGCGAAGAAACCACGCTGGAGGATCAAAGCATGGATTTCATTGTCTCTGCTCAGGCTTTTCACTGGCTCGACCGCACTCGAGCGCGGCGCGAGTTCATGCGCCTTCTCAAGCCAAGCGGTAGGATAGCGCTTATTTGGAACGTGCGCCAGACAGCCAACACGCTCTTTCTTCGCGATTACGAGAACCTGCTGCTCCACTTCGCACCCGACTACGCGCAAGTGCGGCATGAAAATGTCGATGTAGAAGCTCTCGAGAGCTTTTTCACCGGTGGAGTCTTCGAGAAGCACGTTTTCGCCAACCAGCAGAGCTTCGACTTTGCCGGAGTCTGCGGACGATTGCTGTCTTGCTCCTACGCGCCCGCCGAAGGCCATCCTCTGCACGAGCCGATGATCGAGGAACTGCGGCGTCTGTTTGAAACTCACGAGCAAAACGGCAGCGTCACGTTTCTCTACGACACCGAGGTGTTCATCGGCGGATGATCACCTTGCGAGCCAGGACGAGTCTCCGGTGTTACGCGATCACTTCTCTCGCCATACTTCGTCAGCCCGCCTTCAGCGAGGCCATGTCGATGGAGAAGCGATACTTCACATCGGACTTCAGCAGGCGTTCGTAGGCTTCGTTGATCTGCTGGATGGCGATGACCTCGACGTCGGAGACGATTTGGTTCGCGCCGCAGAAGTCGAGCATCTCCTGCGTCTCGGCGATGCCGCCGATGAGCGAGCCGGCGAGGCGTTTGCGACCAAACAGGAGCCCAAAGGCAGATACGGGCAGCGGTTTGTCCGGTGCGCCGACGAGCGTGAGCGTGCCGTCGATCTTGAGCAGGTTCAGGTAGGCATTGATGTCGTGATCGGCGGAGACGGTGTCGAGGATGAAGTCGAAGCTGAAGGCGTGTCTGGCCATCTCGTTCGCGTCGCGGGTGAGGATGACTTCGTCGGCACCGAGGCGCAGCGCGTCGTCCTTTTTGCTCGCGGAGGTGGTGAGCACGACGGTGTGGGCTCCGAAGGCATGCGCAAACTTCACGCCCATGTGCCCGAGGCCGCCGAGTCCGACGACGCCGACTTTTTTACCCTTCACATCGCCCCAGCGGCGGATCGGTGAGTAGGTGGTGATGCCGGCGCAGAGCAACGGCGCAACGCCCGCGAGATTCAGGTTGGTGGGCACCTTCAGCGTGAAGTGCTCATCGACCACGATGCTGCTGGAGTAGCCACCGTAGGTCACGGGCGCGGTGCCGTGCTTGTCCGGCGAGTTGTAGGTGAAAGCGGCGTGCGGGCAGAACTGCTCGAGATTGGCTTCGCACGCGGGGCACTTTTGATCGGAATCAACGAGGCAGCCGACGCCGACGAGGTCGCCAGCGCGATGCTTCGTGACCGCGGAGCCGATTTTCGTGACGCGACCAACGATCTCATGCCCCGGCACGCAGGGATAAACCGTGGGAAGAGCACTCCATTCGTTGCGGACCTGATGCAGATCGGAATGGCAGACACCGCAGTAATGGATGTCGATCTCCACATCGCGCTCGGTCGGTTCACGGCGTGGGATGTTGGAGAAGGCGAGCGGCGAGGTGGCGCTGGAGGCAGCGTAGGCTTTGGCGTGGGGCATGGTGAGTGGGGAAGTCGTTCAGCGGACTAACGCGGAGAGCCATGAACTAGCAACCGCCGAATCAGAGCGAGCTTATCGGCTGGGCAGCGCCTCGATGATCTTCGCAATTTGGGCGCGGTGAATGGCCATATGCGTGGCAGCGAGCGCGTGCCATCCAGCCGCATCAAGCGGACCAAACCACGGGTGAGCATACTTTGCTTGAGTCTTTAAATCGGCCACGCCCGCGACTTTCGAGATAAAAGCCTCGCACGAATCCTCGAAAGCATCCTCCACCTCGGCAGTCACCTCAGCACCGGGCTTCACGGAGGCCGTGCTGGCCTCCCGTTCGGGCACTTTGCCACGGGAAAGCATCAGGATCGCCCCAGTGAAAATCGTGTTCGTGATGCGCAGATGCTCCAGCGTCATCCAAACCGACCAAAAGCGGCTGCTGTCCTCCAGTCCTCGCAACCGCGGGATGAGCACCTGCTGAGCTCGGCGCTCCAACGGACAAGTCGCCAGCAAATCGCGGATGGCAGCCCGTTCCTGCTCAAACCGGGCCGTGAAGGCCTCACGCGAGCCAAACAGCCGCTTCAGACGAAAAAGCACTCTCGCGATCCAAAGCTCAGGAGCAGGCAAACCGGCTCCAGGAGCCGCCAAGGAGGGTTTTGTTGGGTTTTCCATGCACACGAGCTATCCGAATCGCTTGCTTTTTGCAAGTGTTAATGCTTTTGAAATGCAAGTGTAGCTGTTCGATGCTCCCTCATGCCTCGCAAGACCTCCACGAAGTCCGCACCTGCCGCCAACCGCCGCTCGCCCTGTCCGGTCGCCTGTGCGCTGGACTTGTTTGGCGACAAATGGACACTTCTTATCATCCGCGACCTCATTCTCGGCCGCAGCCGCTTCAAAGACTTCATCGAATCGCCCGAAGGCATCCCCACCAACATCCTGAGCGACCGCTTGGAGCGCCTGCGCGATGGTGGCCTTGTCGAACAAATCCCCGCCACCGACGGCGGCAAGCGCCTCGCCTACCAACTCACCGACAAAGGTCTGGCGCTGCGCCCTGTGCTGCGCGCCATTCGCGACTGGGGCCTGAAATGGGAACCGGGCACCCGCGCCAATCTGGAAGGCGCATAAACTCGCCCCAAAGCGATCGAAACCTAGATGAGAACTCTGGTCCCAACCTGCTAAGCCTTCTTTTTCGGCGCAGCAGGAGCCTTCGGGTAACGCACGACCTTGATGTCATTCTTCTGCGGGGCACCGGGCGTGCTGCGGCCGGCGCGGATGAGTTTTTCAAAGGCAGCCTGCATGGCTTTGACGCGGTCGGGATGCAGCGGAGCCACGTTCATGGTCTCGGCGAGGTCTTCGTCGAGGTTGTAAAGCTCCGGCTCGGCATGGGCGACGTATTTCCACGGTCCATCGCGGAAGCTGGGCGTTCCGCCGCAGGCGGTGTTCACCGCATTCGTGCGGATCGGACGATCCTCGCCTTTGAGCAGCGGCATCATGCTGAAGCTGTCCTCGCCAGCGGTGTCCGGTAGTTTCACGCCGAGGATCTCCGCCAGCGTGGCCATCGTGTCGGCTTGAAGCACAAGCTGCTTGCACACGCTGCCTGCTTTCACCACGCCGGGCCATTTCACGACGAAGGGCACGCGATGCCCCCCTTCATAAACGGAGGCCTTGTAGTCGCGCAGCGGACCACTGGGATAGTGGCCCTGCTTTTCCATGTCCTTCACGCCGATGTAGGCTGCGCAGCCATTGTCGGAGGTGAAGAGCACGAAGGTATCGTTTTCGACGCCACCGGCCTTCAACGCTTCGAGCACGCGACCGAGCACGTGATCCGTTTCCATCACCAAATCGGCAAAATCATTGTTCAGCCCGCTTTTGCCCTTCCACTCGGCATTCACCGCCAGCGGCGTGTGCGGCGAGGTCAGCGGCAAATAGAGCAAAAACGGCTTCTTCGCGTTCGCTTGCGTGCGGATGAACTTTTCAGCGCGATCCGCCAAGGCAGGCAAAATGCCCTCCAATTGCCAATCGGCCAGCGCAGGGCCTTGCAGGCTTGCCTGGTTCTTCACCAGCTTCGATGCGGGCAGCAACTCACTCGGGATGCCGACCGTGCGATCGCCATCGATGAAGCAATACGGCGGCCAGTTCGGCACGTCGGTGCCGAAGTACTCATCAAAGCCGCGCTCGGTAGGCCCGCCGGGAATGCGTTGCGAGAAAACTGCCTTCCACGTCTTGCGATGTGCGTCGGTGATCGTCGTCGAGACCTGACCACCGCCGCCCGCTTTGCCGCCGAAGCCCCCAAAGTGTGCCTTTTGCTCCGCAGTGATCGGCCAGTCACGCCCGAGATGCCATTTGCCGATGCAGGCCGTGGCATAGCCCTGCTCCTTCGCCATCGACGCGATAGTCATGCGCTCCTTTGCAATCAACGGCTTCCCCCACGAGCCGACGATGCCGGACTGCAAGGTCGTGCGCCAATGGTAGCGCCCCGTGAGCAACGTGTAGCGCGAAGGCGAGCAGCAGCCCGAGCTCGAATGCCCGTCCGTGAAGCGCATGCCCTCGGCGGCGAGGCGGTTCATGTTTGGCGTCGGGATTTTGCCGCGCTCCGGATTGTTCGCCTGCATGTCGCCATAACCGAGGTCATCCGCGAGGATGATGACGAAGTTTGGCTGCGCGGCGAAGAGCGAAGACGAGAGCGCGAGAAGCAGAAGGAGGCATTTCATGGTTTTGCGGGATAGAAAGCTAAAAGCTGCCGGCACAACACGCAGCAAGCTCCAGCCTAACGACCAAGCACGAGGTTTCTTCTCACGGCCGCGTGGTGACCTCGTGAAAGCGGGCTTCGTAGTCCTTGTGGTTCGTGCCCATGAGGCGGTCCCAGACATTGAAGTAGAGGCCGTAGTTGCCGGTGAATTTTTCGTGATGCTGAATGTGGTTCGTGGGTGTGTTCAGCACCTTGCCCAGCCAGGACTTCATCATCCACCTGGGGTAGTATTCAAAGCCGGTGTGGCCGAGCACATTGAAGACAATCTGCCAGACCATGAAGATCATGAAGGCCAGCAGGTGGATGGGCACCGTGAAGACGACTATCGGGAAGATGCAGGCCTGCACCAAAGCCTCCAGCGGCGCAAAGCTGTAGGCCGCCCACGGTGTCGGGTTCGTGCTCTCGTGGTGGACGCGGTGAAAGAGGCGGAACAGACGCCGGTGATGCATCAGCCGGTGCGTCCAGTAGAACCACGTGTCATGCAGCACGATGGCGATCACGATGCTCGCAAAAAACCAACCCCAGCCATGGGCGTCGATCTTTCGATACACCTGCCAGCCATACGTTTTGCCAATTAAGATGGTCGTCATGCCGACCAGTCCGTAAATGACGGCGGTGAGCACGGACCATTTGAGTTCGCGACGCACATCTCCTGCTATGGGATCACGCTGGATGATTTTACGCCGCCACCAGCGCTTCTTGAAAAAGACGAAGGCGAGCAGCCAGGCGATGCCCGCGACCAGCGCATAGCGAAGCCAGTTCTCCAAAGCGATCCCGACAAAGGACCGCATGGAGCCCGGCAAGCCGTTGGGAATGAGATAATCACGGAGCATCGGGCAGCAACATGGCCTCATCTCGGGTTTCTGCATGCCACTTTCTAAAGGCGGACATCAAACGATCGAGATGCAGCTTCGCGGCAGGATCAGCGGCGAGGTTTTGGAGCTGGCCGGGGTCGTTTTGGAGGTCGTAGAGCTCGATGAGGGGCGGTGAACCACCAAGGGCATGCGGGTCCATGGTTTGCAGCATGCGGAAGGCCTCGGGGAACTCGGCTTTGCGGAGGACGAGCTCGCCATAGATGCGGTTGATCCACGGTTTCATGTCGCGGAGATCGGCGTTGATGACTTTCGGCTCGTCGAGGCGGCTGCGGAGGATGAGTTGATGCGTGGCGTCGAGCACGGCGCGCTCTTCCATGCCGCGCTTTAGATTCAGCGAGCGGCCGGAGACTTCGGCGAAGATGAGCTCATGCCCTTTGGCCTTCTTTTGACCTTCGATGAGCGGTTTGAGGCTCTTCCCGTGCAAAGGCGCGTCGTAGGCGATGCGGAGCACGTCGAGCAGCGTGGGCAGCAAATCGAGCTCGCTGACCAAAGCGTCGCTCACGAGTGGTTTCGCGCCTGGAAGCCGGATGACGAGCGGAACATGCAATCCGAAGTGGTAAGGCGTCATTTTGCCATGCGGATAGGCCGGGCCGTGATCGCCCATGAAGATGACGATCGTGTTCGAATCCGCGCCGGAGTCGCGCAAGGCGTCGAGGGCCTCGCCGACGGCTTGATCAGCCTTTTGCACGCCGTCGAGGTATTCGGCCCAATCGCGACGAATGACCGGCGTGTCCGGCAGATGCGGTGGCAGCACCACTTTGGCCGGATCGACGCTGATGGGTTGTTTCTCGCTGTTCACGAACGGGCGATGCGTCGAGGTGATGGTGTTGTGCATCAAGAACCAAGGTTTGCCCCCCGCATGCTTGATGGTGCCGTTCAGTGCTTGTCTGGCGGGCACTTTTGGGAAGAAGTCGTGATACGGAAAACGCTCGTTCGGCGAGACATGCAGCTTCCCGCTCACCGCGGCGTGATAACCAGCCTGCACGAGCATCTCGACGAGCGTCGGCGCAGTGCTGCGGATGCGAGTGTGCAGGTAAGGCGGCGATTTTTTTTCCGCGTCGGTGAGTTTCTCCGCACGCTTGAGGTAGTTGTTCGTGTTGTTCACGAGTCCGTTCACGTGGCTGTGCAAACCCGTCATGATGCAAGCCTTCGACGCCGAACAAACCGGATACGCGACATAGGCGCGACGGAACAGTGTGCCACTTGCCGCAAGTGCATCCATGCGCGGCGTCTGAATGTCCGTGCGGCCAAGCGCGCTCATTTGAGCGCCCTGATCCTCGGTGAGGATGAAAAGAATGTTCGGCTGCGCCGCGAAGAGCGAAGGGGACAGGACGAGGAGAGAAACGAGCAGCAGAAGAGGCATTGGGGAGGCAGCGAATGATTCAACTCACAAAGGCAGTGTCGTGCCAGGAATCGCGACGGGATACCAGCCATCGGCGTCGGGTTTGACGGGTTTTCCAGGAAAACATGCTTTCCGGCTTTTATCGCCTGCTTAAACAAAAACGGCCTCGGCCCCGGCGGAGTGGTGATGAGCACGACATCGGCGAGCTGATACACTTTCTGCCAATCCTCGAACTGCGTGAACACCTGGTCCGGCGGCACATCCACCTGCCCCTCATGCTTCTGCTTCAAGATATCAAGCGCCGCCTGCGCCTTGCCTTCGAGCGGATCGAGCACCGCGACGAGTTTTATCGTGGAACCCGCGTTGAGGGCTTGATTGCACGCCCCCGTGCCACGCCCGCCGCAGCCGATGAGCGCGATCTTGATGTCGCTGTTGCCATTCGCGGCAAAGGCATGTGTGGCGGCAGAGATGGCCACAGCAGAACTGGAGGTGAGAAAGGATCGGCGCGTGGTCATGGTGAGGGTTGGCGTGTGGTGAAATGGAGCTGGCGGTCAGGTTGACTTTGATCAATGTCGGGGAACTGTCCCATGCATGACACCCTTGGCCCAGAAACTCGAAGCGATACTCCAGAAGCAGCAGCCTGTGAGTTCCGAGGTCTTTTGGGCGCAGGTAGAGGCCTTCAAGGACAGGCCGGTGGAGGAGATCCCGGCATCATCGAGCAGCTTCGAGGACTCGACAACTGGGCGGAAGCGAGAGGAGCTCTTCCAAGTGGTGAATGGCTGACCACGGCGGAACGTGGCGGCGCGGAGCATTTCATCCAGCATGCGCCGGGCGAGGCACGAGTGCTCAAAATCACCTATCCGGGCCAGTTTGGTCTGCGCATGAGATTCACGCTGCGGCCGGGTGTGATGCCGAAACGACTCGCGGATGCAATCGGCCTGATGCCTGCGACGCCGCTGGAATATCTGGACCGTCTGACGCTGCACAACGAGCTGTTTGGTCGAAGCATGATGTTTCTCGGCCTCGTGCGTCAGGAAAAAGGCTGGAGCTTCGTGACCTCGCAAATCTTCCTGCGGGGTGAAAAGCCTTCGATTGCCCAAATCGCCGCTTTCATGGCCGAGAATGGCTTTCGGAAGCTCGGCGATGAAAATGCCTACTTTCGCGAAAGCGACCATCTGGCCGTCTTTGATGCCCATGCGAGGAATTTCGTGCTCGTGGACGGCATTCCTGTGCCCTTCGATGTGATTCCCCAATACGTCAGCGAGCGCTTTGAGGCGCTGCTGGGGCTTTGGTGAATGGCATCGCGTCCGCCGCATGAAGTGAGGGCTTAAAACTGCAGCAACTCGCCCACTGGCAGTGGCTTCTGCTGGCGGATGGATTCCTCGGCGACGAGGCACAGGCCGGCGCTCCAGAGACCGTCAAGGCCGGTGGCGATGGGCTTTTTGCCGCTGCGCACCATGTCGATGCATTGCGCGATCTCTTCGCGCAGTTCAAAGACCTCGCCGCTTTGCTTGGTGAGTGTGAGGTCCTCGACTTTTTCGCCATCGAAGACTTTCAGAAACGCGGTGGGCTCCAGTGTGCGGTCGAGTGCGCCACTCCAGCCGGCCCAGAGCGCGCCTTTGGTGCCGCTGACCTTCACGGTTTGGTGATGCTCAAAGGCAGCCAGCGTCTGGGAGACGACGGCGTAGCTGCCATTCGGGTATTTGAACATCGCGCTGAAGTTGTCGAAGAGTGTCGGGCGCTGCGGATCGCGGGAGTTGCCGTAGGCGTAGAGCTCCACCGGATCGCCGCTACCTTCGAGATACCAGCGAGCGAGGTCGAAGAAGTGAATCGGCTCCTCCAGCACCCACGAACCGACGCGATTCTGATCGTAGCGCCAGCCGGATGCACCCTGACGGTAAGGTTTCCGCGAAAGCTCCACGAGCACGTATTGCGGATCACCGATGGTGCCTGCCGCGATGATCTCCTTGATGCGCCCCCACTGACTGGAAAGGCGCAATTCATGCCCGACGGCGAGATGCACACCGTGATCGCGTGCGCCAGCCACGATGGCTTTGCAATCCTCGAGCGTGATGGCCATCGGTTTCTCCAAAAGCACATGTTTCCCCTTTTGCATCGCCGCCAGCGCGATTTCTCGATGCGTATGACTCGGCGTAGCGATGTCGATGATGTCGAAATCGGCCTGCGCGATCATTTCGAGGCTGTCGGCGAAGATTTGGGCATCAGGATACAACTTCCGCGCTTCTTCACGCGAGGCCTCCGATGGCGCAGTGATGGCGACGAACTGGGCGTCCGGGTTTCCGGCGATGGATTGGGCATGAAATTTGCCCCAGGCTCCAAAGCCTGCGAGCGCGAAACGAACGGGATTCATCATGTGGGGTGGAAAGGGAGAGTTGGAGTCTAGGCTTTAGCTGATCTGGGGAGTCATGGAGGTCGATGAGTCGCCTAAAGGCTGGACTCCAACGACTTTTATCTACGCTCTGCGGTGGTCAACGGAGTGACTGGATTAGCCACGCGGCGGTTTTGGAGTTCGTTGATGCGGCAGGTGGGGAGCTTCGGCAGGACGTATTTCGCGAAGAGGTCGCATTCGTCGAGATGCGGGTAGCCACTGAGGACAAAGGCGCGCATGCCCATGTCCATGTAGCGATTCAGTTTCGCGAGCACCTGATCCGGATCGCCGACGATAGCGCTGGCGCAGCCACTGCGGGCGAGGCCGATGCCGCTCCAAAGGTGATCCTCGATATAGAGATCCTTGCTTTGAGCACGAAGTTCGTCCTGACGTTTCACACCGGCGCTTTGGCTGTCCTGCGAGCGTGCTTTGATCTCCGCGCCCTTGGCGGCGTCGAGCTTGGAAATGAGGCGGTCGGCAGCAGCGCGGGCCTCGGCCTCGGTTTCGCGCACGATCACGTGGCTACGGAAGCCGAAGTCGATTTTGCGACCATACGCGGCGGCTTTTTCGGACATCACGCGCATCGTTTCGGCGATGCGGTCTTCCGTTTCCGGCCACATGAGAAAGACATCGCAATGCTTCGCGCACAAATCCTGCGCGGCGGGCGAGATGCCGCCGAAATACATCAGCGGGCCGCCGTTCTGCTGGTAGGGCTTCGCGGGTTCGGTAGTGGGCAGGCTAATGTCGTAGAACTTGCCTTTGAACTCATACGGCCCGTCGGTGCGCCATAGACCTTGAAGAATCTGGATGATCTCGCTGGAGCGGTCGTAACGCGTTTGGTTGTCCTCTTTGATGCCGGGCATGTCGGAGGAGATGATGTTGATGGTGAGGCGGCCTTTGAGGATGTGATCGAGCGTGGAAAGCGCCCGCGCCAGCATCGGTGGCCACACCTCACCCATGCGCAGAGCCACGAGGAGATTGATCTGCTTCGTCTGCGATGCCATCGCGGATGCAAAGGCTAGCGCGTCCTGCCCGGCGATCCAGCCGGACGGCAGCAGGATGTTTTGATACCCAAGCTCGTCCGCTTTCCTCACAATGTCACCACAGTGCTCGTAGCTGCTGCGGATGGAACCATCAGGCACGCCGAGGAACTCATAGTCATCGGAGCAAATCGCGGAAAACCAGGCGACTTCACATTGGCGGCCTTCGGTGCGGATCGGGATGGGGGACATGGCGGTGAATGAGTTAGATGGTGATGCAACGTTCGCAGCGTCTCTCTATTGCAGCATGGATTGTCTGTCAGCCACTCATGCTTGAGCAGCCTTGGGAAGCCATGAACTGATTGGCTCTCGTTTGAACCCGCAGCTGAAGCAGCTCACTCCGGCAACTCTTTTCCGTGCGTCTCAGGCAGGAATGTTAGGAAAGCCAAGCCCAGCAAAAAGAAGCCTCCCAGCCAAGTCACCGCGATGGGTGTGGAGTAAGCCGATTTCAGCCAGGCGCTGAGCCAGATGAGCACTGGGGCGGCAAGGATGCGGCCCGTGTTGAAACAAAAGCCCGAGCCGGTGGCTCGCAGGTGCGTGGGAAAGAGAGCGGGAAAGTAAGCCGCATAGCCCGCGTGAATGCCCTGCGCAAAAAAACCAAACACCGGAAGCAGAACCAGCAGCAGCGTGTAACTGCCGAAATAGGCTGGCACCCAGCAGACGACAGGTGTCATGATCAGCGCAGCGATGTGCATGATCACAAACGTCTTCTTGCAGCCCCATCGGGCGCTCAATGGGCCGAAAGCCAGCATTCCAGCCCCCGCCCCGGCCGTTTGGATGAACCCAAAGGCAATCTTCGACTTGCTGGCCCAATCAGGGTCTTTGATGCTCTTCAAATACTCCGCCGCGATGTCTTGTCCGGCAATCACCACACCCCAAAACGTCGCGAGGCCCACCATCGCCAGCATCGCGCCAAACACCGCGCGTGACCGCCATCGCGCATCGCCGAGCAATTCGCTAAAACTGCCCATCCGCTCCTTTTTCGACTCGCGTGCGGCTTTCCACGACTCCGGCTCCTTGATGCTCATGCGCACCCACAGCACCAGCAGCGCAGGCGCGACACCCAGCAGATACGCCGTGCGCCACTCCGTGCCCACCCACAGTCCAGCAGCCGCCGCGAGCCACAGACCAGCCACGCTCGTCGCGTGGAAGATGCCGCCCGCACGCTCGCGAGCTTCTTTGGGGAACACTTCGGCCACCAGTGCCGCGCCGACCGCCCATTCACCGCCGACACCCATCGCCACGAGGAACCGCAGCGCCCCGACCTGCCAAACCTGATCCGCAAACGCCGTGATGCCGGAAAACACCGAGTAAAACAGGATCGTCAGCGCCATCACCGGATTCCGCCCCCACTTGTCCGCCAGCGAGCTAAACAACAAACCGCCGAACGTGCCGCCGATGAGGAAGATGCCGAGGAAGCGCTCTCCCCACAGCTTCACGAGAGGATCATCGGCTTTCACATGCAGCAGGTCCGGCAGCATGTCCGCACGCGTGAGATTGTAGATCTGCCCCTCAAAAGCATCAAAAATCCAGCCCAGCGATGCGACGACCAGCACGAGCCACTGATAGCGGGTGACGGAGGAATACCATTTGGCGGGAGCAGAGGTCATGGGCGAGCGTTTTGCCGTAAGAGCTTGGAAATCGCAATACTTGAATCGCAGAGGTGATTTTCACCTCTTCGTGATGCCACTCATCGGATGCGCGCTCACGGTGTCCCAAGCGATCTGCTGGAGCAGCGTATTGAGCTTCGCCTTGTCGTCATCGCTCATGTCTTTGAGCGTGCGAAAGGCCAACGGCACCGGCAGCCCCACGGGGCTCTTGCGATAGATCACGGCATAGTGGCAGTAGCTGGAGAGCAGCTGGAGCGGCAGCTGCGCATGGCCCCAGTTGTCGCGGAAAAGTTCACTTTGCTGCTTCAAACCGGGCGCTTCGCCTTTGACGATCTTTTCACGCAGCGTCACCGCGGCCATGCCCACGGGCACGATGAGCACGGCATCCTTGCCGAGGCGTTGGTTGATGCCTTTGACGTAGTCTTCGATGTCTTTTGCATACCGCTGCGTCGCATCGCGGAGCTTGGTGGGGTCCGTGGCGTTGTGATCCACCTTTTTACGCGTCTGGAGCGGATACACAGGCTCATACTCGTCATTGGGCATCCAATACTCCTGCACGGTGATGCGCAGTGCCGGATTGTGCTCGATACCGAGCTTCACAAACTGCTCAATGGCCTCGTCGGGCAGCCAGATCGGCGAAAGCGTGAGCAAATCGGCGCCGCCAGCCTTCAGCACCTGCTTCACCGCGCTTTTCTCCTCCGGCACGTCCCAGTGCTTTTGCACCGTCGAGCCACCGATGCTCGAAATGCCCACCAACTGATGCTTCAAACCCGCCGAGACCGCGATCTGCTCCACCTGCTTGTAGGTGAACACATGAAAGCTGTGCCCGCACGTCGCCACACGTTGCCCCGTGGTGATCGGAGGCTGCGGATCGGCAGCGCGACTGAGGCAGGTGGCGACGGCCAGGGAGGCAAGAAGAAGAAAAGCTCGCATGGCCCCTGAAACGTCCACAGGCCTCCCAATCACTCAATGCATGAGTTGATCCATCACACGCCCCAACCCGGGCGATACTCTTTGTCGAGCAACGCATTCGCGGACGGTGCATTCTTGAAAGCGACCGCATCGTTGTCCCATTCGAGCCTTTGGCCGGGGTGACGAATGGCGATCATGCCGAGCAGGCCGATCTCGCTCAAAGCGCCGCCGTATTCGAAAGGCGAGCCCGCGGGGCGGTTCGCACGAATGGCATCGAGCCAGTCTTTGTGGTGATCGCCTTTCTCGACACGAGGGAGCGTCTCCTTCGGCATGGTGAAGGCCTTCATTTTCGATTCCGGGATAATGCGCACGCTGCCAGCTCCGTGCGATCCGTGCATGATCTTGCCTTTGTCCCCGATGATCACCGCGCCGATGCCGACGACCTTGCGCTTGTCCTCCTCCAGCTCCGGCGGCGTTGGAATCGAGGTCTCGCCATCGTGCCACACGACCTTCACCGGGCCGCGCGAGCCCTTGCCAGCGAACTCATACGTGATGCGGCTGCCTTTCGGATAAAACGCGGCGTCTTTGACCGGATCGTAGCCTGTGACCTCGGCGGTGATGGCCGTCGGCGCACCTAGATCGAGTGCCCAGAAGCTCGGATCGACGATGTGGCAGACCCAGTCGGCGATGCAGCCGTTTCCATACGCGCTGAAGCCACGCCAGGCGAACGGCACCGCCGCCGACTCATACGCATGCGCTTTCAAAGGCCCCATCCACAGATCCCAATCGAGTTCCTTCGGCACCTCAGTGGGTGGCGATGCGGCTTTGCCAATGCGGCAATACACATCGCGGAACGCATCGCAGCCCGCGTGGATTTCCGTGATGTTCCCGATGGCTCCTGCCTGCACCATTTCGACAAACAGCCGGATCGAGTGCGAGGAGTGGCCTTGATTACCGACCTGCGTGATCACCTTCGACTCCAGCGCGGCCTTTCGCATGCGCCGCACCTCCTTCACCGTGTGCGCGAGCGGTTTCTCGCAATACACATGCTTCCCGAGCTGCAGCGCAGGCAAGCACGCCGCCGCATGCGTGTGATCTGGCGTCGCGACAACCACCGCGTCGATCTCGTTGCTCATGGCATCGAACATCTTCCGGAAATCTTTGAAGCGTTTTGCCTTCGGATGCGCCTCAAAGCTCTTCGCCGCCCGGCGATCGTCCACATCACAAAGCGCGACGATTTCCTCACCCGAAACACCCTGCAAGTCCACCGCGCCACGTCCGCCACAGCCAATCACCGCGATGCGAATCTTCTCCGACGGCGCTCGCGATTCACTTTGCGCCCGCACGACATTCGCCGGGACAAATTGAAAGCCGAATGCGGCTGCGGAGGTCTGGATGAAAGCGCGGCGCGAGGGAGAGTGGATCGGAGTGCTCATGGTGGCGCCTGCTTAACGCACGCATGACCGCTTTCCTCGCAACCCAGACTTTCAGCTCCGAATCACCTACTCTTTAAGAGAAACGCCGATCAAATGAGCCGCCAGCCGCTCTCGCATCCGGTTCATGCGCTCAACCTGTGCGGGTTGCTTCGCGAGGTTGTGAAGTTCATCGGCATCCGTGCGCAAGTCGTAGAGCAGCTCTTCGCCGCCTTCCCAGACGATGTAGCGGAAGGCATCCGTGCGCAGGCTGTGGCCACTTTGCTTCGTGTGCGGGGCGATCATGGTGCTGATGGCGACCTGCTTTCCCTTCGTAGCTGGGTCGTCGAGCATCGGCTTGAGGCTGCGGCCTTGGAGGTGCTTCGGCTTGGGCAATCCGGCGAGATCGCAGAGCGTGGGATAGATGTCCACCTGCTCGGCCAGGCCGCTGCGGGCGCCGGGCTTCACACCGGGCGCGGCGATGATGAGCGGCACATGATTCGCGCCTTCAAAGAGCGTTTGTTTGGCCCACAGGCCGTGTTCGCCGAGTTGGTAGCCGTGATCGCCGGTGAGGACGATGATGGTGTTTTCGTCGAGATGCAGCTCGCGGAGCTTTTCGAGCACGCGGGCGATTTGAGAGTCCACGAAGCTCGTGGAGGCCAAGTAGGCCTGCAACGCCTCGCGGGCTTCCTCGCGCGTGGGTGCCGCGTAGCGGAAAACGTTGTTGTTGGGCCGCAGCGAGGCTTTGGGCAGATGCGAAAGGTCTTCGCCGCCTTCGCCATAAAACGGCGGCAGCGTGAGCTGGGTCTTGTCTATGGCCTCAAAGAACGCTTTCGGAGCCACAAACGGCGTGTGGGGCCGGATGAAGCCCACAGCGAGGAAAAACGGCTTCGCTTTGAACTGTTCCAGCGTCGCGATGGCATCATCGGCGATCGCGTAATCGGTGAAATCCGCCGCTGGCCGCGATGAGGCTGCGTAAGTGCGGTTGTAACCATCGCCCTTGGCCTTCGTGCGCGGCTTGTCGTCGGGATCATTCGCCTTTTTGGCCTCGGTGAGGATTTCGTTGTCCCGGTGCAGCGCGGAGCCGAGTTCGACATCGAGCTTCGTCTTCGGATCAGGCACATGGAAGACCTTGCCGACGCGTCCGGTGGCATAGCCGTTGTCTTTGAAGTGCTGCGGCAGCGTCACCTCATCCGGCAGCGCTTTCCGTAAGCTCGTGCTGAGATCCATCACGCCCGTCTTCTCCGGATAGCAGCCCGTGAGAAACGAGCAGCGCGAGGGATTGCACAACGCGAACTGCGTGTAAGCCCGATCAAACCGCACCCCACGCGCCGCCAGCGCATCCATCCCCGGCGTGCGCACGCTTTGGTTGCCATAGCAGCCGAGGGTCGTCGTGAGGTCATCGACGATGATGAATAGGACGTTTGGCTGTGCCGAGAATGAGGAATGCGGAAGGATGAATGACGAAACGAACAGAAGCAGGAAGGCGAAGAGTTGGGCCGGGGGATGCATGGGCTGGAAAGGGGGGGCGGGACGAATGTGGAGGATCACCGGCCAGCCTGAATCGAAACGAGATACACCATGACCTTGGCTTTGCCTTTGCTGGAATCTTTGACGTTGGCGATGATCTTCACGGGTTTGTTCAGGTGAGGCTCGACGGCGGCTGCGAGTTCTTTGATGGCGTAATAGACTTGGCCGCCTGCTTGGTCGGTAAAGATGAGGCCGCCTTCGGCTGTTTGGGTGAAGGTGCCGGTGGTTTGCAGGCGTCCGGCGGCGGCGGGTGCCTTGGGATTGCCTTTGGGGCTGGCTTTGGGCTTCATGACTTCGCCAGCATCGAGTCGCTTTTTGTAGTCTTTGTATTCGGGCCAGCTCAGCGTGCCGTCGGCGTTGGCATCGGCGGCGGGATGGCTTTTGAAGAAGGTGTCCTTCCACTCTTCGGCGGTTCCTGTGGCGGCGGATTGTGCCGCAGGTTTGGATTTGGGAATCAGGGCCTGCAATTGCGTGCGGAAGGCTTCGAGTTGCTTGGCGTGCTCGGCGTTGGCGGCGAGGTTGGTCCACTCACGCGGATCGTTGGCCACGTGATAGAGTTCTTCCTTGCCGTTTTCGTAGCGGATGTAGCGCCACTCTTGGCTGCGCAGGGCATAGCTTTGTTGAGTGGCATCGAGGGTCTTGCCCCACTTGCTCAGGGCGGTGAGAGCGGTATCAGGGCCGGTCCAGTTGCCGTTTTCGGGATCGGTGAGCAGAGGTTTGAGGCTGTGGCCGTCGAGTGGGCGACCTTGCTCGTTTTTCTTGGTGTCGGCGGGCAGTCCGCAGAGGTCCACGAGGGTCGGGTAGAGGTCGATGAGCGAAACAGGGCGCGGGCATTGGCCACCGGCCTTCGCCACACCTGGCGCACGGATGGCGAGCGGGATGCGGGTGCTTTCCTGCCAGGGCGAGTTTTTGTAGAGATAGGCCTTTTGTCCCATCTGAAAGCCGTGGTCGCTGGTGAGGACGACGATGGTGTTTTCCTTCAAAGGCGAGGCGTCGAGGGCGTCGATGATCTGGCCGATCTGGTCATCAACGCACGCAATGCAGGCGAGGTAGGCCTGGATGAACTTCTTCAGCGCCAGCTCGCGGTCATTGCCAAAAGAAGCCACGAGGCTGTCATGGATCTTTCTGCCGCGATCATCGCCGTTTGGGCTGAGCGTGTGCTTGAAGGTGTCCTCGGCGTCTCCGGCTTTGATTTCGGGCAGTTGGATCGTTTCGAGAGGAAAGAGGTCGAAGTATTTCTGCGGCACGATGAGCGGCGTGTGCGGTCGCATGAAGCCCACGCCCAAAAAGAAGGGCTTCGACTTCGGCTTGGCGGCGAGTTCATGGAGCCTCTCCACCGCCCACTGCGCGTTCAGTTCATCGGTCGTCGGATCACGATCTGCATCCGAGAGGTAGCGGAGCGTGCGCTTGCCCTCCCAGCCGCCGGTGATCCAGGAAAAGCCGCTGCCTTCCAGATTCTTGAGCGGGCCAAAGGAGCCATCGATGGAACCGAAATCGTCGCGGAATGGTGCCGGCGTGTCCGGGTGAGCGACTTCCTTTTCGCCCTGCTTGGCGATGGGGCCGTAATCCGCTGCGTGGCCATATTTCTGCCATTCCTTGCGGTCGCGGTTGTGCATGATCTTGCCGGTGCCCAGTGTCTGATAGCCCTGCGACCGGAAATGATCCATCAGCGTGCGATTGTTCTTCAGGACGGCGTTTTCGTCCCAGTTATCCATGCCGAAGTTCCGCGAGGTGTGCGGATAAAGCCCGGTGAAAAGGCTCGCACGGGAAGGGGCGCAGATGGGGACATTGCAGTGCGCCTGGGTGAAGGACACGCCGCTGGCGAAAAGCCGGTCGATGTTCGGCGTTTTCGCCTGCGCCTGCCCGCCGAGCACGCCGATGTAGTCATTCAAGTCATCGCAGATGATGAAGAGCACGTTGGGCTTTCCGGCAGCGCTCAGGGTTGAGCCGCCGAAGACGCAGAAAGCGCCGAGGATGGAAAAGAGGGGCAAGATGAACTTCATCGGAGTCATCCTGCCGCCTCACCGACACTTCCTCAAGCGCCTTGAACAAGTGGAGGCGGTGTGACACAGCCGAATCCGATTCGCACCCACGCATCTGATGCCGCAGCGCTAAGGAGCGACGCGCAGTGCCGCAATCTTGCCGTTTTGAAGCGTAAAGTAATGGCGGAGTTGGACCGGACTGCCGGGGAACGATCCGCTGACTTGAGCGATGGCGACTGTCTGAGTGCCCGCAATCTCAAGACCCGTCACGTCAGCGCGAAGAGGATGGTATTTGGAGATAGCGCCGTCGATCCATGTCTTGATCGCATCCCCACGATGCTCGCAGTCTTCATCTGCAACGACCGCATCTGCCGTGAAGAGTTCCAGGAACGCATCCGTCTTGCCAGAGTTCTGGGCTTGGAAATAGCCGAGAATCGGAGCAGGTAGTTCGAGGGGCATGGTCATTGAGTGGGTGGATCAGAGAAACGAGCGAGGCTCCAGCGTTGTGCGCGCCGGAGAAGATGTCGAGGCTTTTCGAGGCAGCCGCCCAGCACCGTCACTGCAACAAAAACGCAGCGACGAGTTGCTTCGCTTCATCGGCATAGACGAAGCTGCCGCTGACTTGGAGGCCGTGATTGCCGCCGATGAGCTTGTAGTGGACGAACTGGCCGCTGCGGTAGGTGTATTTCACGAAGGGAGCGGAGTAGCCATTCGTGCCGGTTCCGACGACGCCTGCGGCATCGGCGAGTTGCGGGCCGGTTTCACCCATCGCTTGGGCAAAGCGATAGATGCTCTCCTGGGCCGAGATGAAGGTGCCGATGGCACTGGTGCCGCCGTTGTAGGGGATGAGAGGATCGGACGTGCCGTTGAGGCTGATGATGCGGCGGCGTTTGGCAGGTGCGATGGTCTGGTCGTAGGCATTGCTGCCGGTGGCATTGAACCAGAAGGCGTTGTCGTGATACATCTTGGCGAGCATTTGGGAGACTTGGCAGCCTGCATTCTGAAAGGCGGCACCATCGAGCTCGATGAGCAGGCGGTTTGTCATGCCGGAGCCGTTGGAGATGCCGAAGATGGAGATTCTGCCCGCATCGACATTATCGTAGGTCTTCAGCAGCGCGATGAGATCGCGGATGAAAGCCACATCGGGTGCCAGCGACGCTTCGCCATCGACATTCCAACTCGTGAGGTAGCCGCTCGGCGCCACGCGGATGGCCGTGCTGACATGCGGGTCCAGCGCACCGATCATTTGTGCCCCCGTCCCGCCATTGCCATGGAGCAAAATGACAACGGGGTGCGGCCCTGCACCAGCGGGCACTTGGACGACGGCGGTGCGGGCGAAGCCGCTCGGCTGCTGCGACCATGTTTGCGTGATGCTGAGCGTGGTGTTGGCGAGGTTTCCATTCGGCGTCTGCACGGTGAGGGCGCGGTGAAATTTCCTCGGCACACTCGGGGCGTGGATGAACTCGTCCGTGTAGGTGATCGAGCCGCCGGTGCCGGAAAGCGTGGCCATCGGCGTCCACGAAACCAGATCGCTGGAGCACTGGATCTCGTAGCTCTCGCCCGCGACGCTGTCGAAGGTGAAGAACGGGTGGCTGCTGCCATCAATGCCAGCATTCGTCACCTTCGCGGCGGTATTGGCACTGCCGCTACCACCGCCGCCCGTGACGGTGAGAAGCAATTGATTGATGATGAATCGCGAGTTCAAGGCCGTGCCGCTTGTCGGCCCGACCGCCGTGATTTTGACGCTGGCGAGATTCGGCACGGAGATCGCAAAAGGCGTGGTATTGAACGAGCCGCTGCTCACGGCGGTGGTGCCGTCGAAGATCGCGTATTGCTTCTCCGTGGTGCCGATCGAGCGGGTGCCGATGCCAGAAATCCGCAGCGATTGCCCGACCGCGAGGCCGGTGACATTGCTTAAAGTAAAAACGAGCGATTCGTCATCATTGGCGATGAGATTGTTTCGATTGTCGATCTCGACCGCACTGCCGCCGGAGACGCCGATGCCGTCGTTGTGATTCGTCACCGTCAATGTCGGCGTGGCGACGCTCGTGGCCGTGATCGTGAGATCAAAGCTGATGCCCGCAGTCAGGCCGGAGACATTCGGATTCGCCGAACTCAATCCCGTGACGGAGCCGGTAATGTTATTGGTGCCAAGACTCACAATCGCCTGCGCGTTCACAAAGCAGGTGAGCAGCAAGAGGGCGGCGAGGCAGACGGAGAGGAGTTTCATGCTTTTGTGCTGACGGCGACGCGTGCAAATTTGCTGATTGTGAATCGCGTCAGCACGCAGAAACTCCGCCTAGGACATCCGGTTGCGTTGCAGCAAAAAATTGTCGTGTGACGAACCAGTTTCCGACGTGTGAAGCGGCCCGCCCTGCACTGTTTGCCGAAGGCAGTGCGGGTCATGGGAACACCCTCGAATTATTTGGCCTTGGCCGAGATCCACCACCGTTTCTCATTGAAGTCAGGATTCTGCGTCGGCAGCTTGGCTCCAGTCCGTTTGAGCCAGGCGTTGAGGGCGTTAGTGAGGTGCGTGGTTTTCTTGGGGCGGTCGGTGGCGACATTGCGGGTTTCGTAGGGGTCTTCGCTGAGGTTGAAGACCTCGGTGCGCGGGCCGACGACGAGTTTGCCGTAGGGTTTGTCGTCGGGCGTGAAGCCGGTGGTGTCGAGGTAGTCGCCGAACCAGTGGATGAGCTTCCAATCGCCCTCGCGGATGACGGCGCAGGGCGTGCGGCCGTAGTTCGTGGTGTAGGTGGGCATGTGCCAGAACAAGGCGGGGCGCTGGAGCCTGCCGGTTTGCGTGAGCAGCGGCAGGAGGCTCTCGCCGTCCAAAGTGGCTGCGGCTTTAGCCGCATTTGGGGATTTTGATTCGGCTAAAGCCGAAGCCACTTTGATGAAGGTCGGATAAAAATCGACGGTGTGCACCGGCGCATCGCACTCGCTGCCTGGCTTCACTTTGCCCGGCCAGCGCACGAGGAGCGGGACGCGGATGCCGCCTTCGTAGGGCGAGCCTTTGCCTTCGCGGAGCGGGGCGTTGTTCGTAACGCGGGACAGGCCGCCGTTGTCGCTGGTGAAGATGACGAACGTGTTGTCGCTGAGCTTGAGCTCATCGAGTTTCGCCAGCAAGCGGCCCACTTCGTTGTCGAGATGCTCCAGCATGGCGAGGTAGTTCGCGATGGGCCGTTCGGTGGACTTGCCTTCATCGTCCACCGACCGTTTGAAGCCTCGGGCGATGTGTTTGGCGATCAAGGCCTCCGGTGCTTCCAACTTCGTGTGCGGGCTGAAATGAGCCACAAAGGCGAACCAAGGCCTGCTGCGGTTCGATTCGATGAACCCGATGATGTCATCCGTGATGGCGGTGACGGTTTTATCCTCGTGATGCTCGTTGCCATTCGCCGGACCGGCGAAGTCGAAGCCGTAGGAGTCAAAGTAGCCCTCACGCTTCCGCAGGGCGGCCACCGCGTAGTTGTGTGCGATGTGCCACTTGCCGCTGATGCCGGTCGTATAGCCCGCTTGGCGCAAGGTGGTCGCCAGCGTGGCTGTTTCCGGCCCCAGCGCGTCCTTCGCCTCGGCCGAGCGCATCGGCGCATACGACGGCTCCTTCTCGTTCAACACCTTGAACACACCCGTTCGAGCCCCGTATTGCCCGGAAAGAAACGCCGCGCGTGTCGGTGAGCACTGCGCATCCGCATACGCCTGCGTGAAACGCATCCCCTGAGCCGCGAGACGATCCAAATTCGGCGTTTGCAGGTCCTTGTTGCCGTAGCAGCTCAACGCATTCCATCCCATGTCATCAGCCAAGATGTGCAGGATATTCGGCAGCGCCGCGAAGAGCGAAGGGCAGAGGGCGAAGAGAAGAAGCAGAAGGGATTTCATGGTTCGAAGGTGTTTCTGGATTCATGCAGCTCCTTTGGCAGGTCGCCGCCCGGGTCGTCGGCGATGAAATCGAAGGCGGTGTTCGTTTTCGTGCCGATGAAGGCATTTTGCTCCACGCGGATGTTTTTCGGCAGCAGAGGGAACTCTTTTCTCAAGTAGGTGCCAGCGGCGATGCGCGAGTCGCAGTGCTCAAAGCGGTTCTGCGTGATGAGAATGTTCTTCGGGCGGCCGTAGCCAGCGACATCGCCGTTGTCGCCGTAGTTTTCGGCGCTGCCAGCGGCCATGGCGATGGTCCAGAAGTAGTAGTTCCGCTGTTTCATCAAACGACGGAATGTATTGCCGATCAGCACATGATCCGCGCCTTCGAGTGTGATGCCGCCGACGTTCTCCTGGCCCTTGCCGTCGAAGACATTGCCCTGCACGAGCACGCGATTCGCGGACCGCAGCGAGAGCACGCCCTGACAGCCGAGGAACTGATTGTCACGCACCACGATGTCGGAGGCTTTGAGCGACACGATCTCGTTTTCGCCATCGCAGTCCTCGAAGGTATTCCCAGCGATCAAAGAGCCCGTGCCGGCTGCTTTTTCGCCGCTCCAGCCGATTTGCAGGATCTCGTAGCCGTTCTGATCGTCGATCTTCGGTCGATCAATGAAGCGGTTGTTGAGCACGTGGAGTTGTTGCGGTCCGTCCTTCGGCAGTTCCGCTGCGCCTAGCATCTGACCGATGTGTTTGAAACCGTTGAAGGTCGAGTTCGACACCGTGTTGCCACGCCCGCGCATGCTCATAAGCCAGAGATGAAGCTTCGGCCAATCGGCAGGGTTCGTGGAGCCGCAGTTTTCAAAGCGAAGGCGGTTGAAGAGACAGTGGTTGGCCGGTTTTTCCACGCCATTGCCCACGCGGAAGAGCACCTCGTTGTTCTTTGACACCGTCACGCCCCGAAAAGTCAGATCATGCACGATGAGATGCTCGCCATGAAACGTCACCGCGGATTCGCCGGTGAAACTCACGCTCCCCGGCTTCTCTGGCCGGATGATGATCGGTGCCTCCGCCGTGCCATGACCTTCAAAGGTGAATCGTGCATCTTTCCAGACCGTGCCCGCGAGCACGAGTTGATCGCCCGGCTTGAGCTTGCCGGACAACGCCCGCACCTCGACCGCCGCACGAACCACATGCACCTCACCGCCGCCAAACTCACCCGCCTCGATCTTCGCGACTCGTGGATCAATGGGGCGCTGAAGATCGAGCCGCAGCGTCTTCGGCAGATCGGCCGCCATGACACACACGCTCCAAAGATAGAGGCCAAGTGCCGCTCTCATAGCTTCGCGGCAGCATTGAGCGTTTCTTTGATCCTCTTCCAATCCGCCTTCGGCAAAGCCTCCCACACACGCAGCCTGCGAAAGCTCGCCTCCGTCCCCGCGCCGAGCATAATGCTGTGTTTGGCGGTGCCGATGAGCGTGTTGCTCAGTGTGATGCTTTGACCATCCAGCGTGCCGACAACTTCATCGCCTTGGATCTCGAGGACGACTGTATGCCACTCGTTGAGCTTGATCGGCTTCAATAGCTTCACGGTGGTGCCTTTCTCGCGCTGTTTGGTGCCCGGATTGATCTTGTCCGCGTCATACGGCGTCAAAAAAAGCCCGCCTTGGCCGAGGCTGAGCGAGATGACGTAGTCCTTGGCGTCCGTTGCCTTCACAAAGAGCGAGTGATACTTCCGTCCCTCATCCGGCACATCGTTGAGCCGCACCTCGCACTGGATGACCACGTCTTGAAACGTCATCCCAAACGAAGCCGTGGCCGGATGATTCGCTCCCGGCGTCTCGATGCCGCGGAACTCGCCCTTCGCGATTTCCCAGCGCCCGCCTTTGCCGCCCGTGGCGCTGCTGTTGTAGCGCCAGCCGGTAAAACCGCTCGCAAAGCCAATGGGCTTGCCGGTGAAGGGTGGAGGTGCTTGAGCGAAGTCTTCGCTGGCGAGCAATTTGCCGCGTGTGGTCATCAGGGTGGCCGGTTCCCCCGCTTTGGCGACGAAGCACAGGGCAAAGGTGGCCACAAGAGCCAAGAGAGAGGTCGAAGGAGGAGTCATAGTTCGGAAGGAGCGTTTACTTGGCCTTCCAGATGCGCACATCATCAAAAAGCACGCCGGGGCCGTTCACGGTGAAATGAAAGCTCTGCTTGGTCTCGTGGGCGATGCCGGGGCTCTTCAGTTCGCCGGCGGGTTCGTCGTCCATCGTCACGCGGAGCACATCGCCGAGCAGTTCGATCTTCACCTTGTGCCACTTCTTCGGCTCGACGACGCGATTCACCGCGCTGCCGCGACCGACAAGCAGTTTGTCCGCCTCTTTCTTCTTCGCGGGGTCTTTGCGCATCTCGAAGATATCGTTGCGCATGACTCCTTCTTTGTCGTCGCCGATGCGGATCTGTTTGGGTGCAAAAGCCACGCGGCAGATGTGTCCGGCGTGCGAGCCTTTGTGATTCTTGTCGTCAAGGACCGCGTTGAAGCCGGTGGAGCCGTCCAGCATAAACTTGAACTCGAGGATCACGTCCTTCATCGGCCTGTACACACGTCCAACGGCCCCATGATCGTCGCGAGTCTGCCAGCCCTTCAAAACGCCATTTTGCACGGCAAACGAAGGGATCAGCGGCTTCCATTCCCCAAGCTCGCTTCGTTCAAAATCATCACTGAAGAGCAAATCACCCTTCTGCGCGAGCGGGTCGGCAGCGAGAGCAGAAAAAGCGAAAAAAAGAGCGAGGAGCGGTTTCATGATGATGGGACGAAAAATGGATCATTCACCGATGCACCACAAAAACTCCTGTCGGGTTGGGCTGGTCTTGGCGGAGCGGAGATAGATGCGGTTGTCGCAGATGGCGGGGGTGCTGAAGGATTCGTCGCCGAGTTGGTTTTGGCCGAGGAGGGTGAATTTCTCGGGTGTGGCCTCGAAGACGGAGGTAACGCCGCCTTTGCTGGTGACGTAGATGCGCGTGTCGGCCATGACAGGCGAGCCGTAGAACTCGCGATCGACTTTTTCGCTCCAGCGCTCTTCGCCGGTAGCAGAGTTCCAGCACGCGGCACGACCGGCATCACCGACAGCGAAGACGTGTCCGCTTTTCACGATCATCGACGGCACGTAGGTGCGCGTGACGTTTTCCCACGCGATCTTGCCGCTGCCATCCGCTTCGAGGGCCATGGTGTGATTCTTCGGATAGCCACCACCGATGAAAACACGGCTACCGTCCGTCACGGCAGTCACGACGGTCTCCTCGGTGCTGCCATCGATGCTCCAGATTTTTTTGCCGGTGAGCGGATCGAAGCTCTCGACCTTGTTGCAGCCCGCGAGCACGGCCTGGACCTTGCCCGCGGCCGTCACGACGGCGGGCGAGGCGTAGTTCGCCACCGGCGGGCGATCCTGCTGCCACACGATCTCGCCAGTGAGTTTGTTGAGGCCGGTCATCTTGCCGCCGCCGCGGTGATCGGCGGAGACAAGCACGATGTTTTGATAAATCACCGGCGAGGAGCCAAAACCCTGATGCACCTGGAAATCGCACACGCGACGCTGCCAGAGTTGCTTGCCCTTCAAATCGAGAGCGGTGGTGAAAATGGCTCCGTTGTTCAAAAAGTTCACGAAGAGCCGCTCGCCATCGCTGACGACATCCGACGAGGCCTGTGACGAGATTTTGTGGCCCTTCGTATTCAGGTTCCCGCGATGCACGACGGTCTCCCAGCGTGATTTGCCCGTCGCACGATCGAAGCTGAGCACGAGTTGCTCGTCCGTTTCCACATCCGCCGTCGCCAGCAGCACCTGATCACCCACGACAATCGGCGAGCCATGCCCACGACCACGCACCGCAGCCTTCCAGACGAGGTTTTCGCTCTCGCTCCATTTCACGGGCAGTTTTTGGCCAGGAGCCGCATGGCCATCACCGGTAGGACCGCGCCAGGCGGGCCAATCGGCGGCAAAAATGGACGTGGTGGCGAGGAGGAGAAGCACGGCGAATTTCATGTCCGGCAACCAACGTCACCTCAGGGATGATCCTTCAGGCGTTCCCAGGCCATCTCCACCCAGAAGAACTGGGAGTAGTAAAGCCGCGCGTAATCGTAATGCGCGATGATTTTCTCGATCTCGGGCGCGTGCATCTCCAAAACCGCTGCGTCCGGGCAAAGCGTAACGATCCATGCGGCGGCGGTAGGTTCGCGGATGAAGGCGGTCTCCTTGCCGCGACGCGGCGCGATCTTCAGGAAGCTCTTGAGCTGCACCATGGCGAGCTCCTGGGCCTCTTTTTCGGTCGTCTGCTCTTTCCACTCGGCGTTCATCACACGCCAGTTCATCTCAAAAGGGCTCGTGTCGGCGTTGTCCCACTTCTGCGCGAGAGGAAGCGCCTCGGAGGCCAGTTTCGCGCTCGCGGCGAGGCCTTTGGCGTAAATCGACTTCAGCGCGGCATCGCTCTCCAGTTCCCAAAGGCCGCGCAAAGCACCCACGGCGGCGCAGGAGGTCCAGTTGTGTGTTTTCGAATACCAGAAGACCATGCCGCCTTCGCAGATCTCCCGTTTGGTGAGGTTCTTTTCACCACCTCGCTTCGTCAGCTCGTCGAGATAAGCTTTTTGCCATTTCGCATCGCCCGTGACTGCATGGAGCATCTTCATCGTGAAGAGCTTGCGGGCCACTTCCTCGAAGTGAAAGCCCTCAAAGCTGCCGCGGGTGCCGAACGGTGCCTCGGCGGGCATTTTCCAGC
>Ga0315902_10001536_pt1 | contig 37026 bp, 24 predicted proteins | sample LakEriMetagenome_9_FD_203523 | JGI IMG/M metagenome (GOLD analysis project Ga0315902, IMG submission 203523) | Freshwater fungal communities from buoy surface, Lake Erie, Ohio, United States - Buoy 12 MA117 | ecosystem: Environmental > Aquatic > Freshwater > Lake > Lake biofilm | place: USA... | reverse complement strand
AAGCCCTGTCTCAGGCTCTTGGAGGGGGCGGCGACCGGCACTAAGGCCGATTCCGCTACGCTCCATCGGCCTTAGTGCCGGTTTGCTGGTGCTTTGCACTTTTACAGACACAATGTTGCACGCGCTGCAAATTGACCATTCGCGCTTGGAAAATCATCTTATCCTGCCATCTTGCAACGACTTTAACGAACTATGTCATCAACCATCAAACGCATACTATCTTTGCTCTGCGTATTCGTGTTTTTTTTCGTTATGGTTACGTTGCTTAAAACTTGGCAAGCGGGTGGTGATTTTGGGGCGCTAATACCCAGCTTCCTTAGATTCTCCCAAAAGAAATCTACCCAAACCTTCACACCATCAAATAAAGCAGTCTTAAATTTGGGCGATGTTCAAATTCTTTCAAGATTAAATCAAGAATACGCGAAGCTCACCAAGGCTGTTGTTCCATCCGTAGTAAGCATTGATACAGCCGGAGTTCGAACCGAACAACAAGTCGATGTTTTTGGACGAATTCGTGTACGCAGTTACCCGACACAAGGCCAAGGATCAGGAGTCATTGTTAGCAGAGAAGGTCATATCATCACCAATCATCATGTAATAGCAGGGCAGCAGGATATTAGGATCACAACCCATGCAGGTAAAACTTATGGCGCAACCATGATTGGTGAAGATTCGCTGTTAGATATTGCAGTTATAAAAATTGATTCGAATGAAACATTTACCCCACTAAAATTCGGTAATTCATCATCTGTGGAAGTTGGACAAATCGTTTTTGCGATTGGCAATCCTTTTGGACTAGGCGAAACCGTCACACAGGGAATCATATCAGCAAAGGAGCGTTCTCTATCAGATAATCAACGAGATCTTTTTCAAACCGATGCCGCAATTAATCCGGGCAACTCTGGCGGTCCGCTGGTTAATTTGACTGGCGAGATCATTGGAATAAATGTGGCGATATTCAGTGTTGATAAAAACAATCCAAGTTTTCAAGGCGTGAGCTTCTCCATTCCTTCCAATGAAGTGAAAGATACTCTCGAACAAATTATAAAACGCGGCAAACCTATACGTGGATTTTTGGGTGTCAGAATGAGGGATCTCGATACAATGGTGCGTCGCGAATTAGGTTATCAAGATGAAAACGGTTCCGCCGTCTATGTCATCACACCAGGTTCGCCTGCTGAATTAGCAGGTTTATTGCCTGGAGATGTCATACTCAAATATAATGATGAGAAAATTACAAGCACACAACAACTCATCTCGCTCGTCCAACAGTCAAATGTAGACGAAGTTGTAAAAATTGAAATTTGGAGAAAAGGGGAGATTATGAATTTTCAAGCAACGATAAGAGAAAGCGTTTCTATCGAATCAAACTCAAACAACCCTCTGCAAGATAAAGAAAAGATCAACTTAGGTATACTGAATACCATAGGAATAAGTGTTAGGAATTTATCTGGTATAGAAGCGCGTCGCGGATTCGGCGGTGTAGTCGCAACCATGATAAGCCCAAACACCCTAGCGAGTGGATTAATACAACCGGATGATCTCATCATAGCTCTAAATAATTCACAAATTACCAACACAGATGAATTTTATTTGCAACTGGCGGCATCGGTTCCGAAACAAGAAACCATCCTGCACCTCATTCGAGGCGGCCAGCCTCTAAGAGTAAATTTGCCCAAACTTTAATTCTTTCTATTTCCAACCTATGAAAAACAAAGTTCCCTATTTCTTCCTCATACTTGCCGGTCTGCTCGCAGCAGCAGCAGTGATTCTATGGATAAATAAACCCAAATCTTCAAGCGATGTGGATAAAACGACGATAGATAAGGGTGAATTACGAAAAGATCCTAATAAAAACAAGCCACCTATCACTGATGATATCAATAAACCTGTGCCCGAGCCAACCCCTGAAGAAATTTTAGAAAAGATCGGCGTAGGCCTAGGCACGGTCAATCCGTTAGATCTTCTCAATCAAATCAGCGATGCCCTCAATCAAGGAGATATGGCGAAAGTTTCGACACTCGTTGGCAAAGACGCTATGAATATTGAGACCTTCAAACTTCTCCAAGCCTTGATAAAACAACCTCTCGCTATCCGCGAAGTCGGCGAAATAGAACTTAATAAACGCGTACGTTGGGCATTCGAAACCGGCGGGGATGATTCTAACAAGAAACAAATCCATTTCGATTTCGTTGGAGAAAACGGTAAATGGAAAATTGAAAAAATTTCATCACCCGATGTGATGATAGATCCCAATAAAATTAAATCCATCGTTGATCCACTCAACTTGGCCGACGCCTTTGTTCAGGCGGTCTTGAAACAAAATTTCGACATCGCATTGCAATGGGTCGATCGAAAATCAGTTTCGGATACAAAAATCGCTGCGCTTTGTATTTTGTTCGAAGAAGGAGAATACAAATTGCGCGAAAACAAACCATTACGTGCGATGTTTCAACGCGAAGACACCGTGGGCTATTTGGCTAATATCGAAGCGAAAGATGGAAGCGAAGCCGCTCAATTTTCTCTCAATATGCGGTTAGATGCAGAAACAAAAAATTGGCGCGTATTTGAGATCAATCTCGATCAACTTCTAGCCGATTACGCAAACCGCGTAGCTGGTGGAGATATTTATTATTCTCCATTTGTCAAAAATCCTGCCGGAGGAGAGACGCTAGCTCTCTACTTTGAGTTCAATGAAGATAAGATGAGTCGGAGAACCCAGAGACAACTCGAGATCGTCGCGGCTATTTTGAAGAGTGATGCAAAGAAAAAAATCACTCTCAGCGGTCACACCGATGCTTTGGGGACAAAATCTTATAACGATCAACTTTCGTCAAATCGCGCGGATGTGGTTCGTGACTTCCTGGCAGCAGCTGGAGTTTCCGCTGAACAAATTGTTACTATCGCCAAAGGCGCATCACAACCACGTCGCCCAAACATTACTGAAACCGGCGAAGACAATCCCGATGGCAGACGCGCGAATCGTCGAACAGAGATCTATTTGGATTTTTGAGATGTTACGTAAAATTTATATCTAATCCTACACGTATGACCATTCAAAATCATGCTGGTGATCTGGTGCCCGGAGTAACTACAAAGATCACTTCACCACGCTCCCTTCGCTATCGCTTGATTCGCAGTATGATCCGCATCTGCTCGGTTTTTACGATGTTGCTTATGGCCGGATGTTATCTGGTTGCCCAACCAAGCATGAGCTCGAACGACCCATCTTCCAAGAAAGCCGACGAGACCAAATTGCGCCAACACGTTGATGTCCTGAGTAGAAATTTTCATCCACGTAATTCAGACAATGTGGCAAACTTGAATCGCTGCGCGGATTACATCGCCAACCAGTTAAAAGCATCTGGTGCAAAGGTTGAGTTTCAGGATTACACCGTGGATACTTTTTCCTATCGAAATGTCATTGGTCGTTTCGGTGTGGGCAAACCGAAAAAGATCATTGTCGGTGCGCATTACGATTCATGTGGCGATACACCCGGCGCGGATGATAATGCGAGTGGCGTGGCTGGTTTGTTAGAATTTGCGCGCTTGATTGGTAAAAACCAGCCAAATTGCGAAGTTGAACTGGTTGCCTACACATTAGAAGAACCGCCGTTTTTCGGCGGAACACAAATGGGAAGCGCGATTCATGCGGATAGCGTTGCCTCGGAAAAAGATAAGATCATCGGTGTCATCGTCTTGGAAATGATCGGCTATTTCAGTGATGATCGCGGATCCCAAAGCTATCCCGTGCCGTTCATGAAAGCTCATTATCCTTCCCGGGGAAATTTCATTACCGTTGTCAGCAAGTGGTCCCAAAGTGATTGGATCGCCGATCTCAAAGCCGGTATGAAAGGCACCACAGATCTCCCCGTCTATTCCTTCCGCGGTCCCGAATCCCTAACCGGCATCGATTTCTCCGACCACCGCAACTACTGGCCTCACGACATCCCCGCCGCCATGGTAACCAACACCGCCTTTTACCGAAACAAAAATTACCATAGCAAAAATGACATTCCAGAAAGTCTCGACTACCACCGCATGGGCAAAGTCGTCATCGGCGTTTATGAGGCAGTTAAGTTGTTAGGAAAGTGAAACGGCAAACACGAAGATCGGAAGAAAGAAGTCGAAGGTCAAAGGTCTGAAAGCAACGCGAATGGTAATGAGCTATTTAATATCGGCGAAGCCGTAATGGCTTGGACGAAAGGAAATGGAGTCAATGTCAAAGCCAGAACCGCTGGTGCGGTTGAGAGTTTTAAAGAGTCCCGACAAACGAGTCTTCTCAAACCAATCGCCCCAGCGATTCAAATACCGACCTTCGACTTCTTTCTTCGCATTTTACCTATGCGGAAAGGATTGCTATTTCCATATCGTATTCCTTCGTGAAATAGGTTTTTTGATACAAAAACCTCACTCAAACTCACATCCACATCATGACACGATTTTATTTTTTAGCAGCCTGCCTTGCCGTTCAGGTTTCCGTGTCTGCGGAAACTCGTTTCGAACTTCTTGAGGGTGATCGCGTCGCCTTGTTGGGTGATGGGTTCATTGAACGCGAGCAGTATGAAGGTTGGATTGAGCTTGCGGCGACCACGGCTTTTCCTGACCGCGCGGTGACCTTTCGCAACCTTGGCTGGAGTGCCGACACACCGGCCGGAGCCTCGCGCAGTGGTTTGAGTCTCTTGCAAGCTGGGCATGAGCCGGCGGATGAAGGTTGGAGGCAACTTGAGACGCAATTGACGACCTATAAGCCGAATGTGTTGATCATCGGTTACGGGATGGCGGCTTCTTTGCCGGGCGGCCAGACACCTGAGGAGTTCAAGCGGGATTTTGAGCACTTGCTCGATCGCGTGGCAAAACTGGAAGGCGGAGTAAGGGTGCTGGTTTTGGGTGCGCCGCCGCGTTTCCTGCGTCCGGGAGAAATGGAGGAATCGGTCAAAGCGCATCGGGCTTCCTTGGGGGCGATCAATGGGGTGCTGCGTGATGTCGCGAAACAACGCGGGCATGTTTTTGTGCCGCTTAATTTTCCCGCTAAAGATGCGCAGACATTTTCGGAAAACGGGATCCATTTGTCACCAGCGGGTTACAAGATGGCGGCGCGATTGTTAGAGAAAGAACTCGGCTGGAAGGCGGCGAAGTGGGATCAAGGCGAGCAAGCCGTTGCGCTCCGCAAAGCGATTCTGCGCAAAAACGAATGGTTCTTCCATCGCTCCCGCCCCGCCAACATGGCATACATTTTTGGTTTCAGGAAACGCGAGCAAGGTCGCAACGCTGGTGAAATTCTAGCCTTTGATCAACTGGTCGTTGAAGAGGACGGGCGTATCGCGCTAATGCGAGACCTTTCCAAAAAGGTGATCGTCCCTGCTCCGCCCATCCGCAACGAATCACAAGTGGCAGCGAAGACCAAGCAGCCCTATCCAGAATTCACGGTGGCCGATGGCTACGAGGTGACGCTGTGGGCGGAAAACCCCATGCTCCACAAACCCACGCAGATGAATTTCGACGAGCGTGGTAGACTGTGGGTCGCCAGCTCGGAGACCTATCCGCAGGTCGAGCTCGGCCAGACGCCCAACGATAAGGTCGTGATTCTCGAAGATACAAACCTAGATGGAAAGGCGGACGCAGCAAAAGTGTTCGCTTCAGGCATGATGATGCCGACGGCAATCCTACCGGGAGACGGCGGTTGCTACGTCGGACAGAGCACGGATCTGCTGCATTTCAAAGATACCAACGGCGATGGCGTGGCCGATTCCATGCGGCGCGTGCTCAGCGGCTTCGGGACCGAGGACACTCACCACAACCTCCACACCCTGCGCCGTGGACCAGATGGCAAGCTGTGGATGAATCAAAGCATCTACACCCGCACCGACGCGGAAACTCCCAACGGGCTGCTGCGCTTGCGGAGCGGCGGGCTGATGCGCTTCGACCCGCGCACGGAGAAAATGGAAACGGTTTTCTACGGGTTCTGCAATTCATGGGGACATCAGTTTGACAAGTATGGCCAGTCTTTCATGACGGATGGTGCAGGCGGCAACGGCATCAGCTGGGGTGTCCCGGGAGCGATGTATATCACCTATGCGAAAGCTGCGAAAATTCTCGGCAGCATCAGCCCGGGATCCTATCCGAAATTTTGCGGATTGGAGATCGTTGAGTCGCCGCAATTTCCAGCCGAGTGGCAGGGGTCGATGGTCACCTGTGACTTCCGCGCGCACCGCGTCGTTCGCTTTTCTGTTAGTGAACAGGGCTCGGGCTACGCCGCTCAGGTGGCCGAAGATTTATTGCGAACCAAAGATGTGAATTTCCGACCCATCGATGTGAAGATAGGCCCAGACGGCGCGCTCTACATTGCGGATTGGTCGAACCCTATCATCAACCACGGTGAGGTCGATTTCCGCGATCCGCGGCGCGATCGTGAGCATGGCCGGATCTGGCGAGTGACGAAAAAAGGCGCGCCTGCCATCACATTGCCGGTCAATCTGGCGAAGGTAAAGGATGCCGATCTATTGGCAAAGTTAACCAGCGATCACCGCTACGAGCGCGACGCAGCCATGGCGGTTCTCGTCGAGCGCAAGATGAGCCCGACATTTAAAACAGCGATCGAAACATGGAGCTCGAAAGCCAAGGACGGTCGCACGCGCTTGGCAGCGCTGTGGTTGCGCGAAGGACTCGGCATGCCAGTGGATGGATCGGAACGCGGATTGTTAGGCCAAGTGTTGAGCGACGAGGACGGGCGGATTCGGGCTGCAGGAGTCAGGTTGTTAGGAGATCAGCTGAACCATCTCCCCAGCACTCAGGCATTGGGATGGTTGGACAAGGCAACCAAAGATCCCCATCCACGGGTTCGGCTGGAGGCGGTGCGGACGCTTGCAAAAATGCCTGGAGCGGTGCCGATGGATCTGGCGTTTCAAGTGCTGAGCCAGCCGATGGATCGCTTTCTCGAATACGCGTTGTGGTTGAGCGTGCGTTCCCAAGGCGATGTGTGGTTGAAAGCGTTGTTAGATGGAAAGTTTCAGCTAGTCGGCCGCGAAGGCGCGTTGGATTTCGCTTTGGCTAACTTGCCTGCGGAAAAGGGACTCAAAGGCATCCGCAATCTGATGCCACAGCCCATGCCTAGCAACGGCTCAGGGCCCTGGCTCGGGCTTGCTATCAAGACCGCCGATCCAGATATGCTCGCAGCGATATTCGCTCAGCTGTTAGATGGCGGGTTTGATGCTCCCGCAGCGACAACGGTCATGCGTGGGTTGGAAGGGGTGATCAGCCAACGGCAAGCCAAGCTGAAGGGCGATTCAATGAAGTTGTTAGGTTTGTTCAATTCTCCCGCACCAGAAACTGCCGCCGCCGCCCTACGCTTGGCGGGGGCGTTAAAGGTGGATGGTTTGTTAGAACCCATCAAGGGGATCGCTTCAAATTCGTCTGGATCGCCGACCCTACGCTTAGCGGCGACCGAGGCACTCTCGCATTTTCCCAACGATGCGGCGCGTGATGCCTTGTTAGCTATCTCAGGTTCAGATGCACCAGCGGAGGTGAAACGCGCTGCCGCCCTCGCGCTTGTTCGTCATCACCGCCCTGCTGCGATTGGCGCCATCCGTGCGCTGCTTCCCGGTCTCGATGATCTCACGCAAGCCCGCGCGTTTTGGCAGAAAGCCCTTTCACTCAGCGGATTGTCTGCCGAACTCGCCAAATCGTTTCGCGAACAGCCACTCGATCCTAAACTCGCTGCTCTGAACTTACCTGCCGTGCCGGACATCGATGAACATGCCGAGTTGCTCGGCGTGTTGCGTCAGCAAGCGGGAGGCGCGGCGGTCAGCGGACCGACGGCGGAATCCATCCTCAATCTCGCCAAGCTGGCTGCGGAAAAAGGCGATGCGGTCCGCGGGGAAACCATTTACCGCCAACCCGCCCTCGCCTGCATGGCTTGTCACGCGATCGGTGGCGCCGGTGGCAAAGTCGGACCCGACATGACTTCGATCGGAGCGAGCGCGCCTCTCGACTACATCGTTGAGTCGATTCTTCTGCCCGCCGTCAAAGTCAAAGAGGGCTATCACTCGGTAGTCATCACCACCAAAGATGGACGCACCTTGATGGGACGGTTGTTGCGCAGTGGCGGTGGCAGCGTGGTGCTGAGCGATGCGGCGGGGCAGGAAATCACGCTGGAGGATGCGGCGATCCTGAAACGCACGGATTCCGGCAGCCTGATGCCCGCAAACCTGATCGGCGGTTTGAAAGAACAAGAACAACTCGATCTTTTCAAATTCCTCTCCCAACTCGGCAAGCAAGGAGACTTCGATGCAACCAAGAGCCGCGCACCGCGGGTTTGGGCGATCCTGCCTCTAACAGATAAGATTCCAGAAACCGCAACCAAAGGCGATCCCGCACTACCGTGGATCTCTATCAACGGCACAGTCAACGGCACCTTGTTAGCGGCCGATGTCACAACCTACGCCGGTGCAGCCAAAGAAATTCTAACAGGAACCCGCATCGAAATTTCCACTGCCACAGATGTTTCACTCAAATTTTCTCAAACTCCACTTGAGGTTTGGGTGGACGGAAAAGCATTAAAGGAAAACAAAATCCGACTCGAACCCGGGATTCACAAGATCGTCATCCGCCACAAAGCAGGTGAGAATTTCCGCTTCGAATCCTCCGCCGGAACATTCCTTCCGACATGGTGAGCGAGAAGCGGGAAGTCAAAGGTCAAAGGTCTTAAAGTCGAAGACAGAACCGCTGGGGCGGTTGAGATTTTATAACCAAACGCCCCACTAACGACACCGCATTCAATTAATCGCCCCAGCGATTCAAGTATAGACTTTCGACTTTCGACTTTTAGACCTTCGACCTCTTTAACCGCCCCAGCGATTCAGATCAGCCTTGCCTTTAATACTGTTCTTATGAATAGTATTTGAATGTCAGACAACAACCTCAACATCACCCAGAGCGATGCCGGACTCGTGGCCGACGTGCGCTCCATGATCGAGCAAACCCGCGAGGCCGTCGCACGCACGGTCAATGCTGGTATCACTTTGCTCTATTGGCGCATCGGCAAGCGCATCCAGACGGAAGTCCTTGGAAATGCACGGGCGGAATATGGAAAAGAGATTGTTGCCACACTGTCGCAACAATTGACGCACGATTTCGGACCCGGATTCACACCCCGCAATCTTTTCAACATGATTCGATTTGCCGAGGTCTTTCCCGATCCTCAAATTGTGCACGCACTGAGTGCACAATTGGGCTGGACCCACTTCAGGTCACTTATTCCTCTTAAAGATCCAATCCAGCGTGAATTCTACGCCGAGATGTGTCGTGTCGAACGCTGGAGCAGTCGCACTCTGCGCGCCAAGATCGACTCCATGCTCTTTGAGCGCACCGCCATCTCCAAAAAACCGGAGGAAGTCGCTAAGGCGGAACTCGCTTCCCTCCGTAGTGCGGATCAGCTCACGCCCGACCTCATCTTCCGCGATCCCTATATTCTCGACTTCCTCGGGCTCAAGGATCGCTACCTGGAAAAAGACCTCGAAAACGCCATCCTGCAAGAACTCGAAACCTTCCTCCTTGAGCTCGGCAACGGCTTCGCCTTTCTCGGACGCCAGACCCGCATCCAGATCGATTCCGACGACTTCTATCTCGATCTCCTATTCTATCATCGTGGACTGAAACGCCTCATCGCCATCGATCTCAAACTCGGCGACTTCAAGGCGGAATACAAAGGACAAATGGAACTCTACCTCCGCTGGCTTGCCAAACATGAACAACAACCCGGCGAGGACACGCCCCTCGGTATCATCCTGTGTGCTGGGAAAAAGACCGAACAAATCGAACTTCTTGAACTCAATCAAAGCGGCATCCACGTCGCAGAATACATCACCGCCTTGCCTTCTCGCGAACTTCTCCAACAAAAACTCCACGCCGCCATCGAGATCTCGCGGGCACGCTTGGCGAACAAGGAAGCAGACGGAAAATAAATCCTCGTGAAGGAGAAGTGAGGGTTCCCAGAAATTGGACCGCGCGACTCCAGTCGCGCTTGGGAGGATGGGAGAGTCTAAATTCGAAGGTCAAAGGTCTGTTATTTGGTAGGGCGCTCTCGCCGCAGAGCGCCGCATGAAATGTGAAGAATATAATGCTTCAAGAGTGAATCCAATACATCTCGCCCCACCGATGTTTAAAGGCTGGTTCGGTGAAAAAATGCGGCGCGAAGCTCAACCAAGAACTAGGAACTAGGAACACTCTTCCTCTTTAACCGCCCCAGCGATTCAGATCAGACTTGCCTTTGATGCTGTTCTTATGAATAGTATATCAAATCTCAGATGAGAATCATGATCGTATCAATTTCATTTTCCAAAGCTTCCGACCATATTGTTGACGCCAACAAAATGATCAAATTCGCCACATTTAAACCCGTCGATTTCGACGGGTTTAAACCTCTCGAATTCGAGAGGTTTAAAACAACCGCAACCCCCCAACTTGAGCCATGAGCGGACTGACCCGTCGTAATCTGTTCTCCATGAGGGCTTTTGCTGAGGCCTTCCCGGACGGCTTAATTGCGCAACAACCTGTTGCGCAATTGCCCTGGGGGCAAGGTCATCCACCCATATCCCCAGCCCCAACGGGGCGAATCATGCCAGCCCAAGGCAACGCTCTGGGAAAATCCACCACCCCACAATCCTCCCCAACGCCATGAGTAAAACCAAACGCACCACCATCGAAGTTCAAGGAACAGCCATTGCGATTCATTCACGCGACAACGCGGATTTCATCTCTCTCACCGACATGGCGAAGAAGTTTGGGGATGACGTGCTGATCTATAGTTGGATGCGGAACCGCAACACACTCGAGTTCATTGGAATTTGGGAAAAAATCCACAACCCGGGTTTTAAAGGTCTCGAATTCGAGACCTTTAAAAATCAGGCCGGTCTCAACAGCTTCTCGCTCACCCCGCGTAAGTGGATCGAAGCTACAGGAGCCATCGGATTTGAATCGCGGGCCGGACGTTACGGCGGTGGAACCTATGCCCACAAGGACATCGCTTTTGAATTCGGCTCCTGGCTCAGCCCGGAATTCAAACTCTACCTCATCAAGGAATTCCAACGCCTCAAGGACGAGGAAAATGACCGCCTCAAGCTCGATTGGAACCTTCAGCGCACCCTCGCCAAGATCAACTACCGCATCCACACGGATGCCATCAAGGAAACCCTCATCCCGCCCGCAGTGAACCAACAACAAGCCGGATTCATCTACGCCGATGAAGCGGATCTGCTCAACGTCGCCCTCTTCGGTAAGACCGCGAAACAATGGCGCGACATCCATCCCAATGCAGAAGGTAACATCCGCGACCACGCCCCGCTCGAGCAACTCGTCGTCCTCACCAACCTCGAAAGCCTCAACTCCGTCCTCATCCGTCAAGGACTCCCAGCACCCGAGCGCTTGCTCAAACTCAACGAAATCGCCATCACCCAGATGCGAACCCTGCTGGCGGACACCAACCTGAAACGACTGAAATGACAACCACCACCCATATCCCCAGCCCCAACCCATCGGAGCAGCGAAGTCGAAAGAAAGAAGTCGAAGGTCGAAGGTCTTAATGTCAAAGCCAGAACCGCTGGTGCGGTTGGGAGTGTAAAAATTGCACAGAAGGTAACGAAGAGAACGAAGGATGTGCCAACCCCTCATTCTCAAATCTGCTGTCAAAGAATCATAAACTCAAAGCCAAGCCGCCGTGCGAAGCCCCTTCGTTGACTTCGTTACCTTCTGTTCAGAAATTATTTTTACAGAAGGCAACGAAGAGAACGAAGGATGTGCCAACACCTCATTCTCAAAAACTCCTGCCAAAGAATCATAAAAGTAAAGCCAGCCCGCGTGCGCAGCCCCTTCGTTGACTTCGTTACCTTCTGTGAAAAAATTCCCTATCCACAGATCCCATTTCGGTTAGTTTCAAAACCGTATGAAAGCTTTGGAACCCTTCTTCAATGTGTTGCTGAACAACTGGCCCGGGCTCGCCGGTTTGCTTGGGATCTTTGTCATATTCAAGATCTACTCCTCGCCAACGTTTAAAGGCTGGTTTGGGGAAAAGATGCAGCGCGAAGCTCAACCAAGAACTAGGAACTAAGAACCAGGAACACTCTTCCTCTTCATCAGAACAAACTCCACGTCAAAGCACTGATGCAATTCCTCAATCTGCCAGAAGATCATTTTCATTCTGTCGTGCTTTTCATCGGGAATACCGAGTTCAAAACCGAGATGCCGGATAACGTCTTGAATGATGGGCTCTCTCGCTGGCTTCAATGTCGCACCGAACCACGGATCGTTACTTCCATAGTTGATCAAGCCGTCTCCCAACTCAGCGAGCTAGATCGCACCACCAACCGCCGCAGCGCAGCCCGCGAACATTATAAAGCTTTGAAAGCACGGCATGGATCTTTGTGAGTCTTTTGGCTTTGCGGAGTGAGAGATTTAGTTAGGGTTTTGTCGTTCTTCCTGGAGCGAACAGAGAAAAATGAGAATTTCAAAAATCACTGTCGAAAACTACCGGTCCATACGGCGTGCGGAGATTCATGTTTCGGCATTCAATGTCTTGGTTGGCCAAAACAACCACGGGAAGACAAACTTGTTTGACGCGATTCAGTGGTTCTACGCAGGAACAGGTGACATTGCGACGCTGAAAAACACGAAGGCTGGAGCAGACGACGAGGTTTCCGTGGAAGTAGAATTTTCAGGGGTCCAAGCAGGGCTTGATCAGATCACCCACGCTGACAATCAAACAAAACTTCGCAACGTGCTTGGCACTTGCGACATTATGCGAGTCAAGCGCACGAGTGGTCAGGTAAAAGATCGTTTTCTTTATAATCCAACAAAAGATGAGTGGAAAAAACAGCCTTGTGGCACGGATGGCCCTTTCAATAATTGCATTCCCCGCTTCGAGTTCGTTGAAGCGACCAAGAACCTGAAGGACGTTGGTAACTACAGATCGACAACTCCCATTGGCAAAATGCTCGGTGGTGTATTAGCTGAGATTCTTGAGGCGGAGAAAGAATATGTGAAGTTCCGGGAGCAATTTGAGAAGCTTTTTGCATCTGAGACATCGAGCATACAGCAGAAACTGAAGGATGTAAGTGCACAGGTATGTGAGCATCTGAAGAAACAGTTCCCTGATTGTGCTACGGTGGATTTTTCAGTGCAGGAACCTGCTTTCGATGACCTCTTGAAGAACTTTCGCACAGAAGTTGATGACGGTGTAATAACGACGGCGGAAGAAAAAGGCGACGGCATGCAGCGGGCGCTGATGCTTGCCATCATCAAAACCTACGCCGATCAGCGACGTGACGATGCGCTCGGGCGTTCGTTCATCTTCTTCATCGACGAGGCGGAGCTTCATTTGCACCCGACGGCACAGAGACAACTCAAACAAGCTCTGCTCGAACTTGCCGATGGACACGACCAGATTTTCATTAACACGCATTCATCTGTGTTGCTCGCCGACAATCACGATCAGCAAACCCTCTTCCAAGTCAGGAAGGCAGCGCAAGGCGAGACCCAGATTGAGAAGATAGATTCACCTCTCAAGAAACACGAAGTCATTTTCGAGCTTCTGGGCGGATCCCCGGCGGACATCCTGCTTCCGGCCAACTTTCTCATCGTGGAAGGGCCAAGTGAGGCGGAATTCTTGAAATGCGTCATTTCACGCCACTACCCCGACCGTGTGGATATTCAGGTTCTACCGGCAACCGGCGATGACGAGCGACAACGGCAGATCGTTACAGCCGTGGAGAACCTTTTGGCGACCTTGGAGCGGCGTCCGATTTATCGTGACCGACTGACGATACTCTTCGACAAACCTAACGGAGAAGATAAGGAAAGGAGATTCGAGGCGTTCAAACGAAGCCGCCGCCATCCGAATGCTAACAGTCAACTTTTTGTGCTGCCTATGAATGGCCTTGAAGACTATTATCCGGCACCGCTTCGGGCCACTACGATTTTGGCGAATAAGGTAAAGCTCGCCAAGTTCATCGGAGCCAATATCACGAAGGAAGATTTTGAAACTAACATGCCCGTCGTGTTCCATGCGCTGGAACACTGCTGGGCAAACGCTTACCAAGACTAAACGCCATGCCATCACTCGATTTCAAAGGAAAGAGCTTCATCTACACCCATCACCTCGGCGTGCCGTATCGCGAGCTGCTCGTGGTGTCGGAAAAAAGCTGTCCGGCGGAGGGTGGCCAGCCCGATCTCGACGACAACCTCATCATCCACGGCGACAATCTCGAAGCACTCAAAGCACTCCTCCCGCGTTATGCCGGACGCGTGGACTGCATTTTCATCGACCCACCCTACAACACGGGCAACGAGGGCTGGTGCTACAATGACAAAGTCAACAGTCCGCTCATGCGAGAGTGGCTGAAAAAGGAAGGCAACCCCGTTGAGCGCGAAGACCTCCAGCGGCACGACAAGTGGCTCTGTATGATGTGGCCTCGGCTTCAACTCCTCAAAGAACTTCTCGCAGATGAGGGCTCCATCTTCATCTCCATCGACGACAACGAAGTGCATCGGCTGCGTGCGGTGATGGATGAGGTTTTTGGGGAGGAAAATTTCCTCGCGAACTTTGTATGGCAATCAAAAGACACGCCCGGCAACAACAGCGTTGGAATCGCCGAGACGCACAACCACATAGTCTTCTATCGGAAATCGGATGCCTGCGAGGTGACGATGCTTGAGAGAAACGAGGCACAACTCTCGACCTACAGTAACCCCGACGAAGACCAGCGCGGCGACTGGTTACCAACTCCGCTTACGCGGGCTGAGTTCAGAGAGCGAGATTACTATACAATTGAGAACAAGGCGGGCCGTGAAGTGTGGCCACCGAAAGGAAGTAGCTGGCGGCGGCCTCCTGCGAAAATGAAATGGCTACAGGAGGACAATCGCATCTGGTGGGGGAAAAGCGGAGACGCGGAGTTTCCAATGGAAAAGAAATTCCTATCGGAAGTTAAGGCGGGCGTGGTAAATCAGACTTGGTGGCCTTACGAATTTGCTGGAAGCACGCGCAACGCGAGTGCCGAACTGAAGGCGATTTTCGGCGGAGAAAAATCGTTTGATACTCCGAAGCCTGTACAACTTATCACACGCATTTTGGAGCTTGCGTCGAACGAAAACTCCATCGTGCTGGACTCCTACGCAGGCAGTGGAACGACCGCACAAGCTGTGCTTGCGCTCAACAAGAAGGATGGGGGAAATCGCCGTTTTATTCTTGTTCAGCTGCCAGAAGAACTCGCCCCCGATCACCCAGCAAGGAAAGAAGGATTTACGGAAGTTGCCGATCTCACCGCCGAGCGCGTGCGACGCGTAATCTGCGGCTATGACTACACCGGCACGCAGGAAACCGAGTTGCATCCGCCGGAGAAAGTCACGTGGACTACATTTGCCAAGGACAAGAAGCGGAACGAAATCCTCGACCGCATCGAAGGCATCAAGGCATTGGAGAGTGCTAATTACGACAAGATCGAGACGAAGATTGAGGACGGTTTGCTATCCGTGGTAGGAAGAAAGACTGTGCAGAAACAGATGCCCGGAATCGGCGGGAGCTTCACATACTTGGAGCTCGGCGAGGCGATGGACTTAGAGCGACTTTTAGCCGAGACACCCGGCACGCTGCCTAGTTTCCCCGCTCTGGCTCGCTATCTGTTCTTTACCGCGACCGGCCACATACTTCCTTCTACTGGCACTTTACCGGCATCTACACCCGCCCCGAAAGCAAAAGGCAAAGCCAAGATCAAGTCCATACCGGAACCCGCCCCATCAGAAGCTCCGATCTTGATTGGTGAGACGGCGGTGTGGCGCATCTATCTCCACTACCAGCCTGATGAAGCGTGGCTGAGGAGTCCCGCCGCCGCATTTACCCGCACTCATGCCGAAGCCATCGCCGCCGAGGGCAAGGGCACTGGCAAGCAGTCGCTCGTTTTCGCCGCCGCGAAGTTCATCAGCCACAAACCGCTGCGCGAGCTGAAGGTAGATTTCGCTCAATTGCCCTACTCCCTTCACCGCGTCCAAGCAGAATGAAACGTCTCGATTATCAAGAGGACACCGTCGAGCGGTTCTCCAACTACCTCGAAACACTCGTGGCCAAGGGTGACGCGGCGGAGAAATTCGCCGAGCTGGCGCGCCAAAACCAGATGGAGCCGCCAGTCGTCGATTGGTGCGGACAGACTTGGGACAGCCTCAAGGCTTCTGGTGTGCTTCCCAGCGCCACAGATGCGAGTGGCACTAAATTTGTACCTCCCTGGCTGCACCGGGTTGATGGAATCGGACGGCCCGTACCCAATCTCTGTCTGAAGCTCCCAACCGGGGCGGGCAAGACGTATATCGCCACGCGCGCCATCGAGCAATTGCAACGGATCTACTATCGCCGTTCCCACGGGCTCGTCCTGTGGGTGGTGCCGAGCGATGCCATTTACAAGCAAACGTGGAAAGCGCTCGCCAACCGCGAGCATCCCTATCGAATGACATTGGAGCGGGCCAGCGGCGGGCGTGTGAAACTCCTGCGTAAGGGCGACACTTTCTCCAAGTCGGATGTTGAGAATTACCTGTGTGTTTTCGTGATGATGATGGCGGCAGCAGCGCGCGAACTAACGGACCCGTTGAAGATGTTTCAGGACTCCGGGCGCTATCCCGGATTTTTCCCGCCAGAAGATGATTTCGAGGCGCAAAAGGAACTTCTCAAACTGGTGCCCAATCTCGGAACGCTCGACCTCGCGGAAGGCGCGTGGGGCGGCGGGCCGACGGTGAAGCAAAGTCTCGGCAATGTCCTCTGCCTCGCACGTCCGACCGTGATCCTCGATGAAGGACACAAGGCGTTTTCGCCGATCCGGCGGGCGACACTTGCCAAGTTCAATCCGAGTTTCATCCTCGAACTCTCGGCCACACCTAACCGCGCGAAGGAACAACAGAGCAATGTCCTGCACAGCGTCACGGGGATGGCGTTGAAGAAAGAGGAGATGGTGAAGCTCCCGCTGAACCTGCACAATGCTGGAAAGGGCGACTGGAAGGACACGCTCATCGCCGCGCATGGCAAGTTGTCGGAGCTTCAAGCGATGGCGGACTGTGAGCAGGATGAAACTCATCGCTACGTGCGCCCAATTCTTCTCATTCGCGTAGAGCGCACGGGCAAAGATCAGACGGAAGCGGGTAAAGTACATGCGAATGACGTGCGGAAGTTTCTCCATGAACACCTCGGTGCGAAAGAGGGCGAAGTCGCAGAGAAGAGCAGCGCGGAGGACGAATTGTCGGTTCATGATCTCCTGTCGGACACTTGTCCGGTGCGGTTCATCATTACGAAGGCCGCGTTGCAAGAAGGCTGGGATTGCCCATTCGCTTACGTTCTGGCCGTACTCGACGAGACCACCGCAGGAACGGCTCTGACGCAAATGATCGGGCGGATCCTTCGACAGCCCTACGCGGAATACTTCTCAGAAAGTCGCGCAGCCCTGAATCAGAGCCATGTCTACGTCCACCGTCAAAACGTGGCGGATGCCGTCGCAAAAGTGCGTGAAGGACTTTCTAGTGAAGGCATGGGCGACCTCGGCGAACTGGTGCGGGCGGCCGGCACGACCTCGACCGGCGGCAATGTGGTAATGGTGGAATTAGAGCGGCGTGCGGCGTTTCGTCGGCGGATTTTCCTTCCCCGCATACTCACCCGCGAAGGCAATGACTGGCGCTTGTTTGATTACGAGAGCGACCTTTTTCCGCATGTGGATTGGGAAACCTTAGTGTGGTCAAAGTCGGCGGAGTTTTCCCCGGACGATGCCTCGTCTCTCGCGCATACGCTTGTCGCGGTGGACGTGGACCAGCTGGGTCACGATACCAAGAAGCCACTCGGCGTTACAGAAACCGGTGAGAAGCCAGACCTCGATTTTCCCGCACTGACACGGCTGCTAGCGGATGTGATCCCAAATCCATGGCAGGCCGCGAGGATTCTGCGCGGTGCCTTGGCGTCACTGCGAGCACGTGACTTCAGTGAAGACCAATTGCTCGCCAGCCGCTACCGGCTCATCGAGAAAATGCGCGCCGATTTGCTAGCCGACATTCATGTACAGACGGAGCGAATCTTCTGCGATTTGCTAGCGGATGGTGGGCTGTCATTCCGACTCGAAGGAAAGGGACTGAGTTGGGAATTGTTGGACAAGCTGGCCTTTGAGGTGACGCAACCGCCGGACTTCCCAATTGCGCACAAAAGCAACGGGCAGCCGGTTGAGAAATCTCTGTTCGAACAAATTTGGAGCAAGCATTTCAACAACTTGGAAAAGGACGTGGCACTTTACATCGACGATGTGAAAGCCGTTCGCTGGTGGCATCGCATCGCGGTGCAGGCCGACTGGTATCTCGATGGTTGGAAGAAGAAAAAGGTCTTCCCGGATTTCCTCGTCTCACTGGAAGAAACGAAAGGCAAACCGTCCAAGCTCGTCGTGGTCGAGACGAAGGGTCTGCACCTTAAGAACGAGGACACCGACTACAAGCGGAAGCTCTTCGAAACGCTGGAACAATACAGCGACGGTGGCGTGCCTGTGGGCGAGCTTGTATTGGGAGATGCGCCAGGGCCGATGTTATTCCGACTTGTCTTTGACCAAGACTGGAAGTCGCAAGTGGATGCTGCGTTATTGGCCGCGGAAGCTTGAATCAGCAACCTAAGAATGCATCGTTTAACCTGCCACCAGGGACATCTAATCCTAAAGAACTCTGCTCATCATGAACCCCGAACAAAATAAGTTATTGAAGTCGCAAGCCACTAAGTTGCCTATTTCCAAGCGTACGCAAGTAAAGAGCCTAAAAGCGCTCTGGCAGCAGGAGACGCACTTTTCGGATTGGCTGACCACGCAAGATGGGATTGATCTTTTAGCACAGGATTTAGAGATAGAAATAGAAAACCCCCAACGGGAAGGTAAAAGCGCGAACTTTTCATGCGACATTGTTGCAAACATTGTCGGAGACGAGAGCCATGTCGTAGTCATCGAAAACCAATTTGGTAGAACCAATCACGATCACCTGGCAAAACTGCTGACCTATGCAGCAGTTCATAAAGCGGTCGTCGGCATTTGGATTGCCGAGGATGCCGCCGATGACCATCGGCAAGTCATTGACTGGCTGAACGAGAACACTCCGAACACGGTTTCCCTTTACTTAGTGGAACTCAAAGCATTCACGATCGGTTCAAGCCCAGCAGCACCCCAACTCGATGTGGTTTGCCGTCCGAACGTCACAATGAAACAAGCGAATGCCAATTTGAGCGAAGGTGACAAAAAACGAAATCAATGGAGACTCGAATTCTGGACGGAAATTCACAATAGGATGAAATCAGAGAAGCTTCCATTTCGTCTCCAGAAGCCCAGTCAGGACCACTGGTCTTCGATTGCTGTCGGTCGCTCGGGATTCCACATGTCCATGCTTTTGACACCGAAGAACCAGAGCATCGTAGTTGAGATGAACATACAACCGAAAGATTGGAAAGATTCTGCTTTCGAGCAGCTCAAAGCTCAAGCAGCCGTGATTGAGAAGGAAGTTGGCGCAACGTTGGATTGGCGACCGATGCTCGATAAAGGGAGTGCCAAAGTAATGCTCGAAGCGAAGATTGACCCAAAGGGCGATGGCAATCGGAAAGCGGTTAGCGACTGGTTTGCCGTATGGACACCGAAAATGTTTCTGGCTTTCTCAAATAGAGTGAAGGCACTTACTGAACCAGATTAGCACCAACTTCAGTGAACCTGATCTAACAACAACAGATTGTCCACCCTCTGTGCGGATTGAGGGATCCAAAAATTAGAAACATGAACCAAAAAGATATCAACAAAGCCATCAAGGTGGTGGGCTCTGAGGAGAAGCTGAACAACAAAAAACTGCCAGGGATGGAATGGAGTTTTTGTTAGTTCCTAGTTCTTGGTTCTTGATTCTTGGTTCGCAAATGCAAAGGCGCGCAGCTCAACTAAGAACTAATAAAAAACTGCCAGGCATACAATTAGATGCCTGCTGGAATTTGTGGAATTTAAATATGGGTAAAGGTGGAGAAATAGAAGATAAATAAAGGGAAGCGTTGTGAAAAAAGTCTAGTCTGCGGCAGTTCGAATCGAGGTGAAATCTGGGCTGGAGATGGGGCAGGTTTGTATCTATCGGCGTAGTATAAATTGCCTATCCCTCTATGCTGATCGAGGGCATCATAAACTAAAAAACATGGACCAAAAAGACATCAACAAAGCCATCGAGGTGGTGGGCTCTGAGGAGAAGCTGAACAAGATGGTGTTACAAGTGGCGAAGATGAACAAAAAACTGCCAGGTATAGAATGGAGTTTTTGTTAGTTCTTGGTTCCTAGTTCCTAGTTCCTAGTTCTTGGTTCGCAAATGCAAAGGCGCGCAGCTCAACTAAGAACTAAGAACCACGAACTCTCCCCCGCTCCCTTTATGAGCCCAATATTTATCTCGACGACGCCAATCCAGAACATCTCCGCGTGGAAAGAGACGGAGATGGCTATCGCATGGATATCGGCATTTGTTGCGGTGGGGACTGCGGCGAGGGCGCGGAGTTCAGCTTCGATAAAGACGGGAAACTGATCGGTGATTCACCGATAAACTTTAGAATCTACTGAGGAATAAATAGACTCAGCCGCCTCTTTTTAACATTCGGTACAAGTAGAGTTCTTGGTTCCGAGTTCTTGGTTGATGGAAAACATGAAGGGGTAAGTCCTCGCAGTCAGACAATCAGTCTCTCATTACATTGCCCGTCCCTTTGATGTTCGAAGTTTAACATATTGTCGTCATAGCCCAGATGGTCGATGTCGGATCGAAGTTCTTTCTCTGTCACGAAGAGAAATGCCTTTGCAGAGCGGGGGATTTGCTTAGGATTTCATTGCATGTTTATGAGCGCCGACCTTGCCAATAAGACTCTATCGCTAGTTAGTGTGTCCCTTTGCGTAGGTAGCGGCGTAAATGTAACTGAAGTTCAGAATTCCAAATAAAGCAAAAGGGCACAATATCACACATCATCCAACTATGAATGACGTCTTAAATAATGATACCGCTTATGCGATCCATGAAGCATTTCTTGAGCTTTACGATGTTTTGGATTCACTTAGAAATCAACTTGGTGCAGAGGATTTCCAGGAACTTAAGGATGATGGACAAGAATACGTCACCGCCCTTATATCAGGGGTTGTCGCGAGTGATGGAGATCTTGAGCGAGAAGAGCTAATATTTCTGTCTAACGCACTGCAAATACACAGCTCGTTGGACAAGGTTCCAGAAATGATTCAATCCTACGTGGAGAGATGGAATACCAGTGGTAGTCGAGTTCCATTTTTTATTCAACGGGTCTTCGGTTGCTCAGACGGGCAAGAACACTGCTATAAAATATTGAGAATGCTGCAACTGATTGCCAACAACATTGCCATTCTTGATAGGGAATTTGAAGGATGCGAGATCGAGTTGATCAGAAATGTGATAATCAATATCGAGGCATATATGGATGGATCGGCTTCAATCGAATTGGCTGCGCCAAGAGAGTTCAGAGGCACTTCGAAATACGACCCTTACGTTAACAAGCGAAAAATTGTTAATCCAGAGCAGGTTAATTTATCAACGCCAAACGGGCAAATTGAATTTCTTAGAGCCATTGTGCGCAGAACATTCTACGATCGCGGCAATTATTTTTTAAGTGCAAAAGAAGTAGCGAATAATTTTCGATTGGCCGGCATCGATCCGCAAAACAGCATTTGTTTTCTCAAACAGATTTGGGGTGAGATGGTGGATGAGGTTTGTGATGGTAAATTGATTTCTCAGGATGATCAGAATCGCCTAAATGAAATGATCGAAGCATTCGCTTTGCCAATTGATGAATTAGATACACACGGAAGATTAACTAAGTTTCTAAAGGCTTGTGTTATTAATGATTTGCTTATCGGTGCTCCAAAGACACGTGTTACGGTTGATGACGATTTGCCATTGAAGCTCAATAAAGGTGAAGTCTTGTTGTGGATATTTCCCGATATTGAGCTGTATGAATATGTGAAGATGCGAAATGTGGTTGGTGGTTCAACTGGAGTCAGTATCAGGCTTATGAAAGGTCTGTACTGGCGCGTCGGTGGTTTTAAAGCGAATCCAAAGACTTGGGAGGAAGTTAAGCACACAGAAACTGGTCTAGTGGTCATTACCAACAAATGTATTTATTTTTTCGGTGGTCACCTAAATTACAAAATCCCATTCACGAAACTTGCGGCTATCAAACCGTATGCCGATGCGATCGAGATTCAACGTGATGCAGCTTCAGCAAGGCCACAGATCTTGTACGGTATTGATGGTCAATTTGTGTATCACGTGGCCACATGTGCTTGATAAGTGATGGGGCCAGGCGACGCTTCTCAAGGATTGCGTTGAGGTTCGGTTTGTGTTGGTTTTAATAATCAGGAAGTAAAAGTATAGAACCATGTCAGCACCTCCTCGTTACCTCATCGATTTTACCGTTCCAAAGCGTGAGGATGGCAGTGACTTACTCGATTGCACGCGGGCAGGAGATTATGAAATCTACGTCCACTGGTTAGCTGACTACCTTCATACGGCGGATCTGCAACTATCTCCCTTGCAGAAAGAGTGGCTGGAGCGATTTAGCGGTGGTCCGTCTGATCTGATTTTTGAATGTTCAGACTCGTATGGTTACGCTGCAGCCTGGCTTGAGGATGTTGATTATCATATCAGCGAAGGTCTGAGCTTCAAAGACTTCAAAGAGCTCGTCGAACCAATGTGGCGCGAGGAAAATGAAGATTTAGACTCAGAAGATCGACGTTCGTTAGAGGAATATCTGGGCATAACAGAAGCCGAGTATAACTATCGAATCTTCGAAATAGAGCAACTGGGTGACGATATCGAAAACTGTATCCACGCGGATCTTCCGTATAGATCTCTTCTCTGCCACGCATTACGTAGGATTTCATCGCACGATGAGCGCTATCATGAAATGGATCGTTACTTCCGGAATTTCACGGAAAACGCCAGCAAATGAAAAGAGACCAGAATGTCTGTTACTCGGAGCAAATTTCTTCCAAATCAGCATTCAAAAATCATCAATCATCAATCTCTCCAACAACAGATTGCCTATCCCTCTATGCTGATCGAGGGCATCATAAACTAAAAAACATGAACCAAGAAGACATCAACAAAGCCATCAAGGTGGTGGGCTCTGAGGAGAAGCTGAACAAGATGGTTTTACAAGTGGCGAAGATGTGGAAAGCGATCTTTCTTAGAGGGCTGATAAGTCATCTGAAAGCGGGTAAGTCGCTTGCTGAATTTTTCATCAATGATGACCCCAATATTTATCTCGACGACGCCAATCCAGAACATCTCCGCGTGGAACGCGACGGAGATGGATTTCGCATGGATATCGGCATTTGTTGCGGTGGCGACTGTGGAGAGAGCGGGAAGTTCATGTTCGATGCAGACGGAAAACTGAACGATGATTCACCGCCAGACTTTGTTATGTACTGAGGAATAAATGGGGTTAGGTGTTTCTCGGAGGAAATTTCTTCCAAATCAAATCGGACGTGCCGTAAAGCTCGCTCAACGGAGAGATTGACGATTGATGATTGAGGATTGAGGATTGAGGATTGAGGATTGATGATTGATGATTGATGATTGATGATTGATGATTGAAGATTGAAGATTGAAGATTGAAGAGGGAAGCTTCTTCTGACCGCTGTCTCCTGACTTGCACAAGATGCGGACGGGGCGTCCACGGTCCCAGTTTGAGTACGCTACACACCGTCCAAGCGGATAGGACTTTGTCTTAGGACGAAGGTTCGTATTAGAATCGCCCCAGCGATTCAGATCAGACTTGCCTTTGATACTGTTCTTATGAATACTTTTTGAATGTTAAGCCATAAGCACATACTCAAAAAGATCGGAGGCGGCGCATGAAAAAGAAGCCTGCAAACAGGGAGACTTCCATCACGCGCTCCTCAGCCGTCGAATACCTGACCTTTGTCGCCGCACAAGGTCAAGGCGGTGTCGAGGCGGTCTATGCGGACGAGGACATCTGGTTGACCCAGAAAATGATGGGTGCCCTCTACGACGTCAATGTGCGCACGGTGAACGAGCATCTGAAAAAAATCTTTTCCGACAGCGAGCTGGAGGAGATTTCAGTTATCCGGAAATTCCGGATAACTGCCGCTGATGGCAAAAGCTACAACACCCTGCACTACAACCTCTCCGCCATCATCGCCGTTGGCTACAAGGTCAACTCGGAGCGGGCTGTTCAGTTCCGCAAATGGGCGACAACGGTGGTTAAGGAATACACCATCAAAGGCTTCGCGATGGATGACGAACGGCTCAAGGCGGGTGGCACCGTCCTCACCAAGCAGTATTTCGAGGAGCAACTTCAGCGCGTTCGCGAGATCCGCCTCAGCGAGAGAAAATTCTATCAGAAGATCACCGACATCTATTCCACCGCCATCGACTACGATCGCACCGCCACCGCGACCCAGCGCTTTTTTGCCACTGTGCAGAACAAACTCCATTGGGCGATTCATGGCCATACCGCCGCCGAAGTCATCGTTGATCGCGCCGATGCCGGGAAACAACACATGGGCCTGACCACATGGAAAGACGCCCCCCACGGGAAAATCCAGAAGTTCGATGTTAGCGTCGCCAAAAACTACCTAGCCGATGCCGAGCTCGCCCAGCTCTCCCGCCTCGTCAATGCTTACCTCGATGTCGCCGAAGACATGGCGCAGCGGCAGATCCCCATGACCATGCAGGACTGGGAAATTCGCCTCAACCGTTTCATCGAAGCTACCGACCGTGAGATCCTGCAAGACGTCGGTAAAGTCACCGCTGAAATCGCCAAAGCTCACGCCGAATCCGAATTCGAAAAATATCGCATCGTCCAAGACCGCTTGTTTGTTTCTGATTTCGATGCCGAGGTAATCGAAAACACTCTGGGCGAGTAAGAGATAACAGATAAACTGCCAGGTATAGAATGGAGTTTTTGTTAGGATTTAGTTCCTAGTTCCTAGTTCTTGGTTCTTGGTTCTTGGTTTGACTACGCTTCGCTCCGTCCAAGCGGTTAGGACTTCGTGTTAAAGTGGAGGCTCGCTAACGCTTACTCTGCGTTCTGGTTCCTGGTTTCTGGTTTCTGGTTTCTGGTTCGCAAATGCGAAGGCGCGCAGCTCAACTAAGAACTACGAACTACGAACCAAGAACTAGGAGTAACTCTTCTGTCTTTCGCTGGATGCGGGCGGGACGCGCGCGCTCCTATTTTCGTGCTGGGAGAATCATTCGATTGTGTTTAAGTGCTCCGCGTCATGAAAAAGATGTTCACACGTTTGACGGGTTGGATGGTTTGTTTGTTGCCGCTTGCGGGTTTTGCGGAGACGCGGGACTTGTTGAGAGGTGCTGCGCTTGCGGAATTTCGCGAAGTGGCGCAGTGGCGCGGGGTTTCCGAGGTGAGTGCGGTGGCGGAGAAATGTGAGTTCGAGCTCAAGGGTGAGGGGAAAATTTTGGTGAACTCGACGACCAAAGATAAAACCCTGCCTTACTTGATGACCAAAGAGGAATTCGGCGATGTGAAGATCGAGTTGGAATTCATGGTTCCCAAAGGCTCGAACGCCGGGGTGTATGTGATGGGTCGATATGAAATCCAGATTCTGGATAGTTTCGGAAAGGAGAAAGTCGGTTCTGGGGATTTGGGTGGTTTGTATTCACGCCATGACAAAGGTCGGCCTCAGGGCAGACAGAACTACGAAGGCACTCCGCCGAAAGTGAACGCCGCTAAGGCGCCCGGGGAATGGCAGACGATGGAAATCGTGTTTCGTGCCCCGCGTTTCGAAGAATCTGGGAAAAAGCGCAAAGACGCGATCTTTGAAAAAGTGTTGGTGAACGGCCAGTTGGTGCAGGAAAACGTCGCGACTACGGGCCACACGCAATCGGCTCCTTTCGAAGGCGATGCCAAATCCGGCCCGATCGCGATTCAAGGCGACCACGGCCCGATCGCGATCCGCAGCTACAAAGTGACGCCGCTGGAGGATGGAGAACCCGCCCGATTGGCTGAGCTGGATGCTTACTGGAAAGAGGTTTCAAGAGCCGTGAAAGAGGGAGATTTCGCCGCATACCAAGGCACTTGCCACCCCAAAGGCGTCTTGGTGGCCGGCGGGAAAAAGGCGTGTTATCCGTTGGCACAGGCATTGAATCGTTGGAAAACCGAGTTCACCGATACCAAGGCAGGCGACATCGAGGCATCGGTCGATTTCCGGTTTTCCCATCGCTACGGCGATACCCAAACCGCCCATGAATCGGGGGTTTTCCTATATACCCAAAGGAAAAAAAACGCGGCACCTATCGAGGAATACATCGCGTTTGAGTCGTTGTTGGTGAAGGAGGACGGCAAGTGGTTAGCCATCATGGAGTATCAGATCAAAGCCGTGACCAAGGAAGAATGGGACAAAATTCAACCATAAGTGAGCAAGTTTCGACCCGTTTCTCACGTTGAATAATTCTCGCAAGCTGCGACATTTCGACTCCGCCCGACAAGAAACTTGGCCTGCAACTTTCAGAAAACATGAAACCTTCATCCCTAATTTTTCAAACCGTCATCATCGCGATGGCTTGGTTCACGGTGAACTCACAAATTTTTGCTGAGGAACCCGTCAAGCCACCTGCAAAAACCGAAGAGAAAAAAGAGGGCGATGCCAAGGTGGATGGAAAAGAAGCGGAGCAACTGATTAAGCTCGCCCAAGACCGCGAGGAGTTGGTCATGCCAGGGCTTAAAATCATGATCAAAAAAGGCTATATCGATGTGGATGCCAAAGTCTGTCTCGCCGAAGGGTTTTTAGAATTAATCGCCTGCACGAAAGACAGCAAAGAGCATGAAGCCTTGATCTCGGTTGATCCCAAGGCGGCTCACATTCACGCAGCTTTGCTCTTGATCGGCGCGCAACCCGGCAATCCCGCCATGCGCAAAGAAGTCCAAACGGAAGATGGTCCGCGCTGGGTTGATTTCCCGCCACGTGGTCAAGAGATCGAAGTCTTTCTCGTGTTCAACAACAAAGATGGCCAGCCCGAGGAACATACTATCGATAAATTTCTCATCAAAGGCATGGATGAAAATTTTGATGGCGTTCCCGTGGAGCCAGTTAAGAAAGAAGATCGCAAATTCCCTACCCATACATTCCTGTTTACCGGATCACATGTTTTTAAAGACGGAGAAGCAGATCCCATTTATCTAGCAGACGAAAGCGGCAACGTGATTTCACTCTCAACTTTCGGAGATGAATTGCTCGCTCTGCCAGGGGTTCACGCCCACGCAAACGAGGCACTCGCTTGGGCAGTCGAGCCAACCCATCTTCCTCCCCTCAACACCAAAGTCATTTTACGTTTGAAACCTAAAAAAGCTGCCGCAGCACAAGAACCGAAAAAATAATTAATAAGCAATTTTATCATCATGAGTTTTACCAAATGGATGTTAGTTCCTGTTCTCGGAGCAGGTTGGGTTGGAGCAGCAGAAATCGATGCCGTTGCCGCAGGGAAAAAAATATTTGAAACTGTCGGATGCTCTGAGTGCCATACGGTAACCAAGGGAGATACCTCATTCAAAACCGGTCCGAACTTATTCGGGCTTCTTCTAACAACTCCAAGAGATCGTAAAGTAACGATTGCTGGAAAAGAAACGATCGTGAAAGCCGATCGTGCTTATTTCGAAAGATCCCTGCGCAAGTCATGGGATGAATTAGCCATTGCAGAAGTAGGCCCAGCTTCTGGCACGGCTTATGGAGCCATTATGCCCCATTATGTGAAAGAACTGGTTTCAGATGAAGACATGGAATCCGTTTATCATTACCTCCGCACACTTGCCGAAGGCGCAGAACAAGGCCCGGCAAATGTCATGGTGAAACGCCAGGCGGCTAAGGAACCCACCAGCATCCTCCAAATTCCCAACGAAGAAATCATCACTGATAGAACCGTTGTGTTTCGCGCATCTTTGAGAGGAACTAGTGGACGCGCCCTTCATGTGGGTCAGCCAAATGGGATGAACTACACCTTTGATCCACGCATGCTTTCCGTGCGACGAATTTGGTCGGGCGGATTTTTGAACATGAAAGAAGAACGCACCTCTCGTGGCAGCGATCTTCCGAAAATGGGCAAAGGCGCGAAAGTCCATTACGAAGGTATCGCCCTCCTGCAACCCCTTACCAGCAAAGGCGAAGCAGTCGATTTCGAATTCAAAGAACCCGATGCTCATGACAATGCAGCCATCGAAAAACATCTTTGGGACAAGGTCGATTTCGCGGATCGCTTAGCTGCTCTCGATGCCGAGTTTCTCGGACACCGCGAAGCAACTGGAACCAGCAATCCAAGTTTCCAATTCCGTGTTGGGAAAAACGTTTTTGATCAAACTGTCACACTCAGCGAAAAAGGCGCACTCGCCATCACGCTCAGTGGGGCAACCAAAGAGGCGCAGACATTCACGATTGCTGCGGCTCAGCTAAGCGATCTTAAAGTGATCGGTGGTAAGTTAGAAAATGACAAGTGGACGATTCCAGCAGGCGAGAAAGGCCCGTTCACGATCCAAGCCCAACTCAAAGTCGAGCCAGCGATACGCGAAGCAGTCAGCAAAAAAGAAAACTGGGCGCCGCAGAAACTCGTTACGAAACCTTCTGTGCCAGGCAAAGCTCCTATCGAACTTCCAGCAGGTTATAGTTTGGAAGATTGGGTTTCTCCGCTAGATCTGTTAGGTCGTGAGCAACTTTTCGAACCCACAGGAATTGCTGTCGCCAAAGATGGCACGATCGTTTTCGGAACTCGCGCAGCAGGTATCTGGCGTATCCGCAATGGCGAGTGGACGCTCTTTGCTCAAGGCACTTACGAAGTTCTCGGCGTCCATATCGAGGACGACAAAGGCGACGTCATCGTCATTGCTCAGAAACCTGAGATCACCCGTATCAGCGATTCAAACGCCGATGGCCGCGCGGATACGTTTGTAACCTTATCCGATGACTACGGTTTCCACGGAAACTATCATGAATACTGCCACGGCCTTGCTAGAGATCCTGAAGGGAATTACTATTTCCTTCTGAATCTATCACATGATCATGGAGCGGATCGTGCTTCATGGCGGGCGGGCGGGAATTTCATGGGCAGCATGGGCGGCTATCGTGGTTGGGCGATGCGCGTCACACCCAAAGGCAAAACCGAAACCTTTGCCTACGGCCTACGCAGCCCAGCAGGAATCGGTACCGCTCCAGACGGACGGATCTGGTATGCGGAAAACCAAGGCGAGTATTGCGGATCATCAAAAATCGTTCCTCTCGAAAAAGACAAGTTCTACGGCCACATGTCCGGCTTGGAATCCTTGCCCGGCATGATTCCAGATGCGCCAGAACTTAACCACGACCTTTGGAAAGATAAACTCCGCAAAGGCGCTGTCTGGCTGCCACACGCCATGATGGCGAATTCTCCCGGTCATCTCACATGGGATCTAACAGGTGGAAAATTTGGTGGTTATCAAAAACAAATGTTCGTCGGTGATCAGACACTCTCGCAACTGCTGCGCGTCGTCACTGAAGTCGTTGACGGCCAAGATCAAGGTTGCGTGATTCCATTCGGCAAAGGCCTCGCATCCGGTATCATGCGTCCAGCGTTCCTGCCAGATGGTAGTTTGCTGTTAGGTCAAACGGGTCGCGGCTGGACGGCCAAAGGCGGTAAGCAATCCGCCCTTCAACGCGTGATCTACGATGGAAAAACCGTTGCGGCCGATATTTCAACAATCAGCACCACACCCACAGGTTATGATATCCATTTTACTCAACCCATCGGTGCTAATGTCACTCCTGACCAATTGAAAGCCGCACTCGTCGTTAAATCATGGTTCTATACAAATCTCGTTCAATACGGCTCACCTCGTCACGATCAGCGCGATGAGGTCATCACCAATGTCACTCTCTCCGCTGACCGCAAATCACTACTCGTTGATTTTGATGGTTTCGGAAACGGCGACAAATGGACCGGACGACTTTATCACCTCCAGTTTAAAGATGCCGCTCCGCTTTTTGATAATTTACCTGTTTGGAAAATGCTTGAGGGCTTCCACACCCTCAATGCGATACCGAAGGCGAAGTAATTCACCCCCTAAAAATAGCCATTCATGAAATCCTCGTTCATTGCACACGCCAGGATCATGGCGATTCTGGGTCTTGGCATACTAAACAGCCATGCTCAAGACGCAGCGCCAACATCCGTTGAGCTCTCAAAAACCTTCACGCCCATTTTCAAGGAAGGTAAAATTGAACAAACCATCGAAGCCTCTGCTGAGTATGCGAACTTTCGATTCGTTGCAGAATATGACGCCAAACAAGCCGCTTATCTGATTTTGCGCAAAGGCGTGGAGATCGAACTCCCTGCTGGGAAAAACCGCAAAATCGAAGTCGCTTACGAACATTCCACAGGCAAGCCCGCGCGGTTTCGTGTTTGGGTGGACGGGTTGATCGTTGAAAAAGGTCGCGATATTCCGGACAGCGAAGTGGGCGAGGATGCGATGGTGGCGGATGCCACGACTTCCACCGAGTTGCTACGTCTCGACAGGGATTTCACGCTGATGGCTGAGTTCACTCCGAATCAAAAAGGCGGCGCGTTAGTTGCAAAAAACATGCCCCAAGGGAAATGGGTTCCGGATTCCAAAGCGCTCTTCGTTCGCAATGAAAAGCTCGTCTATGAAATTGCCGGACTCGGAAGCTTGGAAGGGAAAACCAAATTGAAAACTGGCGAGAAATACACCGCCGTGGTTGTTTCTGAAGCGGGTCGCGTGACGATGTATCTCAACGGCAAACATGAAGCCGTTAAGGAAAAATTCACTGTGGCGGATCCACAGAACGCGGTGTTTCAAATCGGTCTGGCTTCAGACACTCTAACAGAAAATTTCGACGGTAGGATTTCCGGAGTCCGTTTTTGGGGTCGGGGTCTGAATGGTAAAGAAATCTACGATTTATCGAGAGGAAACGCGCAAACGGTCAACACACCGGATTTGAATTGGACACCGGATTCGAAGTTGATTAAGCCCAAGCCTGGTGAAATCCCCGGCCATCCCATTCGTCTGACGTTGGAAATTTTAAGTGATTTCAACATGCACCGTTCGGTGGTGCAGCCGCTTGCGCTTTCGGATCATCAAGCGCTGGTCAAAGCTTGGGGCAAAGATAGCATAGCGCGAGGGAAAACGGTTTACATGCAGCTTTGCGTGACCTGCCACGGCACTTTGGATCAACCGGGTTCACTTCCGACCGCCCCACGTTTCCATCTCGGAGATCTCAAGAACGGCTCCGATCCCTACCGCATGTTCCAAACTTTGGAAAAAGGCTACGGCCAGATGATGGCGATGCCTCAATACACCACCGCCCAGAAATATGATGTGATAAATTACATCCGCGAGGAGTTCATGAAGGGCAAAAACGACAAGCTCTACACCGCGGTCGATGACACATACCTCGCTTCCTTGCCACGCGGCATGAGTCAACTCCAGGAACAAGCTCGTGAGGAAAAAGAACCTCAATACCTTCTGCAAGATTATGGCAACGCCCTGTTCTGGACGCTTCAAGTTGATCAAGGAAACATCGCGCAAAAAGGCTTGGCCGTTCGTTTGGATCAAGGCGAAGGCGGCATCTCCAAAGGCAATGCATGGATGCTTTACGAACACGACACGATGCGGGTCGCCGCGATCTGGACAGGAAAAGATTTCGTTAACTGGAAAGGCATCGGCTTCGATGGCTCACACGGCACGCACACAAGCATCGTCGGGGATAAACATTTCACCTTCCCCAACGAGCCAGCATGGGCAAACCCGGAAACTGGCGATTTCAAAGATTTGCGTATCCTCGGTCGCGACAATCTTCCTTACGGCCCGCTGCCACGCAGCTGGGTGCATTTCAAAGGCATGGAAATGCACGGAGCGGATCCTGTGATTCGCTACTCAATCGGCGATTGCGAGATTCGAGAAATCCCTAAGCTCGCTGGCGAAAATGTTTTCGAGCGCTGGTTCTACTGTGGACATAGTAGTAAAGAATTGAAACTGCGTCTCGATGACAAACAGGTTCACGTCATTCCCGCAAGCAAGACGCCGTTCCAATTCGGCGTTCGTTACCAAGCCGGCAAAGTCGAGGTATTCGATCTCAAAGCTCCGGCCACAGCCGCGCAGCCAGCCTCGAAACGATTCGGGATCACTCTAACAACTCAGATCAAATCCAACCCAGCTGAAGGCGCTTGGGTGGTCGATACTTTTGAAACGCCAGTACCCAAAGACAATCCATGGAACTCATGGATGCGGACCTCTGGATTCGATTTCTTCGAAGGCGGCAAAAGCGCGGCGATCTGCACCTGGAATGGCGAGGTTTGGATTGTCGATGGCATCGATCAGAGCCAAGGCGAGTTGAAATGGCAGTTAATTTGCACTGGGCTTTTCCAACCACTCGGCTTGAAAATTCGCGATGGGAAAATTTTTGTTAGTTGCCGCGACATGATCGCTTTGCTGCATGATACGAACGGCGATCGCGAAACGGATTACATCGAAAATTTCAACAGCGACCACCAAGTCACCGAGCACTTCCACGAGTTCGCGATGGGCTTGCAGGCCGATGCGGAAGGTAATTTCTATTATGCAAAATCCGCTCGTCACGGCAAACCCGCACTCGTTCCTCATCACGGCACTTTGCTGAAAGTGAGCAAAGACGGATCGAAAACCGAAATCCTAGCGAACGGTTTCCGCGCCGCCAACGGCGTGTGCTTGAATCCCGATGGAAGTTTCATGGTCACCGATCAAGAAGGCAACTGGACCCCGAAAAATCGTATCAACTGGGTGAAACCGAAGGGCAAAAATGTTTTTTACGGTAACATGTGGAGTTACGACGACAGCACCGATGAATCGGATGCCGCGATGAAACAACCGCTCTGCTGGATCACAAACAGTTTCGATCGCTCCCCCGCCGAGCTGCTCTGGGTGCCAGAAAACTCCGCATGGAAAACCCTGCGCGGATCCCTGCTCAATCTTTCCTATGGCGAAGGCAAAATCTACACGGTGCCCTTTGAGAAACAAGGTGAGGAAGTGCAAGGCGGCATGAGCCCGCTCGGCATGAAAGCGTTACCCACTGGAATCATGCGCGGACGCTTCAGTCCGCTGGACGGCCAGCTCTACGGCTGCGGGATGTTTGCATGGGCCGGCAACCGTCAGCAACATGGTGGATTCTATCGCATCCGCTACATCGATCAACCCGCCTACCAACCCGTTGCACTCAGCACTCAAAAAGGCAAGGTCACGATCGGATTGAGCGATGCAATCAATCCCAAAACCATCACCGATCTTTCCACATGGGAAGTCCGCGCATGGGATCTCCAACGCACTAAAAATTATGGCTGCAAACACCTCAACGAACGTGTTTTGAAAATTTCCAAAGGCGAAATTTCAGCCGATAACAAAACCATTACGTTGGAAATCCCCGAACTCGCACCGACATGGGGCATGTCGATTAAGATGAAACTCATCGGCTCCAAAGGCGAAGCCATCGAACGCGAAATCCACAATTCCATCTTCACCCTCGATTGATCTAACCGTTTTATGAGAAGCATCACCCTCACCCTCGCCTTTGTTTTAAGTTTTATCCCCACGATTAAAGCAGAACCCGAAACGAAAAAAATCGGTTGGTTCGAGCCGGTGGTGAAAGACATCGAAGGCTGGAAGGTTTCGGTCGATCCAAAATTACTCGAAGGTGAACACGCCAAGAATGGAGAGCTCGCTTTGAAAATGTTAGCGAATCATTTGCAGCGCATCATCATTTTGATGCCTGAAAAGCAACTTGCCGACATGCGTAAAATCGGAATCTGGATCGAGCATAAACATCCCGAGTTGGGCAACATGCAATATCATCCAGGTGCGAATTGGTTGGCTGGAAAGGGTTATCATCCAGACCTCGTGAAAAAAGTTCACATTCCCGTCGCCAGCCAGATGTTTTCCAAGAAGAACATGCTCAAACAACCCGCCGTAATTCTTCACGAGCTCGCTCACGGTTATCACGACCAAATTTTAGGGTTTGAACACAAAGGCATTCTCGAAGCCTACCAAGCTGCCAAGCAACGCGGTGATTATGAAAAAGTCCTGCACGTCAACGGAGGCGAAACCAAACATTATGCCCTAACCGATCACAAAGAATATTTCGCTGAAGCCACCGAGGCCATGCTCTATCGCAACGACTTTTATCCTTTCGTCTCCTCTGAACTCAAACAGCACGATCCAAAACTCCATACACTGTTAGAAGAAATTTGGCAGCCACAGGCAAAACCATGAAGATTCTATTCACTCTCGCACTCGCGCTGGGATTGCTTCAACCCGCAATTGCTGAGAGCATTCGCAAACCGAATGTGATTTTGATCATGGCGGATGATCTTGGTTATCAGGATCTCAGTTGCTACGGCCATCCATCAATCAAATCTCCTGTCCTTGATCAACTCGCCAAAGATGGCATCCGCTTAACTAACTTTCATTCTGGAGCAACCGTATGCACGCCCTCACGTATGGCTTTGCTTACAGGTGCATATCCTGTGAGATCTGGATGGACTCAAGGTGTCGTTGGTTTCCTCATGGGCAATAAAGACGGCTTGAATCCCGATGCGCTCACCATCGCCGAAATCTTTCGCGACGAGGGCTACGCCACAGGTATTTCCGGGAAATGGCACATCGGGCATCTCCCAGAAACCCGTCCGCATCGCCAGGGTTTCGAGAGCACATTTTACTGCCCCATGAGCAACAACCAACTCAAAGAAATTTGGCGCAACGATGAAGTCGCCATCAAAGATGTTGATAACCGCCACTTCACCGAACATTTCCATACCGAAGCCCTGCGCTTCATCCGCGAAAATCAGGAGAAACCTTTCTTTCTATACCTCCCCCACACCGCTCCGCATTTTCCAGTCCAAGCGCATCCGGATTGGAAAGGAAAATCGAAGTTCGGCGAATACGGGGACGTCGTCGAAGAACTCGATACCCGCACGGGTGAAATGCTGAAATTGTTAGATGAACTCAAGCTCAAAGAAAATACCATCGTCATCTTTACTTCAGACAACGGAGCGCAAGGTGGAGAGAAGGCGAGCAATCTACCCTTGCGCGGCAACAAGTGGAGCCCACTCGAAGGCGGCACGCGGGTGCCAGGCATCATCGCTTGGCCAAGCAAAATCCCACCCAACCAAACCAGTGATGCATTAACAGCAGCCATCGATCTACTTCCCACTCTTTGCCGAGCTGCTCGGATCGATCTCAAAAAACACTCGCAAAACAAACCTATCATCGATGGCATAGATGTATGGCAAACCCTAACAGGGAAATCCACACAACACGCCCGCACCGAGCTCCTCCATTGGCATGGAAAATCCGCCCAACCCCAGGCCCTTACCCAAGGCGATTGGAAATTTTTCCCCGATCAACGCGATACTCTAACAAAAGCCGACCCCACCAAAAAACCCGAAGGTCCAAACGCCCCTGCCCTCTACAATCTCAAAGAGGACATCGCCGAATCCAAAGACCTCAGCCAACAATTTCCCGAGAAAGTCGAAGCACTGAAACAACGCCTTACCCAGCTCGTCGAGGAACTCAACTCCAGTGCTAAATTGAAAATCACCACGCCGTAGCCACGATCATCGATCGCCATCTTCCAAGAAAGTTGGGGTCGCCTGACCTCAGTCGACCCAATTTCAAAACCTCAGGAGCGCCGACGCCCTTGTCGGCAAGACCACGCTGAATCCGCAATCTTCCCTTAACTTTTTTTAACTGCTAAACTTATTAACTGCCAGGCAAACTTATTAACTGCCAGGCATACATATGACTTGCGGATGCTTTTTGGGGCTGGTAGGGTGTCGCTGTGAATAAGGTAAAAGTTGATAAACAAAGGGATTTTGAGGAGAAAAAGGTGTGGTCTCCTCTGGAGTTGGCGGAGATGAAAACTGGGCGTAGGTTGGGGCAGATTCGGCGTGCTAAAGGGTTCTCAGGGCGCAAGCGGATGCGTATGACGGATGGCTCGGCGTGCTACCACGTGATGTCGAGGGTGGTGAATGGCGAGTTTTTACTCGGTTCGATTGAGAAAGAGGCGCTACGGAGAATGATGTGGCGGATGGCCACGTTTTCTGGGGTCGAAATCCTGACCTACGCGATCATGGACAATCATTTTCACATTTTACTCAAAGTCCCTGAACAAAAAATTTGGCTGAAACGCTTCGAAGGCAAGGAGGGAGAGGAAAGATTTTTCGAGCATCTTTCATTGGTATATTCTAAAGCTTTCATCGCACAATTCCGAGGTGAAATCACCGAGTTACGCAATCGCCAAGAGGAGGACGCGGCGCAGGTGTTATTAGAGCGATTCCAACAACGCTTCTGCGACCTGAGTTTGTTTGTCAAAGAACTCAAGGAGCGGTTCAGTCGTTGGTATAACAAGCAGAAGAGTCGACGTGGGACGCTGTGGATGGATCGATTTAAAAGTGTGCTGGTGGAAACGGGTGAGGCACTGCAGACGATGGCGGGCTATATCGATTTGAATCCGGTGCGGGCAGGGATTGTGCGGGATCCTGCGATGTATGCGTGGAGTGGTTATGGAGAGGCAGTGGGCGGGAGCAAACGCGCACGGCGAGGGCTTTGCAAGGTGTTGGAAGTTGCTCAAGACAGTTGGAATACAAAGGCACATGGCTATTACAGAAAATGGCTGTATGGAGAAGGCGCGGTTGCTGAAGGCTCGCGAAGAAAAGGTTATACCGAAGCACAAGTAGAGGCTGAACAAGTTGCGGTGGAGAATTTCTTATTTTTACCCATGTTAGAAATCCGCAAGCGGATAAAGTGTTTCAGCGAAGGGATTGCGCTAGGGAGTGAGGATTATGTGAAAGGAATGGCAGCGAGGTATCAGTCGCAGTTCGAAAGACAGAAGGAAAGAACGGCAAAACCATTGAAAAGCGCAACAGGAGGTAAATCAGGATCGATTTTTGCAATGCGAGGGAGTTGAG
>Ga0315902_10001535_pt1 | contig 37052 bp, 38 predicted proteins | sample LakEriMetagenome_9_FD_203523 | JGI IMG/M metagenome (GOLD analysis project Ga0315902, IMG submission 203523) | Freshwater fungal communities from buoy surface, Lake Erie, Ohio, United States - Buoy 12 MA117 | ecosystem: Environmental > Aquatic > Freshwater > Lake > Lake biofilm | place: USA... | reverse complement strand
TAGCGTGTACGACGGCTGCAGCTTGGACGGACGAAGGTCCGACCCCGTCAGCTGATCGTCGACGTAGCGGGCATCGAGATAGGCCAGCCCCATCATCGCGCCGTTGAACAGCGGACGATTGTAAGTAAACGACGTCGTGGCGGTCCATTCCGGCGCGTTCGTGAGTTGCGAGTTCGGCAGACGAGCCAGCGTTTGCTCACCCGTAATTGGGTTGCGATTCGCCAACACCCAGCCATCGTCCGGACCATAAGTCGCGTCGGTGTACGCGACGCCGCCATTGATGGAGAGGCCTTCGATCGGCGTGCGCCAGATCAAATCAACTTCCACGCCTTCCGACGTCACTTCCGGCACCGTAGTCACAACGAATTGGATGCCGTTGTAGGTGTTGAGCTGGAAGTTCGAATACTCGTTCTGATAGACCGCGAAGTTCAGCAGCAGATCGCCGTTGAACCAATCGGTTTTCACGCCGATTTCGTAGGCGTCGACCAGCTCCGCGTTGAAGTCCGAGGATGGCGCACCGCCGAGATAGGTGTAGTCGAAGTTCCGATCGAGATTGAATCCGCCACCCTTATAACCGCGCGAGAACGAGGCGTAGGCGGAGATGTTGTCGGTGAATTCGTGGCGGAGCGAAACAACGCCCGACCATTCATCCTCACCGCGACTTTGATTGTAACCAAGCGAGTCGAGCTCATTGCGGAGCCACGGCACGCAATAGCCGGAGCGCAGCGCGGCGATCACCGAACTCAGCGGCGGGCCAGCAGGCGCGACACTTGGGTTGCAATTGTTGAAAGGCGCAAGCGTGCCGACTGGCAGCGCAAACGCGGCTTCGAGACCCGCGATCGTCGCCGAGCGCAGTGCGCTCACGTTGAACGGCGTGTTGAAGTCTGCAACCAGGTCCTTGTCTTCGGTCGTGAAGCGCAAGCCGACGGTGAGATCGGTTTGGTCTGTGATCGCGAAGATGTTATGCGTGAAGAAGGCAAGCGAGTTGCCATCCTGCACGTAATGGTCAAACGAGCCGACATTGGCCGGCACAAGTGCGAGGCCATTGTACAGCGTCGAGAGCGAGCCGCCCACGGGCGCCGTGCCGAGGCCAGGCGCTACGGTTCCACCCGAGATGATGCTGTCGAGGCCAGCGAAGTATGCGCCGTATTGCGAACCAGTCTGGAACGAGAAATTCCGGTCGATGACTTCGTCGGAGTAGAACACTCCCAACAACCAGTCGAGACGGCCCCACTCACCAGCGACGCGGAGCTCTTGCGTGAAGATTTCAAACTCGGTGCCGTTGGCGTCGCCTTGCGGCACGTAAACGATATCCGCCTGCGAATAATCGGAATCGCTGCCGCCCGCTGATGACCAATTACGATACGCCGAGATCGACGTCAGCGTCACATTGCCGAAATCCCAGTTCAGTTCGCCAGAGACGCCGTAATCTTGCAGCGACGCGGCATAGCCGTAGTTCGAGAACCCAATGCGATCGCCGATATTACCATCACCGAGCGCTCCAAGCGGCGTGCCCACACCGACATTCGGACCATAGCCGCCGAGATTTGCGATCCATTGCTGACGGCCCGTACCATAGGCGATAGGCAAGCCTTCGACGCCGGCTGCGTTGAGATTTGTGACTGGATTGCCGTTGAGCAGAACCGGATTGTAAATCTGCGCTGCGCAGCATGCCTCATCCCGCTCCGAGTAATCAGCAATCAAGCGCAGATCGACATCATTGGTGATCTGCCAGAGCAATTGGCCGCGCAAATTATAAGCGCCGCGCGTGTTCGCATCACCCGAATCGTCGTTCGGACGCGACGGCCCTAGCAGCGTGTTCGGCCCATCATTGTTGATGTCGAGGAATCCGTCGCGATCAGACTTCGACGCGAAAAAGCTGAGGCCGATAACATCTTCGACCAGCGGGACGTTCACGCCCGCGGCAACGCGGGTTTCACCCCAATCACCATACGTGGCTTCGCCGAACGCGCTAAACTCACCGAGGTCCGGCGCGCGCGTGTTGATGGTGATGAGACCGGCCGACGTATTGCGGCCGAACAGCGTGCCTTGCGGGCCGCGCAGCACTTCAATCTGCGCCACATCACCAAGATCGGAGAGCGCAACGCCGTTACGTGCGCGATAGACGCCGTCGATAAAGATGCCGACTGCGGACTCTAGGCCGGGATTCGAACCTTGCGTGCCGACGCCACGCAAACGCGCCGTGGCCGAGGCTTCGCTTTCCGACACGTTGAATTGCAGCGCCGGCGCGACGGATGTCAGGTCTTGAACGTCGCGAATGCCTGAGTTTGCGATCATCTCGGCCGTCACCGGCGTCACTGCGATTGGCACTTCTTGCAGTGTCTGATCCCGCCGCGTGGCAGTGACGACAATCTCGTCATCTGTGTCTTGAGCCAGCGCCGGCGTGGCCGTGATGACCCCCGCGACCCCCAACCCAAAAGCCATAAGCGCGCGCGTGCTTGCGCGGAAACTATCCCGCTTCTTCGACATTAAATTCCCTCCCGCGAGTCTCCGAGGTCTTTAAGCCTCGCCGTACACAAGTGTACGGTAGTATCAGTTTTGTTCCGGCGTCTAGAGCAATTTCGCCCCAATTCGGTCGCTGTGTTGATTGCGCTACACTGACGATTGTCATGTTGCGACGCAGCATGATCAATGAAAACGAGAGAAGGCCATGAGCGAAATATCGCCAAACGGCACGACAACATTGGATGTGGCGGCTTGGGTTGAAGCAGCGTTCGACGTAATGGCGGAAGGCGGCATCGATGCCGTGCGGGTTGATCCGCTCGCAAAACGCCTCGGCGTAACGCGCGGCAGTTTCTACTGGCACTTCACCGATCGCGACGCGCTACATCTCGCGATGCTAAAGCACTGGCGCGAAGGTGCGAGCTATCTTGTGTATGCGCGCGTCGAACGCGCCGCTGATGCTAAAACGCCATCGGAGCGATTAGAAACGCTGCTGTCTCTGCCCTATTCAAGCCCGCGCTCGGCGCGCGCGGCGGCGATTGAATTGGCGGTGCGTTTGTGGGCGCGGCGGGACAAGCGCGCCGCGAGAGTAGTGCGCCACATTGACCGCGTGCGCCTCGACTATTTCCAAAAGCTGCTGATCCAGCACGGCTTAGATAAGGACGAGGCGCGCAAACGTGCTTTCTTGTTTTATGCCGCACTCATGGCCGAGGCGCTGATCTTCACCGACAACCGCGAGCAGACGCGCCTCGATCTGAAGCACCTATTGTTGGGTTGACGCTGGCTGCACCGCCCCAAGCGTGAGCGCGATGTCGCCGGAGTGTGCGGCTGTCGTATAAACGGGTCTCGCCGCGACGAGTTCAGCCGCAAGCTCGGGCGCACCGAGATATAGGCCAAGCACGAGCCAGTCTGTCGGCGTGGCGTCAGCGTTGACCACTAAGACGGCCTCCGCGCCATCGCACGCGCGTCCGACGCAAATAACACTGCTGAAGTCGACCGTGGCGGACGAGTTCAGCAACGGCGTTGCGTCAACGCCATTGATGCTGGCGCGAGAGATCTCGGCGGATAACGGCACACGGATCGTTGTGCGATAAGCGCCATTGGTGGCGTAGCGCAGGCGCAATGTGCGGACCCCATTTATGATTTCGTCGCTCACCATTTCAACGCGCGGCGCTGGTAATTCCGCGTTCGGCACGGGCGTGCTCCACGATTCGTAGCGATCACCCGGCGCCACCCTGCGCGACGTGAACGGCGCGGCGTCAGCGATCTCCCGCGGCAGCGGCATACGCGGCGGGCCGGCGATGATATGCGCGTCATTGTTCAGCGTGTCTTGGAAGTAGACAAAGTTGAACGGGCGCGGTCGCGCTTCCGTCGATGACGGCAGCACAGCGGCGACACCCACGCCGACACCGGCAAGCGCTCCTAAGCCGGCGACGCCCAAGCGCCACGACTTCTCGCCTTGCAGCCGCGAAAGCGGGCCGAGCCAAGGAAGCAGCGCGATTGCGATCAGCACAGCATTGAGCGCGGGCATGTCGTACCCAAGCGCGACTTCGACCAGGGCAAAGAGCGGCGCCCAGATTATGAGCGCGGTGAGCGCGGCGATAAGCGCGCCGATGCGTGCAGCGATCGGCCAGCGCCACGCAAGAACTGCAGCGAGCGCGAAGATCGCTGCGGCAAGCGCGTCAAGAATCGAAAGCCCGGGCAGCGCGAGCGCGCCGGCAAGCCCGAACAGCGTGAACCATAACATGGCGGACGCTTCGATCAGCGGCGCGCTGACGCGCTTGCCGGCAAACCAAAGGCCGATGGCGAGAGCGGTAAGCGCGATCAGGCCCGTCCACGCACGCGTCGCCTCAGGGTGGCCAAACCAAAACATGCCGGGCCGCAGTGTGTTGAATGCGTAGCCAACCAAAAAGGAGACGAGACCCGCGATCACAATAGCGACGAGCGGCGCGGCAAAAGCGCGCCAACGTCCCTCGCGACCACGCGTCCAAAAGTAAGCGGCGGCGATCAGCGCGCTGATCACGAGCAACGCCGTGCCGAGCCATTCCGGCATACTGACAAGCGCGCGGCCAAGAATATCCGTGAAAACCAGTGAGTCAGCGCTGCCCGCATCGGCGTTGAGCGCAAAGGCACGCACGGCGCCGAGCGCACTGTCGCCCATATGCTGCAAGCTCGCGCGGCTCATATTGGCGAGGTTGTCTTGCGGGGTGTGATAATTGGGCCAGCTGTCGGAGACGGCGATGTTGACGATGTCGAGACCCTCGCGACGCAGCACCGTGACGTCCGTCGAATTGGGCAACAGATCGTACACGGCGGCCATCATGGAATTCGTCATCGGCCGCTGCGCGCCCGCCGCGTAAGCGCGAACGGAATCTGCGTTTGGGCGCGCGGTTTCGAAGAAGGACGCCGGCCCGCTCGTGCCGCGCGCTTCGAGATTAACCAGCGCTTGCACATCGTTCATTTGCGGGTCTTGCGTCGCGAAGGCGTGCGCGCCAAGCAACGCCACCTCCTCGCCGTCGCTGATCAAAAAGATCACACGGCGCTGCAGCTCTTGCCGCGCGAGCAAACGCGCGATCTCGAGCCACGCCGCCATGCCCATGCCGGCGTCGCTCGCGCCGGGGCCAGCTGGGACTGAATCATAGTGCGTGGCCGCAAGGATTGCAGGCCCCTCGCTTGGGCCGACGCTGAACACGACATTGCGCACGCGCGCGCAATAGGAGACGGGCGCTTCCGAGTGCGCCAGACAGGTGAAGTGTTCACGTACTTCGGGGGCAAAGCCGATCGCGCGTATTTCCGTGAGCAAGCGCTCGCGCACGCGATCGGCGGCTTCGGTGTCGAGCGGATGCGGCGCTTCGGGCGAAAGCACCCGCTCGATGCGCGCGAACGCCGCGTTGGCGTCAAACGCGTCGGGCGCGTTCGAGGTGCGGACCGGATCGGGCTGGATGACGTCGCCGGCGCCCATCAGCGCCAAAAACAGCAGTCCGCACAAAAGCAAGGCGCGCAGCGACATGATCCAGCTCCCCTGGATCGGAAATGTCATGCACAGACGCGCTTGCCTAGGCGTAGGGCGGGTAAAACGGCGATATCTGGGGCCGAGCGAAGGATGGTGGACCTGAGCGGGATCGAACCGCTGACCTCGTCATTGCGAACGACGCGCTCTCCCAACTGAGCTACAGGCCCCCTTCGCGGGAAGCGCGATATAGTGCCGGTGCGGCTGGGGCGTCAAGGCGCTCACCTTGCCGAATCCAGGCGGACCAGTTTAGACCCATCCCAACCGAAGAAACTCGCTGAAGAGCCGCATGATCAACATCTTATATCAGCTCATCCACACGGTCCTTGGCCTTCTGGTCGTGGTGCTGATTGTGCACGTGGTGCTGTCCTGGCTGTTCGCGTTCGACATTGTCAGCCGCCGCAATGAATTGGTGAGCGGCATCTGGCGCTTCACCAGCGCCATCACGGAACCGATGTTGCGGCCGCTGCGCCGGCTGATCCCGCCGATCGCAGGGGTCGATTTGTCGGTGCTGGTGCTATTGCTCATCATCATGCTGGTGCGCGACAGCGTGCTGCCGTGGTTGGTCAATATGCTGGTGGGCGGAGGCTCGTTCCTCTGAGCCGGCTGCGTGTCCGGCTGACGCCTTCGGGCGGCGGCGACCGCATTGATGGCGTGGAGCTGGACGAAGCTGGCCTGCCCTATCTCAAGGCGCGCGTGCGCGCGCCACCTGAGAAAGGCGAGGCCAATGCGGCGCTTGAGAAGCTGCTGGCCAAGGCGCTCGGGGTGCCGAAATCGAGCGTTCAGGTAGCGCGCGGCACGACAGCGCGGGTAAAGACGATCGAAATTGACGGATTGAGCGAGGCTGAGATCGCTGCGTTCATCGCCAAGCACAGGGAGTCGCCATGAGCGGGCGGATCATCGACGGGAAAGCCATCGCGGCGAGCGTACGGGCCGACGTGGCGGCGGCGGTCAAGGCGTTGCCAGCGCAACCGACTTTGGCGGTGTTGCTCGTGGGCGAAGATCCGGCGAGCCAAGTTTATGTGGCGTCCAAGGGCAAGGCGACGACCGAGGCTGGCATGCGCTCGGTGGAAATCCGGCTGCCGGCGCAGACGAGCGAAGCGGATTTGATCGCGCGCGTCGATGCGCTGTCGCGCGATTCCGATGTCGACGGCATCCTCGTGCAGCTGCCGCTGCCCAAGCACATCCACGAAGCCAATGTGCTGGCGGCGATCGATCCTTTGAAGGACGTGGACGGCCTGACCGAAGCCAGCGCCGGCAAGCTGGTGTTGGGCAAGCCGGGCTTGCGGCCGTGTACGCCAGTCGGCTCAGTGATCCTGGCGAAGACGGAGCGGCCCGATCTGACCGGCGCGAACGTCGTTGTGATCGGACGCTCGATCCTTGTCGGCAAACCGGCTGCGCTCTTGTTCCTTGAGCAGAACGCCACGGTGACGATCGCCCATTCCAAGACGCGCGACCTGAAGATGGTGTGCCGCGGCGCGGACGTTCTGGTCGCTGCCGTAGGTCGGCCGGAAATGGTGCGCGGCGACTGGATCAGACCAGGCGCGATCGTGATCGATGTCGGCACCAATAGGGTGCCCGCACCTGAAAAGGGCGAAGGAAAAACCAAACTCGTCGGCGACGTGCATTTTGCCGAGGCGATCGAAGTCGCGGCGGCGGTAACGCCGTCGCCCGGCGGGGTCGGCCCTATGACGATCGCCTGCCTCCTGCGCAACACGGTGCTCGCGGCGTGCGCACGCCGGGGCTGGACCGCGCCGGACGCACTTGCAGCACGTTAAATGCGACTCGCGGTGCTTGTGACGCCCGGAAACCGCGTCTAGCTTCCGCCCCCTAGCCCACCAGGGAGGGGATCCAACGTGGCAAATCCATCTAGGCCCAGCGGTCTCGGCCGTCTGTTCATCCGCAAGTCGGTTGAACAGATGCATGCCGAGCACGAGCAAGGCGAACTGAAGAAAACACTCGGCCCGATCAATCTGATCTTGCTCGGCATCGGCTGCATCATCGGCACCGGCATTTTTGTTCTCACCGGACGCGCGGCGGCGGAATTCGCCGGCCCGGGCATCATGATTTCGTTTGTGATCACCGGCACGCTCTGCGCGCTGGTGGCGCTCTCCTACGCGGAACTTGCGTCGGCCATCCCGGTTTCGGGTTCGGCCTATTCTTATTCCTACGCCTCGATGGGCGAGATCGTCGCCTGGGTGATGGGTTTGTTGCTCGTCCTCGAGTACGGCCTTGCAGCGTCAACCGTCGCGGTCGGCTGGTCGGGCTACACGATCAGTCTGCTCGCGGATTTGGGAATCCACATACCTGCCGCGCTTACAGCGGCGCCGGGCGTGCCGGTGCTCGATCACGACACCGGCGAGCAGATCGCCGTGGGCCTGGTGAACCTGCCGGCCATTATTGGTCTGATCGCCGTGACATGCCTGCTCGTGGTCGGCATTTCGGAATCGGCGCTGGTCAACAACATCGTCGTGTTCATCAAAGTAGGCGTCGTCATCGCCTTCATCGTGATTGGCGCGGCCTATGTGAACCCAGATCTCTGGACTCCGCTCATCCCTGAACAAATACCGGCGCCGCCGCCTGGAACGGACATGAGCATCTGGGCGCAGATTGGGCGCGCGCTTTGGGGCGTGCTCACTGGCGCTGATACCGGCCAATACGGCGTGCCCGGTCTGATCACTGGCGCTGCGACCATCTTCTTTGCCTACATTGGCTTTGAAGCCGTCTCGACCGCGGGTGCTGAATCGAAGAACCCGGGCAAGGACATGCCAATCGGCATCCTCGGCTCGCTCATCATCTGCACAATTCTCTACATCCTCACCTGCGCGGTGCTGGTCGGCATCGTGCCGTATCACCAGCTCAATAACCCGGCGCCGATCGCGCTCGCGGTCGATCAAATCGGCCTGCCGTGGTTTGCCTTCGTGGTGAAGCTTGGCGCGTTCGCTGGCCTCTCGTCGGTGATGCTCGTGCTGCTCTATGGACAGACCCGCATTTTCTACACGATGGCCAAGGACGGCTTGATCCCGCAGGTGTTCGCCAACGTGCACCCGAAGCTTAAGACGCCTTGGATCAACACGATCCTGGTCGGCTTGCTGGCGATGGGCTTTGGCGGCTTCATGAGCCTCGACTCGCTGGCGAACCTCACGAACGTCGGCACGCTGGCTGCGTTCGCGATCGTCTGCTTGACGGTGATCTATCTGCGCTTTGCCCGGCCGAACATGAACCGGCCGTTCAAGACGCCGCTGTTCCCGATTACGCCGCTGCTCGGCGCGCTGATGTGCATCTTCTTGCTGCTGTCGCTGATGGCGCACGATGAAACGCGCAACTTCTTCCTGATCTATCTGGCCGGCGGCTTCCTGCTCTACTTCGTCTACGGCATTTGGAACTCGAAGCTTGGCAAGGGTGAAGTGGTCACGGGCCACGAACAGCCGAACCCGGTTCAGCCGAACCAGTAAGGGTTGCTTCCAAACTTAAGAGCGTCGCCGTTGAAAGACGGCGGCGCTTTTGTTTGGGCGCTCGCCTTTACGGCGCGGTGCGCCATATTGAGGGTAAGGAGCAACACTCATGCCTGCAGAAAAAATCGGCGCTGAGGCGGCTGTGGCGCGGCTGAACGGTTGGCGCGCGGTGGAGGGCCGCGACGCGATCACCAAGCAATTCCGCTTCAAGGACTTCAACGCCGCCTTCGGCTTCATGGCGCGCGTGGCGCTGAACGCCGAGAAGCAGGACCATCATCCGGAATGGACGAACGTATACAATCGCGTCGAGGTGACGCTCTCAACGCATGATGCGGAAGGCGTGACCGATAAGGACGTGGCGTTGGCGCACTTTATGGATCAGGCGGCGGAGTAAAGCACGGCGCACCGCGCGTTCATTTTGTAACTCCCTCATTGCGGACACGCGGAGCGTGATCCCGAACCCAGTGCAACAGTCGCGACCTTGGCACTGGGCTCCGGGTTCGGCCCGCGGCCACCCCGGAATGACCACGTTAGAGGATGAGAGAGCGGAGTGCGTACGCCACGGCAGCGACCGCGGCTAAACTTCCGATCCACAGCACCACGAACCACAGCACGCGTTTGCCCAACGGCCGCGGCGCTTCGCCGTCTTCCGGCGGGCCTTCAATGATAGGCGGCATCGTTGTCGACTTTGGCGCGGAATATCCAATAGACGTAAGCCGTGTAGCCCAGAATGATCGGCAGCATGGGCGCTGCGCCCCAGAGCATCAGCGAGAGCGCGTTGTCGGCGGCCGCAGCGTCTGCGGGCGTCATTGCGAATGGAACGATGTAGGGCCAGAGGCTGAAGGCGAGGCCGAGATAGCCGATCAGAAAAAGGCCGACGGCGTAGAGATAGGGCGCGAAATGGCGGCGCTGATCGGCGCCACGCCAGAGCAGATAGCAGATCGCAGCGGCAGAGATCGGCAACGGCGCGAGCTTGACGAAGGTCGGCCAATCGACGCTCGTCATGGTGAGGCCCCAGCGTTCGGTGACGCGCGGATCGACGCCGAGCGTGGCGAGGCTGACCGCGCCCATCGCGAGCGCGGTGAAAAGTGCGAGCTGCTTTACCCATGTGCGCGCGCGTTCGAAGAGTTCCCCTTGGGTTTTGAACACGAGCCATGTGGCGCCGAGCAATGCGTAACCGATCACGATAGCGACGGAGACAAGCAGCGAGAATGGCGTCAGCCAATCAAGTGCGCCGCCGGCGAATTGGCCGTTCTCCAGCGCAACACCTTGGATGAATCCGCCAAGCACGAAGCCTTGTGCGATCGCCGCGACGATGGAGCCGGCGGAGAAGGCGATCGTCCACCATTTGGCCCCAAGGCCGCGACCGTGGTGGCGAAACTCAAATGCAACGCCGCGAAAGATCAGCGCGAGCAACATGAGAATAATGGGCGCATAGAGGGCGGGCATGAGCGCGGCGTACGCTTTGGGGAACGCCGCGAACAAGCCGCCGCCGCCGAGTACGAGCCAAGTCTCGTTACCGTCCCACACCGGCGCGATAGCGGCTTGCATCTGGTCACGCTCACGCGCGTCTTTCGCGAACGGAAAGAGGATGCCGACGCCGAGGTCAAAGCCGTCGAGCGCGACATAGAGGAAGACCGCGACCGCGATGAGGATCGCCCAGATCATGGAAAGCTCGATCATCATGGCGCCTCCTCGATCGCGGCGGCGAGTGGCGTGCCGGGCGGTTGATTGGATTGGGGCGCGGCCTCGTCGCTCTCAGGGCCCTTGGCCATGAGGCGCAGGATGTAGAGCGCGCCGGCGCTGAAGACGATCGCGTATACGACCATAAACAAGAGCAGCGACGTGGCGACGGAGGCGGCGCTAACCGGAGAAACCGCATCGGCGGTGCGGAGCACCCCATAGACGACGTAGGGTTGGCGGCCAACTTCGGCGGTGATCCAGCCGGTGAGCACGGCGACGAAGCCGCTGGGCGCCGCGAGCACGAGCGCGCGATGATACCAAGTGGCGGCGTCGAGGCGTTTGAGCGCCCAGGCGACGGCGCCCCACAGTCCGAGCGTCAGCATGATGAGGCCCATGCCGACCATGATGCGGAAGGCCCAGAAGGTGATCCAAACGGGCGGGCGGTCTTGCTCGGCGAATTGATCGAGGCCCGGCAGCACATCGTCGGGGCCGGCATTATTCACGGTGGAGCCGAAGCCGGGAATGGCGAGCTCGAAATGGTTGGTTTCGGCCTCTTCGTCGGGCCAGCCGATGAGCACGGTCGGTTGTTGCGTGCGCGTCGTCCACCAGCCTTCGAGGGCGGCGACTTTCGCGGGCTGGTGGTGGCCGGCGACGATGCCGCTCTCGTGGCCGACCATGATTTGTATCGGCGTGACGATCGCCATCATCAGGATCGCCATGCGCAACGCGGTGCGGCTTTCAGGTATCGCCTTCTTTTTCAGAAGGGTGAACGCTGAGGCGCCGGCGACAACCATCGCCGTGGTCAGGAACGCGGCGAGCACCATGTGCGCGAGCCGGGTCGGCAGCGATGGGTTGAAGATCACTTCCGCGAAATTAGTCGCGATCATGGCGCCGTCTTCGGCCCAGGTCCAACCTTGCGGCGTCTGCATCCAGGAATTGGCAGACAGAATCCAGAACGCGCTGATGAGCGTGCCGATGGCGACCATACACGTAGAGAAGAAGTGGAGCCCCGACCCCACTCGCTTCCAACCGAACAGCATGATGCCCAGGAAGGACGCTTCAAGGAAAAACGCGGTGAGCACTTCGTAGGCGAGCAATGGCCCGATGACGCTGCCGGTGATGGAGGCGAACAGGCTCCAATTGGTGCCGAATTGATAGGACATAACGACGCCGGAGACCACTCCCATGCCAAACGACAGCGCGAAGATTTTCACCCAGAAGAGATAGAGGTTCTTGAAGAGCGGCTTTCTGGTGAAGAGCCACAAACCTTCCAGCACGGCGAGAAACGACGCGAGCCCGATCGTGAAGGCCGGGAAGATGATGTGAAAGCCGATCGTGAATGCGAACTGCAAGCGCGATAAGAGCAGCGCGTCCCATTCCATGCGTCACCTCGATGGAGGCAACCTATGCCTTTACGCCAAGGCGGCAAGCTTGCGCTTTGCCGCGCCGCGCCACACAGTCGCGCAACATAAAGGGAGGACAACATGGCCGGGCGCGTTGCAGGTAAGAAGGTGTTTGTGACGGGCGCGGCGCAAGGCCTGGGCGCGGCGATCGCGTCGGCCGTGGCGGCCGAAGGCGGCAAGGTCGCGCTCGCGGACATCAACGCCGCCGGCGCGGAGAAGCTCGCAGGCGAGTTGAACGCCGCGCATGGCGCAGGCGCCGCTTCGGCCTATGCGTTGGACGTTACAAACGAAGCGCAATGGATCGCCGCGCTCGAAGCCGCGAACACGGCCATGGGCGGCATTTCAGGGCTCGTGAACAATGCGGGTGTCGCCGGCGACAAGGGCGGCGTGGAAGAGCTCGATTTCGCGACCTTCAAGCGCATCATGAGCATCAACGTGGACTCGGTGTTTCTGGGCGCGAAATACGCGATCAAATATCTCGCCGCGAACCAGCCAGGCTCGATCGTAAACATCAGCTCGATCGCCGGCATTATCGCGAGCTGGAACACACCCGCGTACAACGCCTCGAAGGCGGCGGTGCTACATCTGTCGAAGAACATCGCGCTCTATTGCGCCAAGAAGAAGCTCGACGTGCGTTCGAACTCGATCCACCCGACTTTCATCAGCACGCCGATCCTCGACCCGCTGCGGGCGATGTTCGGCGCGGAGGAAGCCGAGGCGAAATTGGCGCGGCAGGTTCCCCTGGGCCGCATCGGCCAACCGGCGGATATCGCCATGGCGGCGATCTATCTCCTCTCGGACGAAAGCCGTTTCGTCACCGGCGCGGAACTGAAAGTCGATGGCGGCATCTCGGCTATGTGATTTGCCGATCCGGTTCCCCCGTCCAACATTGAGAGAATGAAAGCACTGATGCGTAAACTCGCAGCCCTCCTCTGCATGTTCACCCTGGCGGCGTGCGGCCAGCCGCCAGCGCCTAGCGGTGGCGAAACGCCCGCCTCTACAGCGCAAGGCGGCGTGGACGAGGTGATGCTGGGCTCGACGCAGAATTTGCCGGATTGGCTCTTGGTGGCGCGCCAGCGCGATTGCCGGGGCGAAGGCGCTGCAGACCAGGACTGCCTCGGCCAAGTGCATTTCAACCAGCGCACGATCACGCGCAGCGCCGATGGCTCGGCGGCGGACATCTGGGTGCAGGTCACGCACGGCCAAGAACAGCTCTACCAATACGAGACCGAGACCACGCGCACGACGATCCGCTACACGCAGCAGCGCCTACACTACCGGTTCAATTGCAACGAACAGCAATTCACTCTGGCTGAACGCCAGATCATGGGCTCCAACGAAGTGGTGGTCGCGCGCGACGAACCGCGTCAGATTTATCGCGCGCCTGTGCAAGGCAGCGTCACGCACATCGTGATGCCGATCGCATGCCGCGGCGCTTAAGCGCTTAGCCCTGGCGGCGCTGGTAGATGATGTTCACCAGCAGCACACGTGCGCCGGGCGCGCCCAAGGCCTGATCGATCGATTGCTGCATGAGACGTGTGAGCTGCGTCGGATCGGGCGCGGTGCGATCGCGATAATAGGTATTCGCATAGACGGCGAGCGCAGTGCGAAGTGCATCACGCAAGCGCGGGCCGTTGCGCTGCGCACGTTCCCGCAATGTGGCGTCCGGCACATCGATGCCCATATCCACCACGAGCGTGCCGCGCGTGGATGCCCGCTGCAGTACGCCGGCCGAGAGCGTCGGCATCGGCACGAAGGATTCAGCGGAGGTCAGGCGCTCCTGGCGCGTGGCCGGCGCGTGGCCGCCGCCCCCGCCCGAACCAGCCGCAGCCGCCGGCCCGGCGACGAGCGCCGCGCTCAAGCCGATCAGAAGGGCGCGCCTTTGCATAATGCGAGAAAATGCGCCGACGTGGTTAGGGAAGCGTTAGCGGAGCGGCTTGGCTTCGCCCGGTGCGGGCTCGTCACGAAACATGGCGGCGAGATCGACCGTGGAGCGTTGGCCCAGCGCGTCGAAATGCTGGTCGAGCCACTGATCGGCGGCGGCGCGCCCAGTTTCGAACAGCTTGGAGAAGAAGCCGAGATCGGTGTTGAAGTCGACACCGAGGCCAAGCGGCGTCAGCGCCGTGCCTTCGCTGACATTGTGCACCAGCATTTTGCGATAGCGTTTCGAGGGCAGCATTTGCTGATCCAACATGCGGCCGACGAATTCGATGGCGCGGAGTTCGCTCAACAGATTGGCGTTGAAATTGATCTCCGCGACGCGCGCGGTGATCTCCACCGGAGAGCGAGGCGCGCCGGGGCGCTCAAGTGGATTGATCTGGACGATCACGATGTCGCGCGTGGCTTCGACGCCGAACAGCGGAAAGAGCGCCGGATTGCCGGTGTAGCCGCCGTCCCAATACGGCGCACCGTCGATCACCACAGCTTGGAAGAGTTGCGGCAGGCACGCGGAGGCCATGACGTGGTCGGCGGTGAGTTCGGCGTTCTTGAAGATGTGAATGCGGCCAGTTTCGACATTGGTTGCGCCGATGAAGAGTTGGATCTCATCGCACGCGCGCACGTGCTCGAAATTCACTAACTCGTTCACGACCTCTTTAAGCGGGTTCACGTTGAGCGGATTGAAATCGTAGGGGCTCGCCCAGCGGCTCGCCACGTCGGCCCATAGGGCGAAATAAGACTCAGGCGCCCAGCCGGGTTTGAACGCATTCAAGAACGCCATCATCGGCGTGCGGCGATAGGGATTGGTGCGCCCTTCCCGCGCTATACTTTCCCAGAATTGACGCAGTTTCGCGCGCGCGCCGCCCGCACCGCCCTCACGAAACCCGTCGGCGAGCACCACCGCGCACATCGCGCCGGCGGATGAGCCGGACACCGCCTTGATGGCGATGCGCTCATCCTCCAGCAAACGATCGAGCGCACCCCAGGTGTAAGCGCCAAGCGCGCCGCCGCCTTGCAGTGCAAGCGAGATCGGTTTGGGCTTGGCCTTCGCCTTGCTCACTGCGCCGTCCAGCCGCCATCGACGTTGAGCGAGGCGCCGTTGATCTGATCGGCGGCGGGCGTAGTGAGGAAGAGCGCGATACCCGCGACGTCTTCGATCTTCACGAACTCCTTCGTCGGCTGGGCGGCGAGCAGCACGTCGTTGATGACCTGCTCACGCGTCATGTTGCGCGCCTTCATCGTGTCGGGGATTTGGTTTTCGACCAGCGGCGTCAGCACGTAGCCGGGCGAGATGGCGTTGCAGCGCACGCCGAACGCCGCGCCTTCAAGCGCCACAGTTTTCGTAAGCCCCAGAATTCCATGCTTGGCCGCGACGTAGGCCGACTTGAACGGTGAGGCGACATGCGCGTGCGCCGAGGCGATGTTGATGATGCGGCCGTATTTGCGCTCCTTCATCGGGCGCATCGCGGCGCGGATGGCGTGGAACGCGGCCGAGAGATTAAGCGCGATGATCGCGTTCCATTTGTCGACCGGGAAATCCTCGATCGGCGACACGTACTGGATCCCGGCATTGTTCACGAGCACGTCGAGACGGCCGAACGCGCCGACAGCACTTTCCACCATGCCGGCGCAGGCCTCTGCCTGCATGAGATTTGCGCCGTCGTAGCGGACCTCGACACCGGTCTCGGCGGCGAGGGCGGCGCGAACCTTCTCAATTTCGTTAGGATCACCCAGGCCGTTGAGCGTCACATTCATGCCAGCTTTGGCGAAGGCGGTGGCGACGCCAAGGCCAATGCCGCTGGTGGAGCCGGTTACCAATGCGGCTTTACGATCGCTCATGTGCTTACCTTCTCCTGGTCGTCTTGCGCGCGTCACCCGGAACCGCTAGCGCAAGCAGGGATATAGCCGGCCTGCGGCACGCGAGGGACACGTCATGGATTTTTCCGCGCCTATCAATGCCTTCGTCGCGGGATTTCCAGATTTCGTCATTCAATTAGGCGTGGCGCTCGGCCTCTTCATCGCCTCACTGATCATCTACGTCATTATGACGCCGCATAAAGAGCTGGCCCTGATCCGGGCTGGCAATCCTTCGGCGTCGCTGGCGTTTGCCGGCGTTGTGGTCGGCCTTGCCATTCCTTTGGGCTCCTGCCTCGCCCACTCGTTCGGCGTGTGGGATTTGCTGATCTGGGGTGTGGTGACGCTGCTGATCCAGCTGCTGGCGTTCCGTTTTGCCGATATGTTCCTGCGCGGCTTGCCGCGCCGGATTGCGGAAGGCGATGTCGCCGCCGCGGTGTTTTTGATGAGCGTGAAGATTGGTTTGGCGCTGATCCTTTCCGGCGCCGTGGCCGATCCCAATGTGAGCATGATCAGAGGCGGCTGATTTGTTTCGTCTGATCCCGGACTGGCTGCTCTACATCATCGTCATCGCGGCGGTGGTGTTCGTGCTGTTCCGCATCGACCAACGCGCGGATGCGCCCGAAGCGCTGCCGGATGCGCCATCGTCGGTGAACGGCTCGTACCTGCCGCCGCCGTCGATCTACGATCCGGAAGTGCTGGTCGAGGTTGGGCCTGTGTCTTCGGGCATGGGTTCAGCCTTTGCCATTTCCGAAGAAGGCTGGTGGCTGACGGCGCGCCACGTCGTCGATGGCTGCGAGCATGTCGGCCTAATCGTTGCGCGCGGCCAAGCGGTGCAAGTCACTGAAGTGAAGCGCGCGCTGTTTGCCGACCTCGCGCTGCTGCGAACAGACCAAGCGCCGGTGGCGTTGGCAATCGACACCTCGGAACGTGATTTCCAGATCGGCCAACGCGCGTTCCATGTCGGCTTCCCGCAAGGCCGCCCGGGTGAAGCCTATTCACGCTTGATCGGCCGCGAGACGCTCGTTGCGCGTGGCCGATACGATGTGGAGGAGCCGGTCCTCGCTTGGGCCGAGCTTGGCCGCACGTCAGGCCTGGGCGGCTCACTTGCAGGCATCAGCGGCGGGCCCGCATTCTCGTCGAATGGCCAAGTGATTGGCGTAACGATCGCGGAATCGGCGCGGCGTGGGCGCATTTATACGGCCGCACCCTCTTCGGTGTTGCGCTTGTTGCGCGTTGAACAAGTAGAAGCAGCTGGCGCGCCGGCGCCGCGCCTCACCTCAGACAATTACGGCCAGCAATCGGATGATTTGCGGCGCGAGCTTGCGGTGGCGCAAGTGGTTTGCGTCGCGCCCGGCGATGGACCGCTGAACAGATGACCGCCCCCTTTGCAGATCGCTTGATCGAAAGCGTTCGCCGTCACGACACGCCGCTCTGCGTTGGGCTTGATCCATTCGCCGACAAAATTCCAGCGGCGCTCTTCGGCGACGTACGCGAGGACATGCAAGCGCTGCTGAAATTCGGCGCCAGCGTAATCGACATCGCGTCGAAGCATTGCGGCGTGCTGAAGCCGCAGCTTGGGCTGTTCGAGCAATTTGGTGAGATGGGCTACGCGGTGGCGCGCATGTTGTGCCAGCACGCGAGCGACACCGGCATGATCGTGATCCTCGACGCTAAGCGGGGCGACATTGGCACGACGGCGGAAGGCTATGCGCGCGCGTCGCTGGGGCCGAAGCCCGGCTTCAACGCCGATTGCGTGACGGTGAACCCGTACATGGGCAAGGACACGCTGGAGCCTTTCGTGTCACTGGCGCAGCGGGAGAACAAAGGCGTTGCAGTGTTGGTGCGCACGTCCAATCCTGGCGCGGGCGATGTGCAGGATCTGCAAGTCGGCGGCGCCCCGGTGTGGCGGCGTGTGGCCGAGATGTTGGCGCCGGAAACGCGGGCGCTGTTGGGCGCGAGCAATTGGTCGGGCCTGATGGCGGTGGCTGGCGCGACCTATCCCGAAGAAGCGCGGGTGCTGCGCGAGGCAATGCCGCACGCTTTGTTCCTTGTACCCGGCTACGGCGCGCAGGGCGCGAGCGCGACCGATGCCGTGGCTGGCTTTGTTGCAAGCGGGAAAGGTTTGGAGGGCGGCGTCGTGAATTCGTCGCGCGGCGTGACCTATCCACAAGACGCGCAGGCCGCGACCAGCATGGCTGAGTGGCGTAGCGCCATAAATGACGCAATGACTCGCGCGGCTGGGGAACTTCGCGCCGCTGTCACGCGCTGATGCGCGACAAAGCTCGCGAGATTGGTTAATCACCGACTCGGGGGAAGCGCCCGGACCGGGCGCGCCAGGGAGACTACCCATGCGCAAGAATGTAACGCGCGCCCTATTTGCCGCGCTGGCGATACTTGTCGCCGCACCAGCTTTTGCTGACGGGCCGGGCACAGCAGGACCTGATGTCGCCGCGCCACCGGTGCGCGCAGCGCCCGTGCAACCTGCACCGGCGCAAACCCAACCACAACCGACGGCCGAACCAGCCGCCGCCCCTGCCGCAGGACGTTCGGGATTGATCCCGCTAAACGGTGACGAACTCACGATCAACGTGCCGAACGGCTTTCGGCTTTACTCCGCGGAGGAAGCTTACGCGTTCTTGCAACGCAACAGCGCTGCAGCGCCCAGCGGCACTGTGCTTGGCCTGCTCGCGCCGTCGAACACCGACGTGCGCGCCAACAATGTTTGGGCGACAGTGATTTCGTACGATGCGGTCGGCTATGTGCAGGCAGAGACCGCGTCGGGTCTGAGCGACGCGAACCTTGAAACGCAAACGCGCGATGCACGAGTCTCGCAAAACAAGCCGTTCGAAGGCTTTGCCGTGATGCCGGCGTTTGTTGGCGAAGGTACGCCGCAAGTGGTTTGGGCCGAGCGCACAGCTGCACCGGGCGGCGCGCAAGGCAAGGATTTCCGCCACGAGCTGAAATTGCTTGGCCGCTACGGCGTCGCCACGATGACGAGCATTGGCAGCGCAGATCAGATGCCGGCGATCGAAGCCGCCGCCGCTGATATGCAAAATATGCTGAGCTTCCCGGCGGGCCGCACGCATGCGGATTTCCAAGCGGCGAGCGACACGGTGTCGGCCTATTCGGTACCAGGATTGGTGACGGGCGTTGCGGCGGAAACGCAGGCACTCGCCGTAACGGCGGGCTCGGGCGGCGAAGCACAAACGGCATTTGGCGGCTTGGCCGGCTATTTCCCCTGGATCGCGCTGGGCGTCGTCGTGCTTGCAGGCGTTGGCTACATGATGATGCGCCGTCGCGATGACAATGACGAGGACGACGAGGAGGAAGCGGCGGCTTAAACGCTCGCTTCATCTCGGGAGATTGAGGCGCGGCGAAAGCCGCGCTTCTTTTTTGCGCTAGGCGATGAATACGCTCTCGTCGCGCAGTTCGATGGCGAAACGCTCCAAGCCTTCGCCATTACACGGCCCACCTGCGCAATCGCCCGATTCAAGCGCAAAGCTTGCGCCGTGCGCGGTGCAGACGAGAAAACGGCCTTCTTGGATCACCATGCGCCCGTCGGGGCGTTCCATTGGATAGCCGGCGTGCGGACAGCGATTGCGAAACGCGGCGATCGCATCGCCGCGACGCGTGACGACGATCGACAGCCGCGACTCGCCTTCCGCGAAATCGACCACGATCGCGCCGGGATTTGGCAGCGCATCGACGCGCGCCAAGAAGAGGCCAGGCTTGGGCGTCACACGCCTTCCGCTTTGAACGGACGCGAGAGCAGCGCAACGATGGCGTCATCGATGCTGATACGTTCGGCGACGATAGCGTCGACGGCTTGGCAGATTGGCATCTCGACTTTGTATTTCGCCGCGAGCGCCACCACCGCCGGCGCGCTCTCCATGCCTTCCGCGACAGAGCGACGTTCGGCGAGAATGTCCTTCAGCGCGCGGCCCTCACCGAGCGCTGCGCCAAGGGAGGTGTTGCGCGAGGCGAGTGAGGCGCAGGTCAGCACGAGATCGCCCAAGCCACAGAGGCCAGAGAGCGTTTCTGCTTTGGCGCCCATCGCGAGGCCAAGACGCGTGAGTTCGGCGAAACCACGCGTGATCAGCGCCGCGCGCGCGCCGTCGCCAAGCTTGCGGCCTTCAGCGACACCGCAAGCAATGGCGATGACATTCTTCACCGCGCCTCCGATCTCGGCGCCAATCAGATCGTCAGCGACGTAAGGCCGGAACGCGGGTTGGCCGATAGTGACGACGATGCGTTGTGCGAGCACCGCATCTGGGCTGGCGATCGTGATCGCCGTTGGCAACCCGCGCGCAACGTCCTTGGCAAAGCCTGGGCCTGAGAGCACGGCCGGGCCGACGTCCGGCAATTCTTCCTTGAGCACATCCGTCATCAAAGCCAGCGAGCCGCGCTCGACGCCCTTAGCGCACAAGACGAGCGGCGCGCCGCGTTGGAGGTGCGGACGGGCGCTCCGGAGGACGCTGCGCATATGCTGCGCGGGCGGGACGGCCAAGATCAGGTCAGCCTTAGCGGCTTTGGCGAGATCGGCGGTGGCGCGGATTGCCAGGTTGAGTGGGATGCCCGGCAGAAAGAGCGGGTTCTCGTGGATCTGGTTGATGCCCTGCACCACCTCGGGCTCCCGCGCCCAGATCAGGACCTTGCGGCCGGCCGCCGCCGCGACTTGGGCCAAAGCCGTACCCCAAGCGCCCGCTCCAAGGACGGCCACGGTTTGGTAGGGCTGGGTCACAACACTGAATCCTTCATTGATCGTTCAATAGAAACCGCATAAATGGAAGGGATGGACGAAAAGACAGCCACGCGCGACCGCATTCTCCAAGCGGCCATGAACCGCATCAAGCATTACGGCTATGGCAAAACAACCATGGCCGAGATTGCAGCCGATTGCGATATGTCGCCAGGCAACATCTATCGCTTCTTCGAAGCCAAGATCGATATCGCCGAGGCGATGGCGCGCAAGCATTACGCTGAAGAACAGGCTGAAATGGCCGCGATCGCGCGCAAGAAGGAATGGCCCGCCGATAAGCGTCTGCGCGAGATTTTCTTCAAGAGAATGCGCGATTCCTTCTACATGTTCGAGGAAAACGCCAAAATCCTCGAGGTGGCGGAAGTGTTGGTTCGCGAGCGTCCGCTGTTTTCAAACGAGCAATTGGCGCTGGAGCGCGTGTTTCTCTCCGCGCTGCTGGAAGAAGGCGAGCAGGCCGGCATATTCGCCCCCGGCGACCACATGTTCAACGCCGAGATGATGCAGGCCGCGACGATGAAATTCGGCGTGCCGCAGCTGTTTTCCAAGCTCACCCTGCCAAAGCTAGAGCGGGAGCTTGAGGGCGTGCTGAACCTCGTTTTGCACGGCATTTACGCGCGCAAGTAAACCTAATCGTGGGCCGCCGCCGCCTGAGCGAAATGTTTGCTACGCAATTATTGAATGGAAACGATTTTATTCATTGATCATGTGACGGCGTCAGGGTACATACAATCCACCGAACAACGACAAGCCCTGGAGAGCCCCAATGACCGCCACCCGCCCTTCGCACCTGATGAGCATCAGCTTCGTTCTCGCCGCCGCCTTTTTGGTCGCCGCTGCGATGGGCCCTATCTTCGAAATCGCAGCCCGCGTGGTCGCCTAAAGTTTCTGCCTAGGCACGCCTCCCAGCGCGCCCCTGTCCCTTGTGCAGGCGCGAAGGCTTCGGTCTTCGCGCCTCTCTTTTGCCCGCAATTATGGATCGCCGTTAACGATCCACCCTGCAAAATTGCATACCAGGGCTGGTTTTTGCTGGGTATCGCTCACGCGTAGCAAAGATTATCTAAACGCTATCGATGTTCGCACATGCAGCATCGACTCACATATGAGGGGAATTTCGAATGTCTGCGCAAGACCTGCCTGCCACCGCTCGGGCGCTGTCCGTCGTGGTCGCGATCGCACTGGTCGCCACCGCGCTGGCGCCGTTGTTGTTCGCTGCCGCGCGCGTCGTGGCCTAAGCTTTTGCTCCCTTGCGTCCCGGCTTGTGGCTGGGACGCAAGCGGGCAGCGGCCTCGTCTAACGGCCAGCGTGGCCGAGCTGGAAATGACAGGTCGTCACTAAATCCCCGCCGCAATCTTTCAGCCCCAGCCAACGCGATCATGGCCGCATTGTCGGTGCACCATTTGAGCGGCGGGGCGATAAAGTCGTAACTGCGATCCGCCGCCAGAGCTTCGAGCCGGCCCCGGATCGCCTGATTGGCCGCCACCCCGCCGGCCGCCACCAATCTTCCCTTGGCGCCCCAAACCGTATCGAACGCCCGCATCGCGTTGCGCGTGCGGTCGGTGATGATGTCGAGCACAGCCGCTTGGAAGCTGGCGCAGAGATCGGCTTTGTCTTGATCGGTCAGCGCGCCGAGCGCTGCAACTTCTCGCGCGCAGGCAGTCTTGAGGCCGGCGAAGGAAAAGTCACAGCCTTCGCGGCCGAGGAGCGGGCGCGGCAACGCGAAACGCTTCGGATCACCGCTTTTGGCGGCTTTTTCCACGAATGGCCCGCCCGGGAAGCCGAGATCGAGCAGCTTGGCGAGCTTGTCGAAGGCTTCGCCGAGCGCGTCGTCGATGGTGGAGCCGAGGCGGCGATAGACGCCGACATCCAACACCGAGATGAATTGGCAATGGCCGCCTGAAACCAACAGCAAGAGGTACGGGAAGGTCGCGCCGCCTTCGGCCAGGCGCGGGCTGAGCGCGTGGCCTTCAAGGTGGTTCACGCCGATCAGCGGCTTATTGTGGGCAAGCGCAATCGCCTTCCCGGCCATGAGCCCGACCATGACGCCGCCAATCAACCCGGGGCCGGCTGTTGCCGCCACACCATCCAAATCGGCAAAATTCATCCCCGCGTCCGCCATCGCCGCCTTGATGGTCCCGTCGAGCCCTTCAACGTGAGCGCGGGCGGCGATTTCGGGGACGACGCCCCGGTACGGCGCGTGTTGGGCGGCCTGACCGAGCACGACATCAGACAGCACGTGCGAGCCAGTCTCATCCAGGCGCAGCACGGCGGCCGCGGTTTCGTCGCAGCTGGTCTCGATGCCGAGGATGGTGAGGGGCTTCATCGCGGCTCATTTGGCGCGTTCCCCCGCGCCGCGCCAGCGGCTAAGTGCAAGTTATGGCTGTTCTCTTACGCATCGGCGCGCGTGGCTCGAAGCTCTCGCTGGCGCAGACCGAGCAGACGCGTGTGCGCTGGGCGGCGTTGCTGGGCGTGGAGACAAGTGCGCTGGAAATCATGCCGATCGTCACCACCGGCGACACGATTCAGGATCGGCGGCTGATTGAATCCGGCGGCAAAGGGCTCTTCACCAAGGAGCTCGATGAAGCGCTGCTCGATGGGCGCATCGACGTTGGCATCCATTCGCTGAAGGATCTGCCGACGCGTTTGCCGGATGGCATCGTGCTCGCGTGCGTGCCGGAGCGCGAAGATCCACGCGATGCGTTCGTGAGCTTGAAGGCGAAGAGCTTGGCTGAGCTGCCGTCGGGCGCGAATGTCGGCACCGCGAGTTTGCGGCGGCAAGCGCAAGTGCTCTACGCGCGGCCCGATCTGGGCGTGGTAACTCTGCGCGGCAATGTCGATACGCGCTTGAAGAAATTGGAAGCCGGCGATGCGGACGCGACATTCTTGGCGCTGGCGGGACTGAAGCGCTTGGGTTTGGAAGCGCGCGCGTCGAGCCTGGTTGATCCGATCGAGACGCCGCCGGCTGCGTGCCAGGGCGCACTAGCGATCACGGCGCGCGCAGATGATACGCGTACGCTGGAGGCGCTGGCGAAGTTTGAAGACGCGAACGCACGCATCGAAGTTGAAGCAGAGCGCGCGTTTTTGGAAGCGCTCGACGGCTCGTGCCGCACGCCGATTGGCGCGCTGGCACGGGTGAATGGCGAGGAATTGCGCTTTGTCGGCGAAACGCTGACGCCGGATGGAACGGCGCGTTGGCGGCGCACGGAGACGGTTGTGCTCGGTGCGGATGCGATCGCGAAAGCGCGTACATTGGGCACGACGCTTGGCGGCGAAATTCGTGACGAAGCTGGCGACGCCATTGTGATGGACCGCGGGTGAAGCGCGTCGCCATCACGCGCGCGATGCCGGAAGCGGAGGTTACCGCGCAACGCGTGCGTGGTCTGGGCGCGGAGCCTGTGATTGCGCCGCTGCTGACGATCGTGCCGTGCGGGTACGATACAAATATTGAGGGCGCACAGGCGCTGATCTTTACCAGCATCAACGCCGTGCGCGCGTTTCCGGCAATCCGTGAAGCACAAGACAAGATCATCCTCGCGGTGGGCGATGCGACGGCGGCGGCCGCGCGCGCGGCCGGGCACAAGGACGTGCGCTCGGCCGATGGCGATGTGGAATCGCTGACGGCGCTGACGAAAGCGATGCTTGATCCAGCCAAGGGCAAAATCATTCATATCGCGGGCGAACACATTGCCGGCGATTTAGCGGGTGAGTTGCAAGGCGCGGGCTATCAGATCGAGCGGCGCACCGCTTATGCGGCGGTGCAGGCGAGCGTGCTGCCGCCGCAACTCACAGAAGCTTTGGATATCGTGCTCTTCTACAGCGCACGCGCGGCGGAGGCGTTCTTAGCGCTGGGCGCACCCAATGCGGCGCAACTCACAGCCGCCTGCATGAGCCCTGGCGTGGCTGAAAAAGCGGCGAAAACTACCTGGAAGCGCATAATCGTGGCGCCCGCGCCACGCGAAGACGATCTCTTGCGCGTCACACTTCAAGAGTAATTCTCCCCTGCTGGGGCAAGCGCTTGAGCGGCTTCACCGGGGGCCGTAGGTTTCTGCTTCGACCCCGACTCATTTCCGATGCGAAATCGTGGAAATGTGGTGGGAAAATTTGGGGAGCCACATGAGCAGAGACGACGACGAAGCGGAGCGCGGACGCGCCGAGCCGATCGACGTTGAGTACGAGCCGGCCTATCGCGACGACGAGCGTCGCGGCGGCGGCATCGGTGGGGGCACGGCCCTGGCGCTGGCGGTGTTGGCCGCAGGCGTGGGTGCAGCGGGTGGCGCGATCGCGCCGCGCCTGCCGGCCGTGCAAGCCGCGCTCAATGATGTGGCGCCTTTGCAGGCCGCGAGCGTGAGCGGCGCCGAGGCGCCGGCGAACGTCTCCGAATTGGATCAACGCCTCGATGCAATCGAAGCGATCGTCAACGCGCCGCTCGCGATCGCAGCGAGCGACGAAACCGGCGGCAGCGCCACGGCACGTCTCTTCGCATTGCAAGCAGGTCTGCGCGACGTCGAAGGCCGCTTGAGCACAATGCCATCGACGGCTGAGGTGCAAGCGCTCGTCACCGAGGTGCGCCGCTTGCAGGAAGAGCTGCCGGCGGTGGCGGCGGAAGCGCGCGCGGCGGCGACAGCGGCGCGCGCGTCTTATGCGGTAGTGGCGGCGGCGGAAGCGGCGCGTTCATCTGGCCCGTTCCCGCAAGCGCATGCAGCGCTCGCGACCTTGTTGCCGAACGATCCGAACGTGGCCGCGCTTGAGCCACTCGCGCGCACAGGTGCGCCGACGCGGATCGAGTTGCGCGATCAGTTCGACCGCCTCGACAACGAAATCATCCGTGCCGCTCGGCAAAGCCAAGCCGGCGGCGGATTTTGGGGTCGCATTCAAGCGGCGCTGGCGCAGTGGATCGTCGTGCGCCAATCAAACACGGGCGACACGCCGGAAGGCATCGTCGAACGCGCCGAGCAATATCTGGCGTCCGACCGTTTGGCGGAAGCCATTCAAGAATTGAACAGGTTGACCGGCGCTTCCAAGCGCGCCGCGCAGCCCTGGCTGAATGACGCGCAGCGCCGGCTCGAAATCGACCAGCGCCTCGCGGCGATCCGACAAGAATTGTCGCGGAGCTAAAGCACGATGTTGCGCCTCGCTTTCATCATACTCATCGCGGTCTTCGCAATGTTGGCCTCGTGGCAGATCGTCGCCACAGATCTCGGCACCGTTGAGATCAATTGGTTTGGCACGGAAGTCAGCACGAGCGCCTTCTTTGGCGTGATTGTATTGGTCGCGCTGATCGCGATCGCGCTGCCGGTGTTGCGTTTGCTGATGTTCTTGATCGATGCGCCCGGCCGCATCGGCAAAGCGGGGCAACGCGCGCGCATCCGCAAGGGCCAGGAAGCTTTGGCGCTGGGCCTGATCGCGGCTGAGGCGGGCGAGTTTGAAGAAGCGCGCCGGCAAGCGGACCGCGCGGAAGATTTGATCGAAGAACCGCGCCTGGCGATGTTGCTGCAAGCGCGCGCGGCGGAAGTCTCGGGTGATACGGCCGGTGCGGAGCGCGCCTATTCCGGCATGCTGCAACACGAGGATACAGAAATCCTCGGCCGCAAAGGTTTGATGGCGGCGGCGTTAAAGCGCGGCGACCGCACAGCAGCGCGTGCGCATGCGGAGGCGGCGCTGAAAGCGTCGAAAACATCGACCTGGCCCTATCAATACGCGTTCGATCTCGCGGTGCAGGCCGGCGATTGGGACAATGCGTTGGAAACGCTGGAACTCGGCGACAAGCGCAAGCTCGTCGAAGACAAGGTCGCCAAGCGTCGTCGCGCTGTGCTGATGGCGGCGCAAGCGGCGAAGATGGAACGCGAGCGCCGGATCGATAAAGCGTCCGACCAGGCGCAGAAGGCGTTCCGCATGGCGCCGCAATTTGCGCCGGCGGCCGCACTCTCGGCGCGTCTGCTGGTGGCGGAAGGCAAGAACGAACGCGCGGCCTCGATCCTCGAAGACGCTTGGGAAAACGCGCCGCACCCGGCTTTGGCGCATGCGTATCGCGATCTCGCGGCCGGCGAGTCACGCGAGGCACGCGCCGGCCGCATGAGCGCGTTCGCCGACAAACGCCGCGATCATCGCGAGTCGAAGATCGTGCTGGCGGAGCTCGCGATGGAGCGCGGTGATTGGGCGACGGCGCAATCGCTGCTCGAAGACGCCTATCGCGAAAACCCCTCGTCGCGCATTTGCATCCTGTTCGCGCAAGTCGCGCGTGGACGTGGCGACGAGAACGGCGCGCGCACCTGGCTGGCGCAAGCCGCCGCAGCGCCGCGTGAACTGGATTGGTCGGACCTCGACCCGGAAGGTCCGGCGTTCTTATACGATGACGCGGATTGGGCGCGGCTCGTCTATGTGTTCGGCGACAGCGCCCAACTAATCCACCCGCGCATGGAGCGCGGCCAGAACGATGCGCTTGGCCCGGTGCTCGCACTGCCAACCGCAGCACTCACAGCACCACGCGCGGATCTGCGCGCCGAACGCGCGCCGGATGAAGCTGAGATTGAAGAGGTGCGCTAAGCGCACCTCTCACTTCACAGCTCAGTTGAAGCCCTCGCCCTTCTCGGCTTTCGCCTTCAGCAACGGCGCGACTTCGACGCCGTATTTGCCAAGCGCAGAGACGATTTTATCGAGACCAACGGTGTCGGCCCAGAACATTGGGCCGCCGGTATAGGCCGGCCAGCCATAGCCGTTGAGCCAGACGATATCGATGTCGGACGCGCGTTGGGCCATCTTCTCTTCGAGAATTTTCGCGCCCTCGTTGACCATCGGATAGAGCAAGCGCTCGAGAATTTCTTCATCACTGACGGCGCGTTGTTGCTTGCCTGATTTCGCGATGAAATCGGCGATGATGGCTTCGGTTTCCGGCGACGGCGATTGCTTGCGGTTCTCGTCGTAATCGTAAAAGCCCTTGCCGGTCTTTTGACCGCGACGACCGCGCTCGCAGAGCACGTCGCGCACGGATTCGCCTTTGGACGTCTCCGCACTCCACCCGATATCAAGGCCAGCGAGGTCCGACATTTGGAATGGCCCCATCGGGAATCCGAATTGCGTGAGCACGCGATCGACCTCCCAAGGTTTGGCGCCTTCGAGGATCAAAGCTTGCGCTTGCGCCTGCCGCTGGCTCAGCATGCGATTGCCGATGAAGCCTGGGCACACGCCGGAGACCACCGCGACCTTGCCGATCTTGCGCGCCAATTCCATGCTGGTCTTGAGCGCAGCGGGCGACGTCTTCGCCCCGCGCACCACTTCGAGAAGCTTCATCACATTGGCCGGCGAGAAGAAGTGCAGACCAATGACGCTTTCCGGACGCTTGGTCTCGGCCGCCATCTCATCGAGGTTGAGATATGAGGTGTTCGACGCGAGGATGGCGCCGGGCTTGATCGTCGCGTCGAGGCGGCGGAACACGTCGCGCTTGATGTCCATGTTCTCGAACACGGCTTCGATCACGAGATCACTGTCGTCGAGCGCATTGAAGTCGAGCGTTGGCGTCAGCAAGCTCATCGCCCTTTCGACCTGCTCGGCGGTGAGTCGGCCCTTCTTCGCGGTGTTCTCGTAATTCTGACGGATGATCGAAACACCGCGATCGAGCGCGGCTTGTTCGCGCTCCACGATGGTCACCGGAATGCCGGCCGAGAGGAAGTTCATCGTGATGCCGCCGCCCATCGTGCCGGCGCCGAGCATGCCAACCTTCTTGATCGGCAGGGCCGACGTATCGGCCGGAATACCGTCGATTTTCGCGGCGGCACGTTCGGCGAAGAAGACATAGCGCAGCGCCTTGGATTGATTGCCGGTCAGCAGCTTGAAGAAGAGCTCGCGCTCTTTCTTGACGCCTTCGGCGTACGGCAGATCCACAGCGGCGCGCACGGCCTCGATGCAAGCGGCTGGCGCGTCGAGGCCACGCAGTTTGCGCGCGTTTTCCGTTGTGAAGCTATCGAACACGCCGGCATCGGCCTTCGTGGCTTCGATCTTGTCGGTTCGTGCGCTGCTTACCGGAAGCGGCGTGTTTTTCGCGATCTCGCGAGCGAAGGCGATGGCGTCCGCCTCCAACGAATCTTCGCCCGCGATGCGATCGACAAGACCGATGCTCTCGGCCTTCTTGGCGCTCACCGGATCGCCGAACACGATCATCGGCAGCGCATCGGCCACACCCGCCACGCGCGGCAGACGCTGTGTGCCGCCCGCGCCCGGCAACAGTCCGAGCTTCACTTCCGGCAGACCGAGCTTCGCGGACGGAACCGCGATGCGATAATGGCAACCCAGCGCGACCTCGAGCCCGCCGCCGAGCGCTGTGCCGTGGATCGCGGCCACCACAGGCTTGCTGCTTTGTTCAATCAGATCGCACACGTCTGGCAGACCCGGCGCCTGCGGCGGCTTGCCGAACTCGGTGATGTCGGCGCCGGCAAAGAAGGTGCGGCCCTCGCAGCGGATCACGATGGCGGAAACGCTCGCGTCCGTAGCGGCGGCCTTTACCGCCCCCTCAAGCCCCGCCCGCACGGCATGCCCCAGCGCATTCACCGGCGGGTTATTGGCGCTAACGACGAGGATGTCGCCGTCCTTACGGGTGGTCACTGCCGACATGGGAAGTCTCCTTGATTTTGAATTGGCCGGACCGTAGCCGCTCGGCGCCGGGCCGGCCAGATTGTGTCGCGAAGTCAGGCGGATATGCGCGGTCTGCGGTCGGAACGGCCAAAACCGCCATGTCCGGCTTGCCCTGACGCACGGCTGCGCGTATTGAACCGCCCTCCCGATGGGCTCGCAAAGCCCTCGGCCGGAGCCGCCTTAGCTCAGCCGGTAGAGCACCGCATTCGTAATGCGGGGGTCAGGTGTTCGAGTCACCTAGGCGGCACCATTTTCCGGCGGCAGCGCGCGTTCTGGTATCGCGTCGAGCGCGACGCCACGCGGCATCGCTTTAAGCACCCAGCCCCAGAAGATCGGCAGCATCAACAGGATGACGCCCAATTTCACCAAGCTTGCGAACGGCAGCGCATCGAGCGGCGTACGTACGGCCACCAGCACATAAAGCAGCGCACCGAGCCCCAGCAGCGAAGCCAATAGCAGGAGGAAATAGCGCTTGGGCGTTTCGCCAATCAGCGCCTGCGTTTTGGGATTGGCTTCCGCGAGACGCGTCAATGCCGCGCGCACAAATGGCGTGTAACTGGCGGAGCGCTCTTCGTATTTGCCGCTGCCGAGGAAATGGCCGTTGTCGATTTCAATCTTGCGATTGTGCTTGGGTTGGAGCTCAAACACGTAGCGCCACGGCTGGGCGCGCGTGGGCTCATGGCAAAGCCGCACGCTGACGAAATCCTTCCAAGGGTAGCGACGTTCGTGGCCCGAGGCGCCGCGCGTTACGAGTGCGTCAGATTCAACGCGCCACTCGCGTTCTCCGCGGGAGATCGCGCCCCACCGACTGACGTACTTCACCGGCTCCATTCCAGGAAACTGCCTCAAAGCTGGCGCACCCGACAGGATTCGAACCTGTGACCTTTGCCTTCGGAGCAGCCTACATCATGTTGCCGCATACTAGATGTTGTTTCCAGACGTTTCATAAGTCATTGTAAGATTTGCGTTTTTATGCACGTCGTGTTTTCATGCGTTTCCGCAAAGAAGCGCGAGTTGCATGAGTGCGTGGTAGCCCGGTGGTAGCCCGGACAACGTCAACTCGTTCGCAGCAAACGCGTTTCTGCCCGTTGAAATACTGTGTCAGAAACCGGCGTTTGATTTCATGGCTTATTCTGATCTCGTAAAGGCAGAGCTCGAAAAAGCGCCGCTTCAAGCGAAGCGCTACGTGCTGTGGGACAGCGAACAAAGAGGCCTTGGCGTGCGCATCACGCCGAAGGGCGAGCGCACCTTCATCGTCAAAGTACGCATGGGTCGCGGCCGCTTTGCCGAGCAGCGCTGGGTGACGATCGGCAAGGTCGGACAGATCAGCGTGCAGGATGCACGCGACACGGCGAAGACGACACTGGCCCGCGCGCTGATCAAACAAGACCCCGAAGCGCGTCCACAAATCTCCTACGAGGATTCACTGACGGTCTCGAAGCTCTGCGACCTCTGGCTGGAGAAAGCCGCCCATCGCCGCCGCGGACGTGGCCCCCTCGCCGGAACACTGCGCAACGCCAAGAATGTCGAGAACGACCGGGGCCGGATCCAAGCGCATCTAAAACCGCTGATCGGCCACTTCAAGGTGCGCGAGCTCAACCGCTCGAAGATCGAGACCTATCGCGACCAGGTCTCGCGCGGCGAAACCAAACTCACCAAGAAGGGCAAGCGGCTCAGGGGCGTCAGCCGCATCAAAGGCGGCGAAGGCACCGCCAACCGCTCTCTCTCGCTCTTGTCGACCATCCTCTCCTTTGCCGTGCGGGAGGAGATTATCGATCGCAATCCCTGCTTCGGCGTCGAGCGCTCGCCGGGCAACATGCGGGAGCGCTTCTTGAGCCCGGAAGAGTTCGGCAGGCTGGGCGAAGTGATCGCCCGCGCCGAGCAAGAAGGCGCCCACCCTCATGGGATCGCCATCATCCGGCTGCTTGCGCTCTCCGGCGCGCGAAAGAGCGAAATCCAGAACCTGACCTGGGGCGCGGTCGATCTGCGGACGGGCTTCCTCCGCCTACCCCGCTCCAAGACAGGTCCCCGGCTCATCCTGATCACTGCGGCCATGCGTCAGATCTTCGAGAAGCTCACGCGCGGTGAAGACAAGGATTGGGTGTTTCCCAACGCCGAGAAGACCGCGCCATTCGATTGCGTGCCGAAGATGTGGAACGGAATTCGTCAAGCCGCTGGATTGCACGACGTGCGTTTGCACGATCTTCGCCACTCCGCGGCATCGTTCGCGCTGATGAGCGGCGTGGGGCTCGAAGTGATTGGCAAGCTCTTGGGCCACAGCGACATCAAGACGACGCGCCGTTACGCGCACTTGGCGGACGTTGTGGTGCGGGCGGCGGCAGAGAATACCGCGGACCAGATCGCCGAATTGATGAAATTCGGCGAAGCCCCGCCGCCTGGGCCGCCGCCAGCGCCGCCTTCCCCGCCGTCCGCCGCGCCGCCGGCGGTGGCGCATACGGCGCCGCCCAGACGCGCCGCGGCCGCCGCGTTTGGCGCCCGCCGCGTCGTTGCGCGTCCTGACGGTCGACGCCCGGTCGCGATGCCGGTGTCCGCTGGCCCAACCCAAACCGCGTCTCCGCCGAGCGCCGTGCAAACCGATCTGTTCGAGCGATGACAGCAGCGGCCTGAAACCGGACATCGAACCCGACATTTTTCTTCGCCGCCTTTCTTGATGAAGTGCGGAAGCGCCTGAAGAGAGGGCCGTTTCGGCGGAGCGGGATGGCCGACAGAACCCGACAATTTTGGCAACGGAAGCGTGCCCGCCCGACACCGACAATCGCGGCGTTTAGCTAAACAGACTAGATGTTATGGGTCATATATGGCTCAGTATTAGATTTATAGGGCCAGATATGACCCTATAGAGTCACAGGCCTTGTTATTTCTATGCGTATGTGTCATATGTGGCCCGATACTTCGACTAACGGACCTTATGTGACCCATGAAGACCTCAGGCGCCAACCAAGCCCTGCCGCTGCCTGTCCAGCGCGCGCTGCGAAAGCTCGGCGCCGACATCTCGGCTGCGCGCCGGCGGCGGGGCATCTCGACAGAACTTATGGCCGAGCGCGCGCTGATTGGCCGCCGCACCCTGCGGCGTGCCGAGCAAGGCGATCCCAGCGTGTCGATGGGCGTCTACGCGACGCTCATTTTCGTGCTGGGTCTGACCGAGCGGCTGAGCGCGCTCGTTGACGCAAGCGCCGATCCGCTCGGTATGAGCCTCGCCGAGGAGGCGCTGCCGAAACGAATCCGCACCAGAGAATCCGTATATGGCGACAGCGATGGACCGTGAGCTCGCCGTCTATGTCGATCTCAATCGCGTCCCGATTCACGTCGGGCGGCTCTGGGCGCGTGCGAAACAAGGCAAACAATCAGCGTCGTTTCAGTATGCGCCCGAATGGCTCGCGCACCCGGCCAAGTTTGCATTAGGCCCGAGCCTGCCGCTCGCGCCCGGCCAGTTTCAAGCCATCGACCGCGAGCTCTTCAATTGCTTCACCGATGCAGCACCCGACCGCTGGGGCAAAATGCTGATGCGCCATCACGAGCGCAATCGCGCCAAGGAAGCGGGCACGACGGCGCGCTCCATGCTCGAAGTCGATTTTCTGGCGGGCGTCGATGATCAGACCCGTATGGGGGCAATCCGCTTCAAGGACGTTAAGGGCGAAGCGTTCCTGACCTCGACCGGGGCCGTGGTGCCGCCGGTGATCGAATTGAAGAACCTCCTCTCGGCGACCGACCGCATCGAAAAAGGTAAGCCGCGCAAAACCGACATCGCGCTGGTGCTGGCGCCCGGCGCTTCGCTGGGCGGCGCGCGCCCGAAGGCGACCGTGCGCGATCGCGACGGCCAACTCTGGCTCGCGAAGTTTCCGTGGGCGAACGACGATTGGCCGGTGATCCAATGGGAATGGGCGGTGCTGATGATGGCCGAGAAGGCTGGCATCGCCGTGCCGAAATTCCGGGTCGAGCTGATCGGCGCCAAGACCGTGCTCATGATTTCGCGCTTCGACCGGCGCGCCGATGGGGCGCGGCTTCCCTACATGTCGGCCTTCACCGCCCTTGACGCCAAGGATCACCAGGAAGACCGCTCCTACCTCGAACTCGTCGATGCGCTGCGGCAATTGGGCGATGCGCCGCGCGAGGATTTGCACCAGCTCTACCGGCGCATGGTGTTTAACCTGCTCGTCTCGAACGTCGACGATCACGTGCGCAATCATGGCTTCCGGCGCGGCGCCGATGGCTGGCGCCTCTCGCCTGCCTTCGACATGAACCCCAACCCCGTCGACGTGAAAGGCCGCATCCATGTGATGGCCTTCGATCTGGACGATCACACAAGCTCGCTCGAGACCTGCCTCTCGGTTAGCAACTATTTTGCGCTGAAGAAGAGCGAGGCTCTGGCGATTGCGGCGGAGGTCGCCGCGGTGACAGCCACGTGGGCCGACATCGCCAAGGGGTGCAAGCTCTCCAAGTTCGACATCGAGCGCATGGAAAGCGCGTTCGAGCACGACGATCTGAACGATGCGCTCGCCAATGCGAGGCCCACGCCCGCGAAGAAGACCGTTCCGCCAGCCCCGCCGAAGCCGGCGGCCAAGAAACGCGCGAGCGCCTCCGCCAAGCCAAAGACGTCGTCGGTTACGTCGAAGAAGCGGAAGACTTCGCGCTAGATCGCTGATGGTGCGCAGTCGCGGGGAGATGTTCGGCACGTCCAAGTGCCGCAATCACTCTTGAGGTCGGGCGGGCGCGCTGTAGTCGCGATTGCTCCAGATATCGGGACGGCACTCTAAGCCCCAGATGCCCCGCCGTGCTTCACGCGCTCGCGCCTCGGCGGCAGCGTACCGGCCTTCGCTATATCGCGGCCAATCGCGGGCCCAACCTTGTTCAACCATCTGCTCACCGATGTCGCGCCCCTCGACACTGCATGTCGCCACCATGCGTTCGTCCTGCTGATCGTGGCCGACAAGCACGCAATCCACGCGGCGCTCCCGGACGATGTTGTTCAGCGCATCTCGGGCAGCGCCCCATACGTTGACCTCCTCGGGCAGCGCTTCGGTCGCGCTGGGGTTGCGGCAGACCTTCCCTCGCTCAGGCGTATCAAAGCCGTTCATGCGTACGCTGATCTCCAGATCATCACCGTCACGCGCAGTGGCGTGCGAGTAGAACGTGGTCAGCGGCTGCGGCACCTCCACCGTGGCTGCTTGCTCCGCCGTCGCGGCGTCCTGCTTGCAGCCAGTCAGCGCCGTCGTGGCAACTACGGCCAACACAATGCGGAAAACGTGCGTCGCCATGTGCGATCTCGTTCCTATTTCTGGAGGAAGTCCTTGAGCGTGCGCGCAAGCCCGACGCTGAGCGCGATTGCGCCGAACGTCACCTCCGCGATCTTCTCAGGGTCGTTTCCGGCGGCGCGTAGCTGATTGTTTAGGTCAGAGGCACGAAGCCCGAGTGGCGTCGTCTGACCCTTGGCGTCATTGAAGATGGGCGACTGGCTCATCAAATCGATCCTCTTTGTGCGCACCTCAAATGTGCACAGACTTCCGGTCGTTCAATGTCGAGGAATCGAGCTCGCCTACGCCTCCGATGTTGATTGCCGTTTGCGGCTGTCGGCGTACGCGTCGAGATCAGTCGGATCGTAACCAACAAGTTTGTTGGTGATTTTGACGAAACGCGGCCCCCGGCCGTCGCAGCGCATCTTGTCCAGCGTAGATTTTGAGAGACCAAGCCGTGCGGCAGCTTCGCGGACACGCAGCAGACCGTTGGCGGGCCGAACGACGACCGGCGCAGGTCGTGGTAAAAGCTTGTGATCAGCCGTCGCGGCGTTGCCGCCGACACGTACTTGTGGTCTTTGCACGTCGAGCATTGTTGCAGGCGCAGCTCTGCCGGCTCCGGAAAACAAATCGGGCTGCGCACGCGCTTGGTCTCGACCATTCTTGTGGTGGGGCTTGCGCTTCATTGCTGATACCGCCTCAAGACTATATCTCGCGTAACAAGCACGCGGACGGGCGCCCCTGCCCTGACACGAAGCGTCGGGCGAACGGCCAGCTCACGATCGACAACGCGCGCACCAGATTGCGCCGCCTGTTGTGCAGCGGCGTCGCCAAGGCTCTGCGAGAACCCGCTCGACTCGCTGTCTTCTGCTTCATTGGCCGCGACTGTGATGATTGACGAGAGCGCGATGGCCGCAGCAAGCTGATCAAGATGATTATCCGTCCGGTCCGTAAGACCCGATGCGCCAGACGGATCGCTGGCATCCATGTTCTCAAGATTGATGCTCCAGCCGTTCGGCAGGATGAGCCTATTCCAAGCGAGCAGGATGCGGCTGTCGCCATAACGCGCGCCATCGCGATAGGTGCCGATGAGGCGCGAGCCTTGTGGAATGAGCAAGTGGTCGCCGGTCACACTATCATAGACCGGCGCCGTGACCTGCGCGATGACGCGACCGGGTAAGTCTGAATTGAGCGCCATCACCAGCGCTGCGGGAATGACATGACCCGCCTGCAGTTCGTAGCGCGAGCGCGGCGGCGAAAGCCGCGCATTGAGACGATCGGTATCCTCGTCCGCGCTCGCGCCAGCTTCGCGCCCAGCGAACAGAATTGGCGAAGACCGCGCAACAGCTTGCGGGTCGGGCGGCGTCTCGCGCGCGCCAGCGACATCGCCAGCGTCGCGCGCATCGGCCCACATCGGATCAGTCGGCGGCATCAATTCGTCGGCGCCGTCCGTCGCGAGTGGATCGGTATCCAGACCGAGCGTCTCGCCGCCCACCAACGCACGGGCATCATAATCCGCCGAAGCCTGTTGAATGGATTCCGGCGGCCCGCCCGCTGCGCCGACGGCGGCTTCAGCGGCGTCGCCGCGGCGGTCGGGTCGCTCCGACAATCCACTGACCAACGCAAAGGCAATCACCACGCCCGCGAGAATGAGCCCCGCGAAGATGACCTTGCGCGACAATCGTTTTGGCGACGGCGGCCGTGCCCGAAGCGCCAGATCAGGCGGCGGTGTGACAGGGGCAGATGCGGTTGCGTTCATGGCCGTCTTCCTTGGCGGTCGATGCGAACGATCTGAGGTGAGCGCGCGCCAAGCCGGAGTTCAGCGCGATCGAACAGGCGATCGACGACATAGCGGTGGCCTTGGACGCGGTAGTTCGCGATCTCAGCGCCTTCGCCGGTGATGACAAAGAGCGGCGGCATGTCGCCAGCGGCCACCCCTGCCGGAAACTCGATCCAAGTGCGTCGTCCATCGTCGAACACACGGCGCGGCGTCCAGAGTGGCGCCCGCCCGCGCACAGTGCGGACGCGATACGAGAAGTTGAGCCGGTCGATGCTCGGAACGCCCCCCGCACCGGCGACCGCGCTCTGCGGATACGACCACGCCACTTGCGCGGAATAGGTTTGTCCCGCTTGCGAGATCGCCTCCACCAGATAGGTGCGGCGGTCGGTGATGAGAACAATGTTGGTGCGAAGACCCGAGGTTTGCGGCTTCACCAGCACGATGGTGCGCAGCTCGGCTTCGGATTCTCCGGTCGCCTCCGTCACCATCCAGCGCGAGGTGTCGCCGGCGGCGATATCGGTGAGTGTTTCGCCGGGCTCCAATAGGATTGTCGAGATATAGTTTGGATTGGTGTAAAGCTCGAAGATCGCGCCAGGCTGATACGTGAAGACGTGGCGCGCCTGATTGAAGGCGTCGCGTGTCGGCCGCTGGCGCGCTGCGGTGTTGGCCTCGGCCAGCACTTGCAAGGGCGGCGCTTCACGGCCGCGGCGCTGGCGCGGTGGCGCGGGCAGCGGTGCGGGCGTTGCAACCTCGAGCATGCCGCGTAATTCCGTCTCTCCGGTTTCGACGCCGTCGCCTTCGGCGACTGGCGCGAGATCGGTGGTAGCGCA
>Ga0315902_10001532_pt1 | contig 37080 bp, 31 predicted proteins | sample LakEriMetagenome_9_FD_203523 | JGI IMG/M metagenome (GOLD analysis project Ga0315902, IMG submission 203523) | Freshwater fungal communities from buoy surface, Lake Erie, Ohio, United States - Buoy 12 MA117 | ecosystem: Environmental > Aquatic > Freshwater > Lake > Lake biofilm | place: USA... | reverse complement strand
GCTGCCCGCACCGTCGACACCCTCTGGGACGCCATCGCCCGGATCATCCAGACCTTCTCCCCCCAAGAATGCCGGAACTACTTCTCCGCCGCCGGATATGATGCAGACTGATCGGAAAATGCTCTAGAGACTCAGAACGCCCAATAGGCGGCGATCAGGCCTTGACCACCCGGTCTCCGGGCAGGCCGCGGCGGGCCATGGCGTTACGGGTGTCGACCACCAGCCGGGCGGCGTCCGAGACAAGGACGTAGTCCACGGCGTCGTGGTCGGTGGCGATCAGGACGGCGTCGTACCCAGCCAGGGCTTCGCGCGTCAGGTCGACGGAGCGGCGCCCGGCCAGGCCCGGGTGCTCGCGGGTCGGCGGAATCTGCGCGATCAGGGGGTCATGGAAGTCGCAGGTCGCGCCGCGGGCCTCGATGGCCTCGATGAGGACCAGGGAGGGGGACTCCCGCGTGTCATCCACGTTCTTCTTGTAGGCCGCGCCGACGAGGAGGATGCGGGCGCCCTTGAGGGCCCGCTCGGCGTGGTCGCTGAGGGCCCGCGCCAGCCGGTCGACCACAACCCCGGGCATGGCGGTGTTGATCTGTCCCGCCAGCTCGATGAAGCGGGTCTCCATGCCGAACTCCCGGGCCCGCCAGGTCAGGTAGAAGGGATCCACCGGGATACAGTGCCCGCCCAGGCCTGGGCCCGGATAGAAGGGCATGTAGCCGAAGGGCTTGGTGGCGGCGGCGTCGATCACCTCCCAGACATCGATGCCCATGGCGTCGTAGACCAGCTTCAGCTCGTTCACGAGGGCGATGTTCACCGAGCGGAAGATGTTCTCGGTCAGCTTGGCGGCCTCGGCGGCGGCGGCGCTGGAGACCGGCACCACCCGGGTGATCATGGCCTCGTAGAGGGCGACGGCGAGGTCGCGGGAGGCCGGGTCGTCGGCGCCCACCACCTTGGGGATGGTGCGGGTGCCGTAGTGGGCGTTGCCGGGGTCCTCGCGCTCCGGAGAGAAGGCCAGGAAGACCTCCCGCCCCACCTTGAGGCCGCGGGCCTCCAGCAGGGGCCGGACGACCTCGGCGGTGGTGCCGGGCCAGGTGGTGGACTCCAGGACCACCAGCTGGCCGGGCCGGAGAACCGCGGCGGCGGAGGCGGCGCTGGCCCGGACATAGGACAGGTCCGGGTCGCGGTTGCGGGTCACGGGCGTCGGGACGCACAGGATGACGGCGTCAGCCTCGGACAGGCGGGAGAAGTCGGTGGTGGCCGAGAACCGGCCGGAGTCCAGGGCTGAGCGCAGGGCGGTGGGATCAAGATAGTTGATCACCTGGCGGCCGGCGCTGATGGCCTCCACCCGGGCGGGATTGATGTCGAAGCCCAGGACCGGGAAGCCGGCCTCCACGGCGGCCAGGGCCAGGGGCAGGCCGACATAGCCCAGGCCGATGACCCCGACCACGGCCCGCCGGGAGCGGATGGCGGCCATCAGGGCGTCCCTGTGGACGAGGTCGGTCATGGGCGGTCTCCCTTGCCGGGCTCAGGCGAGATCATCGATCTCGGCGTCGGACAGGTCGCCGGGGACGACGGTGACGGGAAGGTTGCGTCCGCCCCAGCGGACCCCCTCCCGGGCGATGGAATTGACCAGGGGACCCGGGCCCCGGCCTCCGGTGGCGGCGGCCAGGACGAGGATCTTGATGTCCCGGTCCGCGCTGATCACCCGGCGCAGGGCCTCCCGGGTGTCGTCGGCGCGGATCAGCAGGATCTCCGGGTCATGGCCGGTCTCCGCCCGGACAAGGGGCGCAAAAGCCTGAACCTCCTCGGCGGCCTCGGCGCGAGCCTGGCGCTCGATCTCGTCGCGGACGCCAGACCAGTGCTCGAAGACGACGGGGGCGATGACCCGGAGGATCGCCACCGTGCCATCGGTCGACCGCGCCCGCCGGCAGGCGAAGCGCAGGGCGGCGGCGAACTCGACGCTGCCGTCGGTGATCACCAGGAACTTGCGGGGAGAGGCCGCCTGAAGGGTCATGGCGCAAGCGTGACCTGCCGCCGGGGCGGAGACAAGGCCCCTCAGCCCGCCCAGTAGCCGACCGCGGCCTTGACCTCGGCCAGGACCGGAGCGCCGACCTGGCGCGCCCGTTCGGCGCCGTCGGACAGGATGCGGTCGATCTCGGCGGGGTCGGACAGGAACCGGCGCATGGCCTCGCCCACCGGGCCCAGCTTCGCCACCGCCAGGTCCGCGAGCCGGGGCTTGAACACCCCGAAGCCCTGGCCCGCATACTCGGCGAGCACATCGGCCGAGGTCCGGCCATCAAGGGCGGCGTAGATGGCCACCAGGTTCAGGGCCTCGGGCCGGCCGGCCAGTTCGTCCGGGGTCTCCGGCAGGGGCGCAGGATCGGTCCGGGCCTTGCGGATCTTCTGGGCGATGGCGTCGGCGTCGTCGGTCAGGTTGATGCGCGAGTACTCCGAGGGGTCGGACTTGGACATCTTGGCCGCGCCGTCGCGCAGGGACATGACCCGGGCGCCCGGCCCCTCCACCACCGCCTCGGGCAGGGGGAAGAAGCCGGGGACGCCGAAGTCGTGGTTGAACTTGGCGGCGATGTCGCGGGTCAGCTCCAGGTGCTGGCGCTGGTCCTCGCCGACCGGCACGTGGGTGGCCCGGTAGAGCAGGATGTCGGCGGCCTGGAGCACCGGATAGGTGTAGAGGCCGACGCTCTCGCGCTCCTTGTGCTTGCCCGCCTTGTCCTTGAACTGGGTCATGCGGTCGAGCCAGCCGAGGCGGGCCACGCAGTTGAACACCCAGGCCAGCTCGGCGTGGGCCGGCACGGCGGACTGCGGGAAGATGGTGGCGACCTTGGGGTCGAGGCCCGAGGCCAGGTAGGCGGCGGCGATCTCCCGCACCTGGTCCTTCAGCCGCTTCGGATCCTGCCACTGGGTGATGGCGTGCAGGTCGGCGACGAAGATGAAGGTCTCCATCTCGTGCTGCAGCCGGGTGAACTTCACCAGGGCGCCGAGATAGTTGCCCAGGTGCAGGGCGCCGGTGGGCTGGACGCCGGACAGGACGCGGGCGGGGCCAGCGTAGGCGGGGGGAGGCGTATCGGTCATGGAGGCGCGGGGCTCCGGAAGGGCGGCGGACGAAAGGGCGGCGGCGTCAGCCGCGGCGCCATCGCGAAGTCTGAGCGGGCTTCCGGATCATGGCCGGCGAATAGCGCCGAACCCGCCTCAGGACAAGTCCGCCTCAGGAGTCGGGGCCTGGCCGGCAGGCCGCCGGAGGGCGGCGCGGACCTCCGCCAGGCTCATGCCGCCGAACAGAAGGAGCAGGCCGGCATAGGCGCCGGCGCCCCCCAGGCAGACGGCGAGCACGGTCAGCTCCTTGGCCCCCAGACCGATCAGGGAGACGCCCGCAAGGGGCGCCTCCAGCACCGACCGGAAGTGAGCAGCCAGGGCCAGGAGGACGCCCATGGCGAGGCTGGCCGCGACGATCCGGGCGATCCTGCTCCAGGCGGCGGCCGAGGGGGCGTAGGCCTTCCGGCGATGGAGGGTGAAGGCCATCTGCGCCACCGTGATCCAGGTGGCGATGCTGGTGGCGGCGGCGAGGCCGATGAAGCCGATGATGTGGAAGAGGGCTACGCCGAGGGCGATGTTCACGGCCACGGACACCAGGGAGAAGACCATGGGGGTGCGGGTGTCCTGGCGGGCGAAGAAGGCGGGCTGGAGGATCTTGACCAGGACGAAGGCGGGCAGGCCCCAGCCGTACTGCAGCAGGATCAGGCCGGCGGCCCGGGCGTCCGCCTCCAGGAACTGGCCGCGGGTGAAGAGACCGTCCACCAGGTAGACCGGCATGGCGACAAGGGCGGCGGCGGCGGGCAGGCAGAGGGCGAGGCCGAAGACAAGGGCCTGGTCCATGACCGCCTGGCCCTCGGGGCCGTCTTCCTTGGCGAAGGCCCTTGAGAGCTGGGGCAGGAGGGCCAACCCTATGGCGGTGCCGACCAGGGACAGGGGCAGCTGGTAGAACCGGTCGGCGACGCTCATCCACACCCGCAGGCCCGCGACATGGGAGGCGAGCATGGTGGAGATGAAGATATTCACCTGGACGGCGCTGGAGGCCACTGCGCCCGGAATGGTCAGCCGGATCAACCGGCGGACCTCGGGGGTGAGCTGCGGCAGGACCAGGCGGATCCTGGCCCCGGCGCGGCGGACCCCCCACCAGCACAGGCCCGCCTGGGCGATCCCGGAGGCGAGGGTCGCCCAGGAGGCGGCGTAGGCGGCGTCCACAGGATCGGTCTGGGGCAGGACGGCGGCCAGGACGCCGATGTTCAGGACGACCGGATAGATCCCATAGACGATGAACCGACCCCGGGCGGTGAGGACGCCAGCGAGCAGGGCGGCGATCACCATGCAGGGCAGGTAGGGCATGGTGACCTGGGTCAGGATGACCGCAAGGCGGAACTTGGCCGGGTCGTCGATATACCCCGGGGAATAGACCAGCATGATCCAGGGCATGGCCAGCTGGGCGAGGATCGTCAGGAAGACGGTGGCGACCGCCATCACCGCCAGGGCGTCGGAGGCCAGCTTGTCGGCCTCCGGCGAGCCGTCTGCGGCGAGCTTGCGCGAGTAGGCTGGCACGAAGGCGGCGGCGAAGGCGCCCTCGGCGAAAACCCGGCGAAACAGGTTGGAGAAGGCCTGGGCGGTGAAGAAGGCGTCCGCCGCTATGGTCTGGCTGGCGCCCATCCGCGCGGTGATGACGAGGTCCCGGGCCAGGCCGAGGAAGCGGCTGAGGAGGGTCAGGCCGGAAAAGACCATCGAGGCGCGGATCAGTCCGCCGTCGGCCTTCTGCCCGGCGGACGGCGGCTCACCCTGCGGGGGCGACGGGACGGATGCGGCGCTCACAGAACCTGAATGCGCTCCGCCGCGGCGGCAGGTCAAGCGGGGGGATCAGCGGGCGATGCTGGCCCTGGCCTTCTGCAGGTGGGCGCGGCTGCGGGGGTTGGGCTGGGCGTCGACGGCCTCCAGCGCTGAGAGGAGGTCGGCGCGCAGGCCGGCGGCCCGCCCGGGGTCTTCGAGCTTCCGGCCCCGGTCGTCGACAACGTAGAAGGCGTCGACCGCCCGCTCGCCATAGCCGTCGATATGGGCCGAGACGATGGACAGGCCGGCGTCGGCGATGACCTCGGCCAGGGCGGACAGGAGGCCCGGCCGGTCGCGGCCGCTGGCCTCGATCACGGTGGCCGCCTCCGAGGCGTCGTTGTCGAGCACGACGGTGGGGGTGATGGCGAAGGCCGCGGCCCGGCCGAGCTCGGCGGGCGGGCGGCCGTCCCGCTTCAGGGGCTCGCCCCGGCCGGCGGACTCCAGCAGGGACATGAGCCGGTCCAGGGCCCGGGGATTGTCGGCGCCGAAGGCGGCCCCGGAGACATCCTGCACGAAGAAGACGTCGAGGGCCTCGCCCCGGCGGGAGGTGTGCACCCGGGCGCCCATGACGTTGGCGCCGGCCAGGTTGAGGGCGGCGGCGAGGTCGGCGAAGAGGCGGGGCCGGTCGGTGGCCGAGACCGAGACCTCCGCGGCGTTCATGTCGGTCCGGATCCGGCAGGCGGTGGCCGCCCCGGTCCCGGCCGCCCGGAGGACGAGGTCCCCGTGGGCGCGGACCTCCTCGTCCGTGAAGGCGGTGAAGTAGGCGTCCTCCATGGACTGGGCCCATCCGGCGAGCATGGGGCTGGACTCGGCCAGGCGCATGCGCGCGTCGTAGGCGGCGTTCTCGTGGTAGCGGCGGATGGCGGCGGCGTCATCGGCTCCGCGCCCGCCCCGGAACAGGGCCTCGGTGGCCCGGTAGAGTTCACGCAGGAGCTGGCCCTTCCAGCCGTTCCAGACCCCGGGGCCGACGGCGCGGATGTCCGCCACGGTCAGGACGAGGAGCAGTCTCAGCCGCTCAGGCGTCTCGACGATGCGGGCGAAGTCGACGACGGTCCGCGGGTCGGAGATGTCGCGTTTCTGGGCGTAGTCGCTCATCACCAGGTGGTGCTCCACCAGCCAGGCGACCAGCTCGATCCGCTTGCGGGTCTGGCCGAGGCGCTCGCAGACCTGCCGGGCCGCCCGCGCGCCGGCCTTCTCCTGGCCCCCGGCGCCGCCCTTGCCGGTGTCGTGCAGCAGCATGGCCAGGAACAGGGCTTCGCGGTCGCTGATCAGGGGCATGATGGCGGTGGCCAGCGGATGGTCGGCGACATAGCGGCCGTCCGCAATGCCGGCGATGACCCCCACCGCCCGCAGGGTGTGCTCGTCCACCGTGTAGGAGTGATACATGTTGAACTGCATCTTGGCGACGATGCGGCTCCACTCGGGAAGGTAGCGTCCGAGGACATCAGCCTCGTTCATCAGGGTCAGGGCCCGTTGCGGGTCGCGGCCGCGGGCGAGGATGTCCAGGAGGACCGCGGCGGCCTCGGGATCGCGGCGCACCCGGGGTCCGATCTCCGCCGCGTGCCGGGAGGCGGCGGTGAAGGCGTCGGGGTGCAGGTCGAGCCCCTCGCGGTCGGCGTGCAGGAACAGGCGCAGGAGGTTGACCGGATCGGCCTCGAAGACCGCGGGGCCCTCGACGTGCAGGCGTCCGCCCTCGGCGTAGAAGCCCGGCGCCACCTCCCGTCGGCGGGAGCGGCCGCGGCCCGGCAGGAGGCGGGACAGGCCGCCTGGATGCGACTTGACCCGTTCCTCCTCCAGCTTGGCCGTGAAGACACGGGTCAGGGCGCCCACTTCCTTGGCGATCAGGAAGTAGCGCCGCATGAAGCGCTCCACAGCCGGGGCGTCGCCCCGGTCGCCATAGCCCATGCGCCGGGCGATGGCGGGCTGGAGGTCGAAGGTCAGCCGCTCCTCGGGCCGGCCGGTGGCGAAGTGCATGTGGCAGCGCACCGCCCAGAGGAAGTCGATGGACCGGATGAACCCGGCGACCTCCCGGCGATCGAACATGTCCAGCTGGATGACGCCGCTGGCCCGGTCGGCGCTGGCCACGGGATTGAGGTAGCGGGCGATCCAGAACAGGGTGTTGAGATCGCGCAGGCCGCCCTTGCCCTCCTTGATGTTGGGCTCGACCATGTAGCGGCTGGCCCCGGCGCGCAGGTGCCGCTCGTCCCGCTCCTTCAGCTTGGCGGCGACGAACTGGGCGCCCGTGCCGCGGATCACCTCGTCCTGGAAGCGGCGGATCAGGTCTTCAGCAAGAGCCGCGTCGCCGGTCAGGTGGCGGGCCTCGAGGATGGAGGTGCGGATCGTGAAGTCCTCACGCGAGAGCCGCAGGCACTCATCCACCGTCCGGGAGGCGTGGCCGACCTTGAAGCCCAGGTCCCACAGCGCATAGAGCATGAACTCGATCACGCTCTCGGCGTGCGGCGTCTGCTTGTAGGGCCGCAGGAACAACAAATCGAGGTCGGAGAAGGGCGCCAGGGCGCCGCGCCCGTAGCCGCCCACCGCCATCAGCGCCAGGCGCTCGCCCTCGGTGGGATTGCGGGCCCGGAAGACGTGGACGGTGGTGAAGTCATAGAGGGCGCTGACCACCTCGTCGGTCACGCCGGAGAGGAGACGGGCGGTCTCGATCCCGCCGGCGCCGTTCTCCAGCCGCTCCTTGGCGATCATCCGCCCGCGGAAGAGAGCCTGTCGCAGGATGTCGAGCGCCCGGCGCCTCTGCTCGGCCTCGTCGCCGATGGCGTCCAGGGCGGCGGCGGACAGGCGCGCGCGCAGGCTGACGCCGTCGAGGACGTGTTCCAGCCGGGTCGGGCGCAGGCGCTTGGACATCGGAACCGGATATAGCCGCTTTTCTCCGTCCGCGTCAGGGCCGGTGCAGCGAGGCGGGTCGCAATTGGCGGGGCGGGCGAGCTGGTGCATGATCCCCCCAGGACGGCGAAGGACCCCCTGAATGACCGGCGTTCCCGCCCTGGAGCTTGACGAACTGACCCGGACGTTCGGGGACCGGGCCGTTGTCGAGGCCCTGAGCTTCCGGGTGGAGCCGGGGGCCGTCTTCGGTTTCCTGGGCCCGAACGGCGCCGGAAAGACCACGACCCTGCGGATGATCCTGGGCCTTGTGGCCCCGACTTCAGGCCGGATGTCCGTCCTCGGTGCGAGCGACGGACGCCGGGTTCGCGACCGGATCGGCTTTCTGCCCGAGGAGCGCGGGCTGCACCCCCGCATGACCCCTCTGCAGGCGGCGGCCTTCCTAGGCGGCCTGAAGGGGGTCGCTCCGGCGATCGCCCGGCGCAAGGCCAGGACCATGCTGGAGCAGCTCGGCCTCGGCTACGCCGCGAACACCCAGATCCGGCGACTGTCGAAGGGCATGGCCCAGCAGGCCGCTCTGGTCTGCACCCTCATCCACGACCCGGAGCTGATCATCCTGGATGAGCCGTTCTCGGGCCTCGATCCCACGCACCAGCAAGGCCTTGAGGCGCTGATCCGCGAGCGGTCCGGCAAGGGCGCGACCATTGTCTTCTCGACCCATGTGATGTCCCACGCCGAGCGCCTCTGCGACCGGGTCCTCCTGCTGGCCGGCGGTCGCAAGGTGTTCGAGGGAACCGTCCAGGAGGCCCGAAGCCGGGCGCCCGGGCGGCTGGTGCTGGAAGGGGGGCTGGAGGTCACCGACATCCGCAGCCTGCCGGGTGTGGTCGCGGTCATCGCCGCAGGATCGGCCGCGAACGCAGAAGACCTTCGCCTGGAAGTCGAGCTGGCCCCCGGCGCCGAGGCGCATGAGACCCTCTCGGCCGCCTTCAGGGCGGGCCTCGGCGTAAGGCGGTTTGAATCCCGGGAGCCCGGCCTGCATGAAGCCTTCCTGCTGCTGACCGGCTCCGGCCCGCGCCTTCCGGAGGTTGCCGGCGCATGAGACGTCTTCTGCTCATCCTGAGGCGGGAGTACCTCGCCTACCTGCTGACCCCGGGCTTCTTCATCGCCCTTGTGACCCTGCCGCTGGTCCTCGGCGCGACCGCCGTCCTGCCCAGCCTCCTGTCTCGCCACACGCCGGCGCCCAAGGTGGCCATCCTGGATCTCACCGGGATCGGGGCGGAGGGGCCCGGGCGGTACCTGGAAGCGAAGATCCGGGAGGGCCGGACCCGGAATCTCCCCCAGGAACAGGCGGCTGTCCTGGCGCCTCCACCGCCAAGCCTGATCGGTGTCCGGACGCCGCAGGAGGCCGGCGAGCGCATACAGGCCTTCTATCGGGAGCAGGGTCCTGATGCGAACCCGCCGATCATCCTCGTGCTGGCGGGCGGGGCCGACGCCGTAGAGGCCAGGCTCTGGACGCCGAGGGCCCGACTGATCGACCTCTCCGGATCCCTGGAGGACGACCTTTCGGCGTGGTCCCGGGATCGGCGCATGACGGCCCTCGGCCTTTCCGGGGCGAACATCCGGCAGGTGTCCGAGGCGGGGATCGAGGTCGAGACCTACTCGCCGGAGTCCCGGACCGGGAGGGTGACCCTGACAGACCGGTTGCCGCAACTCGCCGCCCTGGGGGTCAGCTATCTCCTGGTCACCCTGATCCTCGCCGGCTCGGGAATGATCCTGACTAGCGTCGTCGAGGAGAAGTCCAGCCGGGTCATCGAGGTCCTCGTGACCTCAGCCCACCCCGCGGAACTCCTGCTCGGCAAGGTCCTCGGGGTCCTTTGCCTTTTCCTGACCGTCCTGGGCGTCCTGGCGGGCGTGGGAATCCTGGCGGCGGGCCAGCTGCCGGCCGGCGTCGCCCGGGAAGCGCTGGGGGTGGTCTTTGACAACGGACTCCTGGGCTGGGCGGCCCTCTTCCTGGCGTTTGGCTTCCTGCTTTACGGCTCGATCTTCGCAGGGCTCGCCGCCTTCTGTGAAACGCCCCGGGAGGCCCAGAGCCTCGCCACGCCCCTGAGCCTGATGATGCTGGTCCCACTGATCCTCGTGGTCTCCGCCCTGCAGGCTCCCGACTCGCCCTTTATCCGGGCCGCCGCCCTCTTCCCGCCCTTCACGCCCTTCCTGATGCTCCTGAGGATCGCCGACGGCGCGCCCGCCTGGGAGGTGGCGACAGGACTGGCGCTCATGGCCGTGACGACCGCCGGCGCGATCTGGGTCGGCGTCCAGGCCTACCGGACCGGCGCCCTGGCGCAGGGACCGCCCCGCCTTGTGGCCATCCTGCGAAACGTCCTAGGCCGACGGGCCTGACCCGTGACATCCCGGAAAGCGCCCAGCATGCCCCTCCTCCCGCCCAGCACCAATGACGCCTATGCGGGCCACCCTGCAGCGCCCCTCTTCCTGCTTGCAGCAGCGGGGCTCGCCCTCGTTCCCGCCCTGATCCACAGCTTCCTGCCCGATGGCGGAGCGGGGGTGATCGCCGGGCTGGACATGGGCGACAAGCGAGACCTGGTGATCAGCGTCTTCAGATGGCAGGGGGCGACCCAACTCGCCTTCGGCCTGGCGCTTCTGGCGGTCGCCCTGCGCTATCGCAGCCTGACGTCCCTCTTCCTGGTCCTGGTGATGGTCGAGCGCGGCCTGATGGCCCTTCACGGCTGGGTGCTGTCACCGCCCGCCTCGGGCCATCATCCGCCGCAGCATTATGGCAGTGTCGCGGCGGTGGTCCTGGGCGGCCTGTTCCTGGCCCTGTCCCTGCGAACGCGGCCTAGCCCTGAGCGACATCCTGGCTGAGGGCGGCGCGATCCTCGGCGGAACCGAGGGCCGAGCCCGATGACCGGCGCCCCAGGGCGTAGTCGGGCGGCACCACCTCCGGGTCGGCCCCCGGCGCCGTCGGCGGGGAGTAGTAGCCCAGGGCGTAAGACCCCATGGCGTAACCCAGGAGATCCTGCAGGACGGGGTCGAAGGTCCGGGCGATCTCGGGCGGACAGGCCAGGTACTGGTTTTCTTCCTGCCGCAGCCAGCCCAGGGCGTAGGTGATGTTCAACCCCACGCGGTCGCCGTCCGACCGGTTGGCCCCTCCGCCGTGGACCACGCTCCCAGTGTAGACCAGGACCGAGCCCCGCTCCATGACCGCCTGGGTGACCTCGGCGGGATCGGCCCGCCGGTCGTCCGGCCAGCCAGTGGAGCCCGGAACGACCTGGGTGGCGCCATTGTCCCGGGTAAAGTCCGTCAGGGCCCAGATGGTGTTGAGCTGGGGCTCTATGGTCTTGAGGTGGGTTCCCCAGGCCCAACGGTCCTTGTGAAGGCTCTGGGCCTTCTCGCCCGGCATGATGCGGATCACCTGGCCGAGATGGAGCTGGTAACGCTCGCAGGCGGGCAACAGGAGGCGGTCGCACTGGGCGAGCACCCGAGGGTCCCTGATAAGGTCCCGGCAGAGCGGGGACCGGGCGGCCAGGGCGCCGGTCCGGGTGGTCCTGAAGCCGGTGAAGCCGTCGCGGCCCGGCGAGGTGGCCTGGACCCAGGGATCGAGTTCGGCGCGGACGGCGTCCGCCTCACCCGGGGTCAGGACGGCGTCGAGGATGATGGCGCCGTCAGCGAGGAGGCGTTCCTGGACCCGGTCGGGATCCGCATCGGCCGGAAAGTGGGCAAGTTCAGGCACAGTCGGCTCCCTTTCAGTTCCGGGCGGGCTTCACCCGCTCCAGGTCCAAGATGTCGAAGGCAGACTCGAATTCCGGCTCGGGAAACTCCAGCCGGAGGCGATCCCGGCCCGGACGGACAGCGACCCCCGCCTGGTTTCGGGCGCCCGGCTGACCGTAGGCGGCGCGGGGTTCGTCGCCGAAGGACAGGGCCCCGACGAAGGTCATCCGGGTCTCGCCGTCATCGTAGAAGCGGCCGCTGACCCTCTGGGATCCGGTGAGCTTGTCCAGCCGCCACCCGGCGCCGTCATCGACGATGCGGCACCGGAACCAGCCATACACGACCAGGCCCGCCGTCTTGCCCAGCTTGAGGGTCCGGCAGCGCCACTCGCCCGTCAGGTCTGACTCCCTGACAGAGATCAGGCGCCCCGAGAGGACCCTGTCGAGCACGGCCAGGTCGTCTGGGGCGCCGCGGGTCCGGGCCTCGGCCAGGGCGGCGGCGCGGGTGGCGTCGAGCCGGGCCAGCCGGTCCCGGTCCTGGGGGGTCAGAATCCGGACAATGGCGCCATCGCCCCAGGCTGGGCCGGCCAGGCAGAGCGCCAGCAAGGCGGAGACCAGTATCCGGGAAAACGCCATGCTCGCTCCCCAAGGCGGGACCCAAGGTCCACGCCGGATGATGGCGCCAAACACGGGTTCCGGCGAGTCCCCGGACATCTCGCCCAGTGGATCACAGACACGGAGAACAGGGCCCGCGCGAGGATCGCGGGCGTCAGGGGATGATCAGACCTTGAGGTCGATCCGGCGCTCGGGATCCCGGGGGCGGCGGTCGTCGTCGGGACGCATCCCGGACTCCGAGGAAGGTTCGGCAGGCTTGACGGGGGCTACGGTCTCCGCGCCGGAGACCGGCTGGACAGTCATCGGCTGGACGTACATCCAGGCCATGGGATCAGCCGGCTGAACTCTCATGTCCGCCTCCTGCGGGGCGCCACCAGATCCAGATCCTGAGGGGACAGGATCAGGATTGCGCACAACCTCATTATAGTCTGCCGTTCCTCGGCGTCAAATCCGCCGTCCGCCGAGGCGACGGCGCAGGCCGCGGCGGCCACGGCGCGAGCCGCGGCGGGCTTCTCGCGCAGCCGGCGGATCGAGGCCTCGGCGACGGCGTGCGCCATGTCGGGGTCGCGGTTGAAATCGGCGATCCGGGCCTCGAAGGCCTCGATGACATCCTCGACGCCGAAGACATCCAGGGCCGGCAGGGTGCGCATGCGTTCGGCGACCCGGCGGGTCTCCTCCGGCGTGACCCAGCCGTCGGACTGGGCGACGAGGGCGCAAGCGCTGACCAGCGCTTCGAACTGGACGAGGTCGCCGGGGGTCCAGGCGTCCTGGAACTCGACCGCGACGCCCGGTCTTCGGGAAGTCTGGCTGAAGGCGGAAAGGCTCATGTCGGGGCTCCTCTGTGGCTTGGGAGCGCCCGACGCCGGACCCGGTTGGCTTTGGGGGGGGAAGGGAAGGCCCCGGACCCGGCATCGAGCGCACCCGATGCGGTCCGACATCGCGCTTCACTGGAAGCGCCAGAGGGGCCCGGGCCGCCACTACGAAGTGGGAGACCCGGCCTTGGGGCGCAAGGGGCGTGCCGAAAAAATCGGCGCAGGCGCCGACGGCGTCACGGATCCCGGGGCCTTCCACCCAGGCCGCGAGTGTAGGACACTCCGGCTTCAGCAGGAGGACCTCCATGGCCGGGACCCGACGGGGACTAAGGATCGCAGTGATCGGCGCGGGCGCGGGAGGCATCGCCACGGCGATCCGGCTGCGCGAGCGTGGCGTGAGCGACCTGGTGATCTTCGAGAAGGCCGGGGAACCGGGCGGGACCTGGCGGGACAACACCTATCCCGGAATCACCTGCGATGTGCCCTCCCACCTCTATCGCTTCTCCTTCGCCCCCAACCCGGAGTGGAGCCACAAATACTCCCCGGGCCCCGAGATCCAGGCCTACATGCGCAAGGTGGCGGCGGACTACGGGGTCGAGGCCCGGGTCCAGTTCAACAGCGAGGTCCTGTCGGCCGCCTGGAAGGATGGCGCCTGGGAGATTCTCACCACACAGGGGCCCCAGGGCCGGTTCGACGCCGTCATCACGGCGGTGGGGATCCTGCACCATCCCGCCCTGCCGGACATTGAGGGCCTTGGAGATTTCGCGGGCGCGGCCTTCCACACGGCGCGCTGGGATCATTCCATCCCCCTGGAAGGGAAGCGGATCGGCGTGATCGGCACGGGGTCCACAGCCATCCAGGTCGTCCCGGCCATTGTCGACCGGGCGGCGAAGGTCAGCCTCTTCCAGCGCACCCCACAGTGGATCCTGCCCGAGCCCAACCTGCCGATCGCCGAGGAAAAGCGCGCCACCTATCGGGCCGACCCGGCCCTGCTGGCGGACCAGTACGCCCACCTCGCCCAGGCCTTCAACGGCGCCTTCTGCGCGGCGGTGGCGGGCGAGGCGCCGGATGTCTACGCCCGGATGGCCCAAGCCTGCCTGGACAACCTGAACACCGTGGCCGATCCGGAACTCCGCGCCCGGCTGACCCCGGACTACCGGATGGGCTGCAAGCGACTGATCGTCTCCAGCCTGTTCTATCCGGCCATCCAGAGACCTGACGCCGAGCTGGTCACCGACGGCATCTCCCGGATCGAGGCCGGCGGGGTGCGGACGGCGGACGGGCGGCTTCACGAGCTGGACATCCTGGTCCTGGCCACGGGCTTTGACGCCCATCACCCCTTCGGCGACATGCGGATCACCGGACGCAGCGGCCAGACCCTGTCCGAGACCTGGGCGAAGGGCAATGTGACCTATCGCGGGGTGACGGTGCCCGACCTGCCCAACTGGTTCATGCTGGGAGGTCCCAACAGCCCGCTCGGCAACTTCTCCTTCCTGATGACGGCCGAGCGCCAGCTGGACTATGTGCTCCAGCTCGTGGACCTGTTGCTGGAGGGCCGGGCCCGGGAGATCACGCCCCGGGAGGAACCCACCCAGGCCTGGACCCAGGCGCTGAAGGACAAGCTGGCCGGGTCCATCTGGGCCTCGGGCTGCCGCAGCTGGTACTTTGACGCCCATGGCAATGTCGCCACCTATCCCTGGTCCTACGAGACCTTCGAGGCCGAGATGAAGGCGCCCGTCCTGGAGGACTACGCCCTGTCGGCCTGAGGCCGGGTCCGGCGCCAACGAAGCGCCTCGCCAGCGACGGAACCCGCAACCCCGGGCGTTCAAATCCCGGGAGGCGAAGATGCTCCGACTTTTCCTGATCACCCAGATTCTGGCCGCCCAGATCCTCCTGGGGGGCTGCGGCGGAGGCGGCGCGGGCGGCGCAGGCGCGCCTGCAGGCGGTCCGCCGACACCGCCCCCGACACCGCCGGTCGCGATTTCCGCACCGCCGACCGGCGGGTTTTCCTGGGCCTTCGCCCTGGCGGCGACCGGCGAGGGTCCTGTCGTCCGCGGCGTTTCACCGGGCCCGCAAAACTCCTTCTACGTCGTCGGCAGCTTCGGCGCCGGCGCCGCTCTCGAGATCGGGTCGGTGCGCGCCTCTCCGCCGGGCGCAGGCACGGATCTCTTTCTGGCCCGGATCAGCGAGAGCGGCTCTGTTCTGTGGGTTCGCGCCTTCGGCGGCGTCGGGGATGACTTCGCATTCGACGTCGCGACCGACTCCGCCGGAGCGGCCTATGTCGCCGGCCAGATCACGGGGGCCGCCACGTTCGGCGGGGTTGCGATCAACGCCATGGGGTCTGACGCCTTTGTCGCGAAGTTCGGACCAAGCGGCGACGTGCAATGGGTGACCACCCTTGGAGGCGCCGGCCAGAGTTACGCCAACGAAATCGTTACGACTCCCTCCGGCGAAGCGGCCGTCGTCGGAGTGTACAGGGGAGCGTCGGGCTTTGCCGGCGGCGTGACCCTTCCCGATCCGCCCAGCGGGACCGACGATGTATTTGTGGCGCGGTTCAGCGCCCAGGGTGCGCCGCTCTGGGCTCGGGCGCTCTCCGGGCCTGGCTCTGCGTCCGCCGGGGCGGCGCAGACGGAAGCGGGACGCGGCGTGGGCCTGGACGGACAGGGGCGGGTGCTGGTGACCGGGGAGTTCACCCAGTCCCTGAGCGTGGTCGCTCCGAACGCCACGGTGATGCTTTCGACGCCGTCGGCGCAGCCAGACTGCTTCCTGGTGTCCTATGCGGCTTCCGGAGCCCTTCTCTGGGCGCAGCGCTTCGGGGGCGATGGGGCCGATCGTTGCCGGGGAGTCGGGGGGGACGACTTCGGGAACGTCCTGTTCGCAGGCGTCTTCTCCGGAACGATGAACATCGGCTCCGCCACTCTGGTTTCCACAGGCGATCTTGATGTCTTCGTCGCGAGCAGCGACCGGGATGGCCGCATTTCCTGGGCGCAGCGCTTTGGCGGCGCCGGCCCGGAGCAAGGGGCGGAGATCGACGTCGCCGCCGAGGGGGACGTCGTCATCGGCGCCGACTTCTCCGGGACGGCGACATTCGCGAGTGGTTCAGGTTTCGCAGGTCGGGGGCTTCGCGATCCGATGCTCGCGACCTTCCGGGGAGACGGAACCCTGGACTGGGCTTTGGCTGCGGGCGGCGCGGGCGACGATGTCACCTTCGCCCTTGCAACCCTGCCGTCAGGCTCCTTCGTCAGTGTTGGCGCCTTCGGTTCGCCCTCGGGTGCAGGCCCCATATCGGTTGATTTCGGGGCGACGACCCTGACCGCAACCCGACAGGCCGCCTTCATCGCGCTGGCGCGCGCCACCGCGCCCTCTCCGCCTCCAACCCCGCCTCCCCCGACGCCTGGAGGGCTCAATCTCACGGCGGCGGCGGACTACGCGTTCGGCAACGGCGTACGTGCGGTCGTGGTGATCGAAGACGGGAAGACCCTTCTGGAGCGCTATGGCGGCGCAGGTTCGGCCACCCGCGGGGAGTTCCTGGCCTCCGGAACCAAGAGTTTCACCTGCGCGCTCTGGGCCGCGGCCCAGGATGACGGGCTCATCGACCTGGACGAGTTCGCTGCGAACGCGATCCGGGCGTGGGGGCCCGGCGGGGGCGCTCCCGACGCCGGCGAGAAACAGAAGATCAAGGTCCGGGACCTTCTGGCCCTGAGTTCGGGCCTCGCCAATACCGGCAGCACGGGCGCCAATCTCACGACGGTCGATACCTATGCGCAGGCGATCGGCGCGCGCTCGACCCTTGCGCCGGACACCGCGGCGATCTACGGCCCCAACGCCTTCCAGGCCTTCGGCGCTTACTTCGAGCTGAGGACGGGGGCTAACGTCCTCGCGAATGGCGACATTTCGGGGGGGCGCGATCCTGCGGCCTATCTGCAGTCCCGGGTGCTTGACCGCATCGGCGTCTCCACCACAGCCTGGCAGCGGGACATCAAGGGCAAGCCCAACCTGGCGGGGGGCGCGTCGATGACCGCGAGCCACTGGGCGCGATACGGGCAGTTCATCCTGCAGGGCGGCCTCTGGAATGGCCAGCGCGTCGTTTCGGAGGCGAGGATACGCCGGTGTTCCAGCTACCAGACGCCGGCCTTCGCCGGGTACGGATTGGGATGGTGGCTGAACCGGCCGGTGGGCGGCACCTATCAGGCCGGCCAGGACAGCCTGCCATGGCCCGGGGCCGTCACGGCCCGCTGGGCGGCGGGAGGGAAGATCGCGCCTGACATCCCGGACGACATGTTCATGGCCTACGGCGCCGGCAACATGAAGATGTTCCTCATCCCCTCCAGGAACCTGGTGGTGGTCAAGCTTGCGGGGTCGGCGGATGACAATCGCTTCCTCGGGATCCTTCTGGGAACGGCGACGCCGTAAGCCTCCCGCGCGGGCCCAGGCCGTGACGAAGGCGCGGCTCAGGGCCCCTGCGGAGGGTCGAGGACGAGGGTCCGCGCCCTGCGGATCTGATCGACGACCAGGGGCAGGTGATGCTGCATGAAGAACAGGCCGTAGAGTCCGGTCCGCCGGTCGATCCAGGGATAGGCGCCGAAGGCGCCCGGGCTGGAGGACAGGAGGCAGGCCCCCTCCGGGTCCTGGGCCTCGCACCAGGTCCCAAGGCCATAGGCGTCGACGTCACCCATGCCTGGCGGGCGATAGACCATGGGCTTACCCGCGGTCTGCACGCGCTCCAGCTCCGCGACCGCCTCCGGCGAGAGCACGCGGCGTCCCTCCAGCGTCCCGCCGGCGGCGAGCATGCCGAGGAAACGGCCATAGTCCTCAGCGGTGGTGTAGGCGCCGCCCTGGAGATTGGGGTTGGTCACCTCCGCGGGGTCCAGGCGGGGCCGCAGGGGATGTCCCCAGGTCGTTGATGTCAGGCCCAGCGGGATGGAGATCCTCTCGGCGAAGAGGTCCGCCCAGCGGCGACCCGTCGCCTGTTCGACGAGGGCCCCGGCCACCTGAAGGGACGGCCCGCCGTACCGGAAAACAGCGCCGGGCGGATCCACCTGGGACCTGCGGGCGATGCGGGCGGCCGACTCCGAGAGGGTCAGCCGGGAATCCTGCAGCAGGTCCGACATCCCGAGGAGGCCGCCCTGGCCCGCGGTGTAGGAGAGGAGCTGGCGCAAAGTGATCTCGCCTGAGGGGCCCCGGAACTCGGGCAGCCTTCGGCCGATGGGCTCGTCAAGCGACAGGCGCCCCTCTTCCACGACCGTCATGACCAGGGCCGCCGCCATCCACTTCGACGCCGAAGCCACGGGCAGGCGTGCATCCGGCGACAGGGCGCCGCGGTCCAGCCGATAGAGAAGGGTCCCTTCCCGGTAGACGAGGAGCGATACCCCCGGGGCGCCCCTGGCGAGGATGGCGTCGAGGGCGCGCTCCAGGCCCGGCGGCGCATCGGCGGCGCGGACGGAGCCCGCCGCCAGGGACAGGAGGACGGAAAGGACAGCGAGCCGCCGCAACATCTGGCGCATTTTCCCCGAGACCCGCAGACTAGGGGCCGGCGGCGGCCGGAACAAGCCGACCGCAAGCGGGAGGTTGACGATGGCGGCCGCCAATGAGGCCCAGGAGGCTTACTGGAACGATGTGGCGGGAAGGACCTGGGCGGCCCTCCAGGAGCGGATCGACCGGCAGATCCGTCCTCTCGGCCTTGCGGCGATGGACAGGCTGACGCCGGCGGGCGGAGAGGCCATCCTGGACGTCGGCTGCGGATGCGGCGACACCAGCCTGGAGCTTGCCCGACGCGTCGGCCCCGAGGGCGAGGTGCTGGGGCTGGACATCTCCGGACCCATGCTGGAGGTCGCCCGGCGCAGGGCGGCCGAGGCCGGGGCTTCCGGGCTCAAGTTCCGCCAGGCCGACGCGCAGGTCGCCGCCCTTCCCGACGACCGGGACGCCGTCTTCTCGCGCTTCGGCGTCATGTTCTTCGCGGACCCGCCGGCCGCCTTCGCCAACCTCCGACGGGCGCTAAGGCCGGGCGGCCGGCTGGGCTTCGTCTGCTGGCGCCCCCTGGCCGAGAACCTCTGGATGCGCCTGCCCGCCGAGGCCGCCGCCGACCTGGCGGCGCCGGCCCCGCCGCCGGAACCCGGCGCACCGGGCCCCTTCGCCTTCGCCGACCCGGACAGGGTGCGCGCGATCCTGGCCCAGGCGGGCTTCACCGGGATCGACATCAGCCCCCACGACGAGGCGATCGGCGGCCTGGACCTTGAGGGAACGGTGGAGATGAGCTTCCGGGTCGGGCCCCTGGGCGCGATCCTGCGCGAGCGACCGGACCTGGCGCCCATCCTGCGTGAGCGGGTGCGCGAGGCGGTCCGGCCCTGGCTGCGCGACGGGGCGGTCTACATGCCCTCGGCGACCTGGCTGGTGAGCGCCCGGAACCCTGGCTGACCTCACCCGTTCAGGAAGCGGTTCAGGGCCGCCCGGCTGTCGCGTTCGGCGGACTGCGCCACGCGGGCGCCGCGCATGACCTGGAAGGCGTGGAAGGCGCCCGGATAGACGTGCACCTCGGTCGGGATCCCCTCGCGGGTCAGCCGGCGGGCGTATTCCAGGTTCTCCTCCAGGAAGAGGTCGAGGGCGCCCGTGGCGATGAAGGTCGGCGGCAGGCCCGCCAGGCTCTCGGCCCGGGCGGCGGCGGCGTAGGGCGAGACGCCCTCGATCCCCGGTTCATGCCCGAGCAGGGCCGCCCAGCCGAAGCGGTTGTTGTGCGGCGTCCAGATGAACTCGCCCACCGTCGGGTTGGGGTCGGGCCGCGTGCAGGTGCGGTCGTCGATCATGGGATAGATGAGGTGCTGGAAGGCCAGGGCGTACTCGCCCCGGTCCCGGGCCAGCAGGGCGAGGCTGGCGGCGAGGCCGCCGCCGGCGCTTTCTCCCATGACCCCGACCCGGGCCGGGTCGACCCCCAGTTCCGCGGCGTTGGCGAAGGTCCAGGCGAGGGCGGCGTAGCAGTCCTCGACAGCGCCCGGGAACCGGGTCTCGGGCGCCAGCCGGTACTCCACCGTCACGATGACGCAGCCAAGGTCGGCGGCCATGGGCCGGTGCATGGCCTCGTTGCCGTCGGCCCGCCCCGTGACATAGCCGCCCCCGTGGACATGAAGGATGCAGGGCAGAGGCCCCTCGACCCCCCGGGGCCGGTAGATGAGGACCTCCACGTCCGGGTCGCCGGCGCGGCCCGGGATGGTGCGCAGGACCTGGTCGGTCCGCTCCGCATCCTTGGGGTCGGCGGGAAACCAGGAGGCCCGGCCCCGCATGCCCGGCAGCATGGCCTCGGTCAGGACGGCGGTCGGGAAGGCGTCGAGCATGGGCAGGAGCTCAGGATCGACCAGGTGGCGGGAAAAGGAGTCGGACATGGCGCCTCGGCTTCGGATGGATGGGTTCAGGGATAGATCTTCAGCAACTGGCCCTCATGGCGGCGCACCGCCTGGCGCATGCTCGTCCACTGGGCCGGGACATTGCCCAGGTCCCACTCGGTGATCTCGGCCTTCAGGCGGGCGACGACCTCGGGGCGGCTGGCGGCGAGGTTACGGCTCTCGCCGGGGTCCTCGGCCAGGTTGTAGAGCATGTCATAGACACCCTGGGCGGAGACCCTGGCCTGGACGCCATCGGGGGTGATGCCGGCCGAGAGGCTCTCGGTCTCGCCCGGTTCGGCCCGGTTGACGCTCCAGAGCTTCCAGGCGCCGTCCCGGACGGCGTAGTTGGGGCCCGAGCGCCAGAACAGGCGGCGCTCGAAGCCCTTCGGCTTCGGACCGGAGAGGTAGGGAACGAGATTCTCGCCGTCTGTCCCTTTCGGCAGGGTCGCCCCCGCCAGGGCGGCGGCCGTGGGGGCGATGTCGAGGCTGGAAACCACCTGGTCCTCCACCCCGCCGCGGCGGAAGCGCCCGGGCGCGGAGATGATGTAGGGCACCCGGACGCCGCCCTCGAGGTGCAGGCCCTTGAAGCCGTTCAGCGGACCGTTTGTGCAGGCCGTCCCGACATAGCCGGCGCAGCCGTTGTCGGAGAGGAAGACAATGACGGTGTTCTTCTCCAGGTCCCGCGCCTTGAGCTCCGCACGGATCCGTCCGACCCCATCGTCCAGGGCGGTGACCATCGCGGCGTAGACCCTTTGGCCCTTGTCCGGGATGTCGCTGTTGCGTGCGATGTAGCGGGCCGGCGCCTGCAGGGGCGTGTGCGGCGCCGCATGGGCGAGATAGAGGAAGAAGGGGCGTCCTGCGGCGGCGTCGATGAAGCTGATGGCCTCGCGCGTGAAGGCGTCGGTCAGGTAGGCGCCCTCCTCCACCGCCTCGCGGCCCCGATAGACGGGGGCGGCCTTGCGCAGGAGGGTCATCTTTTCGGCCTCGGTTGCGCCGGGGGGGGGCCGGACCCCTTCCGCGAGGCCGAAGGAGGCTTCGGCGCCGGGCGGGGTGATCTCCTCGTCGCCGGCCTGGAAGTCGGTCATGAAGGCCGTGGCGCCGGTCATGATGCCGAAGAAGCTGTCAAAACCGCGGTCGAGGGGGTGGTAGCCCGAAGGCTGGCCCAGATGCCACTTGCCGACCATGCCGGTCGAGTACCCGGCGCCCTTCAGGACCTGGGGCAGGAAGACCTCGTCCCGGGAGACGCCGCCCGTCCGGTCCCGGCCGACAGGATTGAACTCATAGCCGAAGCGGGTCTGGTAGCGGCCGGTCATGAGGGCGGCGCGGGACGGCGCGCAGACCGGATGGGCGACATAGCCTTGGGTGAAGCGAACCCCGTCCCGGGCCAGGGCGTCGATGTGGGGGGTCTTCACCTGCGGCGAACCGTAGGCGCCGGTGTCGCCATAGCCCAGGTCATCGGCGATGATGACGATGATGTTCGGCCGGGCGGGCGCCGCCAGGGCCGGGGCCGCGGCCAGGCTTGCGCCCGCCGCCGCCGCAAGGATCAGGCTTCTCGTGAACATGTCGGTTTCCTCCCGCCCGGGACTTCCGCCCGGCCCGGGAGAAGGCTAGCACAGAGGCGGCGGCGCGGCAGGGGTCTCTGTCGAAGACCGCCCCATCCGGAGACGCGATGATGCGGAACGTCCTGCGCCCGGCCGCCGTGGCGGCGTCACTCCTCCTGGGGACCCTTGCGATGACCGAAGCCCGAGCCGGAGATGACCCCTTCACCTGGATGGAGGAGATCGAGGGCGAGCGCGCCCTGACCTGGGCGAAGGCCGAGAACGCCCGCTCCCTGCCCAGGCTGCAGAACGACCCGCGCTATGCCGGCCTCTACTCGGAGGCCCAGGCCATCGCGACGGCCCCGGACCGCATTCCCGGGATCGCCTTCGCCGGCGGGGAGAGGATCCGGGACTTCTGGCAGGACCGCACCCATGTCCGGGGCCTTTGGCGCGAGACGGACCTCGCCAGCTACCGGTCGGGCGCGCCGGCCTGGCGCACGATCATCGACGTCGACGCCCTGGCGAAGTCGGAGGGCGGCAACTGGGTCTTCGCCGGGGTCGACTGTCTGGCGCCGGACAATCGGCTCTGCCTGGTGAGCCTGTCCGATGGCGGCAAGGACGCCGTGACGGTGCGGGAGTTCGACGCCCGCGAGGGCCGGTTCCTCGACGGCGGGTTCCGCCTGCCTGAGGGCAAGCACCGCTTTGACTGGATCGACCGCGACACCCTTTTGGTCGTCACGGCCCTTTCGCCGGCGGAAAGCACCGTCTCGGGCTATCCGTACGTCGCGCGCCTGCTGACGCGGGGCCAGACGCTCGCCCGGGCCCCGGAGGTGTTCCGCGGCGACCGTAAGGACGGCGGTTACGGGGTGAACGGGCAGGTCTTCCGGAACGCCGGGGGAGAGGTCGAGGCCGTGATCCTGACCCGGCCCCTCGACACCTTCAGCGCCGAGCATCACCTGCTGGCGGGAGACCGGACCCTGAAGCTGGCCCTGCCCCTGCGCTCAACCGTCCAGGCCCTGGTCGCCGGCCGGCTGGTGGTCAGCCTTGAGGCCGACTGGGCGGCGGCCGGCCTGAAGGCCGGTGACCTTGTCGACTTCGACCTGGCCGCAGTCCGAGCCGCGCCGGAAGCCCTGCGGCCGGAACTGGTGCTGCGTCCGACCGAGAGCCAGAGCGTCGAACAGGTCGCCTCGACCCGGGACCGGCTGGTCATTGGCCTCCTGGATAATGTCCGGGGCCAGGTCCGCAGCCTGAAGCGGTCCGGCGCCGGCTGGAGCTCAGAGACCCTCGCCCTGCCGGCGGACTCGACCCTGACCCTCACCTCGGTCAGCCGGGATGGCGACAGGATCCTGGTGAGCGCGGCGGGCTACCTGTCCCCGACCAGCCAGTGGCTGGCGGACGCCACGGGCGGCGCGCCGGAGCGCCTGCGCAGCCTGCCGGCCCGGTTCGACGCCTCAAACATGATCGCCGAGCAGCACTGGGCGGTCTCGAAGGACGGGACGCGGGTCCCCTATTCGGTCGTCCGCCGGAAGGATGCGCCGATGGACGGCTCCAACCCGACCCTCCTCTACGCCTATGGCGGTTTCCTGGTCAGCCAGACGCCGGCCTACGCCGCCACGCCCGGAAAGCTCTGGTTGGAGCGGGGCGGGATCTATGTGGTGGCCAATATCCGGGGCGGCGGCGAGTTCGGGCCGCGCTGGCACAATGCAGGCCTGAAGCTGGACCGGATGCGGGTCTATGAGGACTTCTTCGCCGTCTCCGAAGACCTCATCCGTCGCGGCTACACCTCGCCCCGGCGGCTGGGGATCATGGGGGGGTCGAACGGCGGCCTTCTCATGGGCGTCGCCCTGACCCAGCGTCCGGAACTCTACAACGCCGTGGTCATCCAGGTGCCCCTGTTCGACATGATCCGCTACACCCAGATCGGCGCCGGCGCCTCCTGGGTGGGAGAGTACGGGGACCCAGCCGTGCCGGCGGAGCGCGAGATGCTGCTCAGCTATTCGCCCTACCAGAACCTGAAGGCGGGGCGGCCCTATCCCACCGTCTTCATCGAGACCTCGACCAAGGACGACCGGGTCCACCCGGCCCACGCCCGCAAGGCGGCCGCCCGGCTGAGGGACCTTGGCTACGACTTCCTCTACTACGAGAACATGGACGGGGGTCACGCCGCCGCGGCGAACCTCAACGAGAGGGCTCTCCGGCAGGCCCTGGAATACACCTATCTCATGCAGCGGCTGATGGACTGACCGCGGCTTCGGGGCGGCGGCGGGCAAGGGCTGTCATCGCGCCCGGCTCAGCGTGATATCGACCCCGTTAACGAAGTCCGCCCGGTCGTTGATGGTGACCTCCGGGGCCACGTCGGCGGTGAGCCGAAGGCCGGTCAGCTGCTCAGGCGAGATCCGGAGCCGATAGGTTCCCGGCCGGACGTTGGGCATGATGTAATAGCCGTCGCCGCCGCTGACGGTCTCAGACACGACCTTGCCGGCAGAGTCGACGAGCTGGAGCCGCGCATTGCCGATCCCGCGGCGGCCCTCGTCCGACCGGAGATAGACGACGCCGTCGATCTCGGAGGTCAGCACGACAGGGAAGTCTATGATCTGCACCTTTCCGGGGCGCGGCAGGATACGGACCCCGGGGCGCGTGGGCTGCCACTGGACGTCCTCGAGGGAGCTGGGGTCCAGCGCCAGGTCAGCATAGGCCCGGGGCTGGAGCCGCGTCAGCAAGGTCTCGCCCCGGGCGTCGGTTCGCCCTCCCTGCCGGCCGCTGCCGTTGACCGTGAACCCTGCGTTCTCGATCGGCTCCTCGCCCGCGTCGAACCGGCCGTTGAAATTGGAGTCCAGGAAGACCTTGGCCGAGACAGCGCCGGAACCCGCCATGGGCCTCCAGTCGCTCATGGCGCGGCCGCTTCTCGGGTTCCGGCCGAGGGCCGTCGTGATCTGAAGGCCCGCCCCGACATTCCGGGACCCGCCGTACAGCCCGCTGAAGCCCACGCTGAAGGCGCCGAAGTTGCGGGTCCAGCCCGCCGTCAACGTTGTCTTGGCCGGGCCAAAAGTCTGGACGACGCCAAGAGAAAGACGGTTGTTCTCCCCGAGGCTCCTGTCGAGGTTCATGGCGAAGCTACTCAGCTTGATGTCGGGCCGGAGCATGTAGGCCAGCTGGCCGCTCACCCCCACGCCCGCGACGCGCTGGCTGGCCTGGAGAACGCCGGCGATGCTGTCGCCCCCGGGGGCGAGCTGCCAGTCAAGGGCGTTGGTGAAGCTGGCTCCGCCCGCGTTCAGGGAGAGACGCGGCTGGATCTTGTAGGTCCGGATCCCTGAGCCGGTCGCCTCGTGCCGGAAGTCGAGGGTGAAGGGCAGTCGCGTCTTGTCCGAGAGATTCAGGGCGCCGGTGAGTCGCACCTGGTCACGGACCCGCAGCGGGTCTTCGATCCGCCCGTACTCGTCGCTGACCAGGCCGGTGATCCAGGTTCGGGAAGCGTCGACCGCCACCTGCTGAATCATCGTCCGGACACCGATCTCCGTGGCGCCGCCGCTCTTCACGTCCTGCGTGTGATCCAGGTTGAACAGGGACCCCAGGGCTGCCGCACGCAGGCCCACATTAAGGAAGGTGCTGTCCAGGGGAGAGCCTGTCCGGAGATTGTCCTGGCGCTCGATGTGAACGGCGCCCGCCGTCATGGAGAGGCCCTTGGCGATCCCGAGGTCCATCTGCAGGGTGGAGCGGGCCGTGCGCTTGTCGCCCTTTTGGGCGCCCGCAAAGTAGTAGAACTCCCCGGGCTTCGTGAGGGTCTGGTCCAGGGTGTAGACCTGGGTCTCGATCCGACGCTGGCCGAGGGGGCCGTTGAAAACGAGGCGGAACTCATTCCGGCCGAAGACCAGGGGCTGGTCGGGAAACTCGTAAAGGCCGTCGCCCCGGGCCTGGGCGAAGGCGATCAGGGCGTCGTTGAAGTAGAGGGTCACGTCCCACCCCGGCGGCAGCTCTCCCCTCAGGGTCTGGAGGCCATAGCTGCTGGCGGCGTTGAGCGGCCGGTTGCTGAGGGTGACGCCCGTGCCTGTGCCACCGCCGGACAGGACGTTCTTCAGGGCCGGAAGGCCCACCTCCCCGAGCTGCACCTGGGTCGCCCTGAGGGGCCCGAACAGGCCGCCGTCCGGATCGTTCCGGGAGAGGGTGAGCCGGGCCTCGGGGCGGGGGATCTCGCTGCTTGCCGAGGCGTAGCCTGTGGCCTCCATGCCCAGGAGGTCGCCGGAAAGCGTGGCCGAGAATGCGGTGGTGTTCGACGTCTTCTTGTCCGTGCGGTTCACTTCCAGCCCGAGGGAGAGATCGATCATCGGGACCGAGGCCAGGGCGTAAGGGTTGGGCAACCGCAGGAAGCCGGGATCGACATACTCCGCCTGGCGTCCGAGTTTGGAGGCCGCGCTTTCGCGTTCCAGCCTCAGCTGGATAGGCAGCCTTTCCCGAGGCAGGACCTCGAGGGTCAGGGCGTTCATGCTGAACTTGAAGTCCACCGGCCACCAGCGGGATAGCAGCCGGCTGGGAACGTAGAGGTCGCCATCAATCCAGCGCACCTTGCGGGCGTCAAAGTCTTCCTGCCGGTCAGGCAGGGTGACCTTGCCGGCGGCGGGATCAATGCGGAAGCCCGAGTCCTCCCTCAGGAGGAAGCCTGAAGCCGTCCGGGCGTCCGGATCGACCGTGACGCCGATCGTCAGCTGGCGGGCCAGCTCACCGACGGGCAGGAGGACATCGTCTCCGGACTCGTAAAGATAGACCGTGTCGGAGAGGATCCTGCGATCCAGGGTCAGGCTGACGATGAGCAGGTTGAGGGACCGGCTGTCGTCTTCTGGGAGGCCGGCGGGACCGGAGGCGGTCTCAGTCGGGACCTCAAGCGCAAGAGCCGAGGCCTCGCCGACGCACGCGCCCCCCGCCAGGACGAGGATTGTCGCCCCGAGGACGAGGGGGCGGGGAGCTGTCCTCCTGGGTTTCTCCATGGCGCTGTGTCCGCTCACCGGCCCGATCGGGCTCAGGCCTTGTTCACGGAAGGAGCAGCTGGGCGTCGGCCAGGAGCTTGCCGCCGGCGGACGCCTGCTCCGAGTAGGTCAGCCGGAGGGCGCCGTTCCGGAGGACGACGCCGGCTGGCGGACGGAGGGGAATCTGCGCCTGGCGCACGGGGTTCGGCACATAGACCGCCACCCCCGAGAATCGCCCCACCTCCACCGGTTTTCCATTCGCCGGAGTGAAGGTGGCGACAACATCGCCGTAGACCGACTGGGAGCCCGTTCTCCGGAAGGAAAAACCGAGCATGGGCGGCTGGTCTCCGGCGCCCGGAGACAGGGTGAGGTTCTGGAGGCTGACCTCGGCCTGGGTCTGGCCCTGACGGATGATCACGGGGATGGAGGCCCCGATGAGGGCTTCGAGGTTGACCGAGACCTGGTCCCGGGCGGTCTCGTTGACGTTCTCGAGGTTGTTCTGAGGATTGATGTCCGGCTGGCGTTCAAACTGGAGGTGCGACCTGTACTCGCCATCGGCGAGACCGGCCGGCCTGCGCACCGAGACCCGGACGGTCTGGGACTGGCCAGGCTGCAGGGTCACCTGTCGTGGAGAGAACACCAGCATCGTCTCTGCAAACTGCTCACCGGCTTCGGGGGTCTCCGCAGGGATGATATCGCCCGCCTCATTCATCCGCCGGTTGACCAGGCTGATGCGGTAGGTCTCCGGCTTCTGCCCGCGGTTGACGATCTCCACCTGTGCGCTGCGCTGAGCGCCGGAAATGATGATCCGGGTCGGGTAGAGCATCAGGTCCGCCAGCGCCGTGGACGGCGCGGCGAGGACCAGCGCGATAATCAGGGGAAGCGGCAGGCCCAACCGGGGGCGATATCGGTCGGCGGGCTTGATCCCACACATGCCGGCCGGTCTGTGGCGAGGTCCGGCGGGCGCTGGGCGCCCAAGCGGAAGGAAAGGCCTCGGTTTCATCAGTTGCTGACCTGAACAGTAATCGCGTTGAAGGCTGAGACAGACGTCGATGATCGGCCGGCGTCAACCACGAGGGTCCCGCCGACATGAATGGTCGCGGTCCCGGACGGGCTGAACTGGCAGCCCGAGAGGACGCCTGACGTGAAGGTGGACCCGGCGCCGCAGGTGGCGGTGAGGGACTGCAGGCTCACCCCGGAGGGTCCTGAGAACCCCAGGGAGATCGCGGCCTGGAAGATGGCGTTGCTGACGCCGCTGACCGCGAACTGCGCCGGTTGAGGGCTCGCGCCGGCGAGGAGGACGCCATTGTCCGTCGTCCGGCCGCCGTTCGTGCTGACCGTCACCCGCACCGGCAGCGCCGACGAGGCGAGGAAGCGGCCAAACTGCAGGTCGGCCTCCTGCGCGATCGTGGGACCGGCGGCGAGACAGGGGCCCGCCGACATCACCAGGACCGACGCCAGAAGCATGTTCCACAAGGCTGGGGCCGTTGGAGTCATCACGGCGAGGGCCTCAATCGAAGGCCAGGAGCAGCCTCAGGGAGGTCGCGCCGCCAGAGCCCTGTGCAGCGCCCAGGACGATCAATTGGACGGCCTGACCGTTGATGGCGCCGATGAGTGGAAGGCCGCCGACCCGCCGTGAGCCTCCGGCGGCGAGCTCGGCCATCAGGGCGGTCAGGTCCGAAGCGGCTGCGGCCTCTGCGGCGAAGGTGAAGGCGCCCGTTTCCGGGTCAACGCCGGTGGCGATGAGGCTCACCGGTCCGCCCCCGGGAATCCGCGTAGTCAGAACGCCCGGCGTCGAACCAAACAGGAGCTCGGTCGCCTTCTGGAGCGAGGCGGCGGCGGCGGGGGCGATGTCCGCCAGGGCATAGGCGGTAGCGCGGTCTTCAGGGGCCGCCGTCGCCGGCAAAGGGGCCAGGACTGTGATCAGCAACAGGGCGAGGATCTGCGCGCGCAAGGCCCGTCTCCCCTTCGGAGGGCGTTCAGTTGTACGATACCACGACCTGGATCGTGCCCACAGTCTTCGCGGAGCCCGCCGTCGCGGTCGTCGCGATGCTCAGGGTGCCGCCGACCCTGACGGTATCGGCGCCCGCCGTCAGGGCGCATCCGGTCAGGCCCGTGGCCGATCCGAGGGTGAGGTTCTGGTCGGCGCCCGAGCCGCACTTGGCCTTCATCCCCGACAGGGTCAGCCCCGTGAGCCCCGCGTCCGTGACCGTGATCAGGGGGGTGTAGGCGTAGGTGCCCTCCCCCGCGACAGCGAAGACCGCATTCGACGTGGTCTGGGTGCTCACGAAGTCGGCGGTGCCCGACTGGACGTTCGCCGTGGACAAGACGACCGTCGTTGTGCCGGCTGTGGTCGGGATGGCGGCCCGGCCGAAGGCGAGGTCGGACGTCTTGCTGACGGTGATCGCCTGGATGATGTCCGCCTTGGCGCTCGCCGACGCCGTGTCCGTGTCGGCCGCATAGGCGCTTCCGCACCCCATGGCCAGGGCGAGGACAGTTGAAGCCGAAAGAATCCTGATGGCCTTCATGGCGTCATCCTTCATCAACACATGCCCCCGGGAGAGAGGCCGGGACCTTGAACCCCACTTTGCGCCAGATGGCGCTCCGCCGGGTTCGTCAGGAAGTCTCCAGCAAGTCACGTGCCAGATTCTCCCTAAGGTTGTTAACCATACTTCGTGCAGTTTCGAGACATAGAGAAAGATCTATCTGACGCCAAGCGCCTGTTTTGCAGTGGATTTCGCCGGATCAACCCGAAGTCGATCTTCCAATAAAGTTAACGCCCGCGATCTACCTGGAATTGCGAGACTTTCCGGTGTCCGCCGGCTCTCTTCAGGGCCTTTCCCCGGTCGCATGGACACGCAGATACCCGCGCCGGCGGGCGGTGGACTCAGTGTCCAGCGGGCGCCGGGGACGCAGGCCCGTCCAGGATCGACCGATTGTCCCAATACAGGACGACCGAAGCCGCCCTTCGAGGCGCGCCGAACGCGATGACACGACGAATCCCGTTTTCAACGGCGGCCAAAGACGCTCTAGGATGGGAAGGAACCCGCAGGAGCGAGGGAGGAGACAAGATGACGGACATTCTGGATCTGGGCGGACGCGTGGCCCTGGTGACGGGCGCGGGCCAGGGCGTCGGGCGACAGATCGCCCTCCACCTGGGCGGCGCCGCCAACAGCGGCGGCGTGGTGGTCAACGACTTCGTCCTGGAACGGGCCGAGGCCGTGGCCGAGGAGGTTCGCGCCGCGGGCGGCAGGGCCCTGGCCCTGCAGTGCGACGTCTCGAACCAGGCGGCCGTCAAGGAGATGGTGGCCAAGGCCTCATCCGACCTCGGGGCCATCGGCGTTCTGGTCAACAACGCGGGCAATGCGGGGGCGACGCCGTCGGCGGACGCACGCCTGCCCTTCTGGGAGACGGGTCCCGAGGCCTGGCAGACCTTCCTGGGCGTGAACCTCTATGGCGTGATCAACTGCACAGGGGCCGTGATCCCCGGCATGATCCAGCGCCAGGCGCCCGGGCGGATCGTCACCATCATCTCGGATGCCGGCCGCTGGGGCGACGCCAACATGGAAATCTACGCCGCCGGCAAGGCGGGCGCGGCCGGCTTCATGCGCTCGGTGGCCCGGACCCTGGGCCGCTACGGGATCACGGCGAACTCCGTCGCCATCGCCCTGACCGCCACCCCGGCGGTGGAGCGGACCCTGAACGGCGACCCCGAGCGCCTGAAGCGGCAGATGGAGAAGTACATCATCCGCCGGCCCGGTCGGCCGGATGATGTGGCCAACATGGTCCTCTTCCTGTCCTCGGACGCCTCAAGCTGGATTACCGGACAGGTCTATCCGGTGAATGGCGGCTTCACCTTCGCCCTCTGAGTCCCGGCCGCGGGCCCGTCCTGAGCCGCCCGGAGAGGCCTCGGGGCGGGCTCCGCTCTTGCCATACCAGGCCGGTGCCTGCTCCGGCGCAAACACCGTCTCCGACAGCCGTGCGCCGCCCTGCCGCGCCGCATAACGCTCGCCAGCCAGGCAGACCATCTGCTGTAGGTTGGCCAGGAAGGCGTCCTGGTCCCGCATGCGAGAGTTATGGCGGAATTGCTCTGCCTTGACCGCAGCCAAGAACGCCGGGGACTCGATCAAGAAGTCGAGATAGCGGAAGTACTCCTCCGGATCGCTGGCCACGAAGCTGTCGGGGATGAGCGCGGAGACGTCACCTGCCCGAAGGGATAGCACCGCCGCGCCGGCGCCGAGGGCCAGGTTGGCGCTGTTCCCCCCGCCGGCGCGGAAGGGGTTGGCGAAGACATCGACCGTGGTCAGAAGACGGTCGAGCGGCGTCGCATAGGGGATGTGCAGGAAGCGAGAGCCCAGCACCTGGCGGCACGCGCTAGAGAGATAGTCGGGCAGTCCGCCGCAACTTGGAGCCGAACCGTATCCTCGGTCCCCGGCCATTCAAGCCAGGAGGCGAAGGTCTCATAGAAATTAGCGTTGTTCAGTTTTGCCAGAACCGGCCCCGGGACCAAGGCGCTCCAGCTCGCCGCAATCGCCCGGATGGAGTCGGCGTAGTGGGGCTGGGCCCCGTCCAGCAGAACGTCCTCAAGGGGCAAGGCGGGCCTCCTCCCGGGATCAGGGTTGAAGGCCGGCGAGTGCGACCTTGAGGGTCGAGGCCGTCCTTTGGATCTGTTCCGCCCCCAGGTCCGCGAAGAAGGGCAGGCCAAGGGTAGAGGCGGCGAGCTGCTCAGTGACCGGAAGGGCGCAGGACGGGCAGTCCCTGAAGGCCGGCGCCATGTGGCAGCCGCTCTCCCACCAGCGGCGCGTAGAGATCCCGCCCGCCTCGAGGAAGGCCTCGATACGGCATGCGGAACCAGCGGGCAGGCGAACCAGGCAGGTGCTGGAAATCCAGTCCGAACCCCAACCCTCCTGGAAGGTCACTTCAGGCGTGTCGGACAGGGCGATTGCAAGCCGTCTCGCCGAAGTGACGTAGCGGCGCCGCGTCGACGCCCATCGGTCCAGGGCGGCGAGCCCCACGGCGGCGGCGTACTCGCTGAGCTTGGCGTTGGTCGCGACATGCCGGGAGATTCGATCCCCCATAAAGGCGAAGTTGGTCATGGCCCGGAGCCGGGTGCTGAACTCCAGGTCCTCTGAGGCGATGTACCCCCCTTCGCCAACGCCGAGGGTCTTTGTGGCGTGCAGGCTGACCATCACCGGGACCCGTGCGGCGGCTGCGGAGTCGAAACCAGCCGCCGCATCAATGACCACCTTCACCCCGGTCGCGTCCTGAAAGGCGCGCCAGGCCGCGGAGTCCATCGGTCGGCCCATCACGGCGACGGGAATGGCGGCGGCCACCGGCCCGGGCGCCTCGGGCAGGACGGCGAGCAGGCCCTCCGGGGTCAGTTCGCCCGTATCCGGCTGGACGTCGACGAACCAGGGAACGAGGCCGGCCATCCTGACGGCATGGGCGGTGGCGACGAAGGTCCAGGACGGCAGGGCGCAGACCGAACCCTTCGGCAGGGAAAGGGCCTCAAGGGCGAGGGTCAGGGCCAGGGTTCCGTTGGCGAGGGTGACGATCTCGGTGCCCGGGGCGAACCTGGCGGCGAGACGCGCCTCGAACTCCAGAACCAGCGGACCGAAGTTGGAGTACCAGCCGGTCGTATCGATTCGCTCGAGATAGGGGGCGAGGTCGGATGCCCGGGGCATGGCGGGCGAGGCGACCGGGATGCGAATGCCGCTGGCTGCTGCGGGAAGCGGTGTATGGTCTAGGGCGTCGGGCTTGACGGCTGACATAGTTCCACTTCCAAAGTCGCATTCGGAACGTGACTCAAACATAGTTAATTGGGCGTTACTGGGAGTGGTTGGCGAGGCTGGGCTTCCGATCTAGTCTCCACGATGGGCAGCGGCGACTCGCCGCATGTGAGTCAGCGCCAAGGGGTGTGCGATGTCCGTTCTGCGGCTGGTGGTCGTCGGGCCCGGCCTGATGGGCATGAAGCATATCGAGTTAGTGCGGGCCGATCCCCGGACAGAGCTTGCCGCCATCGTCCAGCCGGAACCCGTCCATGCCCGCAGCCTGGCCGAGGCCCTTGGCGTTCCGGTCTTCGGCGATGTCGCCGCCTGCCTGGAGTCGGTGCGGCCGGACGGCCTCATCCTGGCCTCGCCAAACCCGTTCCATTTCGACCAGGCCCGGACCTGCGCCGCCGCAGGCGTCCCCATGCTCATCGAGAAGCCGATCACCGACGACCTTGCCGAGGCCGAGGCCCTGGTGGAGTTGATCGAACGCGCCGGGATCAAGGCCATGGTGGGTCACCACAGGGCCCATAGCCCACTGGTCAGCGCCGCCCGCCGGATCGTGGAGTCGGGACGCCTTGGCCGCTTGGTGGCCTTCCAGGGGAGCGCGGTCTTCCGCAAGCCCGACGACTACTTCGCGGCGGCGCCCTGGCGGACGCGGGCCGGGGGCGGCCCAATCCTGATCAACCTGATCCACGAGATCGGTATCATGCGGACCCTGTGCGGCGAGATCGACGCCGTACAGGCGCAGACCTCCTCCAGGGTCCGTGGTCACGCGGTCGAGGACACGGCCGCCATCACGGTGTCCTTCGTGAGCGGGGCGCTCGGGGTCTTCATGCTCTCCGACTCCGGCGCCTCGGCCCGGAGCTGGGAGCAGACAACCGGCGAGAACCCGGTCTTCTTCAACTCGCCGCAGGAGACCTGCTACACCCTCACAGGCGAGGCGGGGACGCTGCACTTTCCAACCCTCCGCCTGGAAACCTTCCCGGACGCCGGCGCGGCGTCCTGGACGCGCCCCTTCGCCACGGAGGTCGTCCCCGTGGTCCGGCGCGATCCCCTGGCGGCGCAGCTCACCAACTTCATCGAGGTTATCCGCGGCGAGGCGGAGGTCGTGGTGACCCCCCTGGATGGCCTGAGAAACCTCAGGGTGATCGACGCCATCCAGCGCTCCGCCGAGACCGGCCAGACCCTCCAGGTCCCCGGCTGACCGCGATGGCCAGGGTCCTGCTTCTCGACACCAATGTGGCGGCCGGACCCCTCCTGGGGGCCCTCGAGACCCTCGGGCACGAGGTGACCCTCGCCGGGGGACAGCCCGCGGATGTCCTCGCCCGGGCCCACCCGCGCTACGTCCAGCTGGACTATTCCGACACCGGGGCGACCCTGCGGCTGTTCGAGTCGGAAGGGTTCGACCTGCTGGTCCCCGGGTGCAATGACCGGTCCTACCAGACCTGCGCGGAGATCGCCGACCTGCGCCCTCTGCGGGGCGTTGACGGCTCCCGGGTGACCCGAACGCTGAACAACAAGGGCGCCTTCCGGTCCTGGGCGCAGTCCCTGGACCTTCCCGTCCCGCGAACCCTGCAGGCGGAGGCGGTAACGCCCGGGCAGGCGGTCATCGTCAAGCCCGAGGAGGCCTATAGCGGGCGGGGCGCCACCGTCCTGAGGTCGCCCACAGGGTCCAGCCTCGCAGAGGCTATGGCGTTGGCGCGCGCCGAGTCGCGGTCGGGACAGTGCCTGATCGAGGAGTTCGTGGAAGGTCAGCTCTACAGTCACACCGCCTTCCTCGACCATTCGGGCTTGCGGATGGACGCTGTGGTGGAGGAGCACGGCTCCGCCAATCCCCTGGCTGTGGACACCAGCCACGTGGTGGACGACTTCCCGGAGGCCGCCCTTCGGCAGGCCCGCGCCTTCGCAGTCCGGCTTATGGACGAACTCGACCTCCAGCCGGGGCTCATCCACACCCAGTTGATCCTGGGCCCGGACGGAATCCGGGTGATCGAGGTGACCCGCCGTTGCCCCGGGGACCTCTACAGCCTGCTCATCCGCCTCTCGACGGGAATGGACTATGGCCGCGCCTATGTCGCCCCCTTCCTGGGAGAGGATTTCGGGGAACGACCACCGCCGGGGCCTTCCGCACCTATCCTTCGCCACACCCTGTCCAGCCCTCAGGGCGCGGCCTTCGGGGCCATCCGCTTCCACCAGCCTATGGCGGTCGAGCACTATGTTTCACTCGCCCTGTCCGGCGAAACCCTCGCACCCAGCCCCCGGTCCCGGATCGGCCTCCTGTTCGCCCGCGCCCGGGACACCGCGGATCTCGCCGACCTCAAGGCGGCGGCCCTGGAGCGCCGCCTCTACGACATCCTGCCCCCGGGGGCCTGGTGAGCGCCGGCTTCACCCAGGCGATCGAGGCGGCCCTGGCGCCCCGCGCCGCGGACCCCCTCGCCGTCGCCGTCCTGGAGGGGCGAGCGGGGCCCTGCTACCTGATCGGCCGAAACGCCGACGCCGAGCGCCTCGCCGGGCCCATACGGGCGGCAGGGCTGGTGGACGATGGCGCGCCGGCCGGGTCCACCTGGAACGACCTCCCGGTCGTCGGCTCGGCAGACCTCCCCGACGGCGCCGTCCTGGTCAATGCCGCGACCTCGATCCGCCCGGTGGACGTCGTCCGCAGGTTCTCGCAAAGGTCAGGCCTCCGGCTGGCGGGCCTTGCCGACCTGATGGCCGCCGGCGGTGAGGCCGTGGGGACGCCGGACTTCGTCGCGGACCAGCGCTCGGACTGGGCCGCCGCTGCAGGGGAGTGGAAGGCCCTCTTCGGCCGGATGTCCGATGAGGTTTCGCGCCAGACCCTTGTGGACGTCCTGCGTTTCCGGCTGACGGCGGACCCGGCCTACATGGCGGCCTACGAGGTCCGGGTCCAGGACCAGTACTTCGAACCCTTCCTGCACCTCCGGGGCGAGACCTTCGTCGACGCCGGCGGCTTCGACGGGGACACCACCGAGGCCTTCTGCGACCACGATCCGGACTACCGGGAGGTGCACCTGTTCGAGCCTTCCCCCGCCAACATGGGAGAGGCCCGGGCGCGGCTGGCCGGCCGGCGGGACATCCATTTCCACCCGATCGGCGTCTCGGATACGGCCGGAGAACTGGCCTTCGACCCGGACGCAGGGTCGGCCTCGGCGGTCGGTCAGGGCGGCGGCCTGACCATCCGGGTGACGACGCTGGACGCGCACCTGGCCGGACCTGTGACCCTGATCAAGATGGACCTCGAAGGGTGGGAGACCCGGGCCCTGGCCGGGTCCCTCAGGATCATCCGCGACTTCCGCCCCAAGCTGGCGCTCGCCGTCTACCACCGGGCCTCGGACTTCCGGGACATCGCCCGCTTCGCCCTGGGGGTCCACCCGGACTACCGGGTCTATCTGCGGCACTACACCCAGGGCTGGTCGGAGACGGTGATGTTCTTCGTCTGAAGGCGAACGTGGAGCGATAGACTGGGGGCGAATCAGGAGGCGGTCATGACAACGAAGGCGCAGGAACCGGCGGGGGCGGATCCCGCCCGGCCCATCGAGACCCCGGAAGCCCTGGCGGCGCGTTACAAGGACGGCCGCCCGGGCGTCGCCTACATCAAGCCCCGGGTCCTCTTCCTGAAGACGGAAGCCCTCAATGAGGCCCCGGTTCCGCTCGCTATCCACCTGCCGCCCAGCGGGATCGGCAGCATAAGCCTTCTGGAGGACCGCCCTGGTGCGGATTGTACGCCCCCGGAGGATCTTCGAGTTCGGGACCTTCCTCGGCTATTCCACATCCCTGTTCCTCGCCAATTCCGACCCGGGCTGCGACGTGGCCTCGGTCGACCTGGGCGACATCGCCTCGGACCTCGCCGAGGCCGCCAGCTACTCAGACGCTGAGCTCCGGAGCGATGACCGGAAGAACGATGACCATCTCCGCCTGACCCAGTCCCGGCTGGGGCCCCTCTACCTGAGGGACCTTGACGAGACGGACCGCCGTCGCCTGACCCTGTTGCACTAGGACAGCCGGACCCTGGACACCGCCGCCCTGGGCCTCGAGGGCGCTGTCGACTTCGTCTTCGTGGATGGCGGCCACGATTTTGAGACCATCGCCTCGGACACCGTCCGGGCGCGGCGGATACTGGGCGGGTCCGGCGTCATCGCCTGGCACGACTTCAAGTCGGGGATCCATGGCGACGTCACCCGCTACATGGCGGGCGAGGCCGACAGGGACATCATCCTCAGCGTTCCCGGAACCCTCCTGGCCGTCAGCCTCACCGGAGCCGCCCGTGAGGCCTTTCTTGCCACCGCCGTCGCCGCGGGATGACCGACGCCGCGCGCCCCCTGGCCTCGAGCGCCCTTGACCGCGAGACCTACCGCTGGCTCAACCAGCCCCGGAACGGGGTCGCGCTGGCCCATCTCGCCCTTCGGGCCGGCTTTCACCTCGCCCTACTGCAGCATGCAGGGCTTGAAGCCGGAGACCCGGAGACCCTCTTCGAGGCGTCGACCCGGACCGTCCGCCTGGGTCCGGTGGGAGCCTTCTTCTACGCCAACATGAACCTGCATCTGGCGCATCACG
>Ga0315902_10001525_pt1 | contig 37168 bp, 48 predicted proteins | sample LakEriMetagenome_9_FD_203523 | JGI IMG/M metagenome (GOLD analysis project Ga0315902, IMG submission 203523) | Freshwater fungal communities from buoy surface, Lake Erie, Ohio, United States - Buoy 12 MA117 | ecosystem: Environmental > Aquatic > Freshwater > Lake > Lake biofilm | place: USA... | reverse complement strand
CTTCAGTCAGAGCTGCTTGGCGGCGCTCAGGTCCGGTGTACTCCATTTTTAGGCGGCCTCCAGTGCCGCCACTCGGGCGCGGAGGGATTGGATTTCTGCAATCAGCAGCGGCACCAGCGAGGACACATCGATCTGCTGGAACTTGGGCGTGCCGTCATCGTTGACCTCATCCTTGACGCCGCTGACCGCGTAAGGTGCGTGCTCCTGCGCCTCATGTGCTACCAGCATCGGGCGTGATTGCGTTGCTCCCTTCATCCGGCCTTCGTAAACCTTCAGCGCGTCAATCGTTGCGCCGGGATCGGCAACAGGGCCAAGGATGTCTTTGGCGCGGTAGTCGGAGGTTGTGTTGTATCGGACCAGCCCGCCTGCGCGGTTGTAGTCAATGGAGCCCCGCTGCGTGGCCGTGCCTTCGGTAAACATGCCGAAGAACAAATTGTCCCCAGCCGTTGCGGTGTTCCACGCTGTTGCGCCAAACGAACCCGCTGCCGTCGTTTGGAATATGCCGCCGCTGATTGCTCCTGATGCGACTTGGAGGCGATAGGACGCCAGAGATGTCTGCGTCCCCACCAGCAAATCACCCCCGTTGTTGATGCGGGCGCGTTCGGCAGACCCGGACAAGTCGTAGAACGCAAGTGCTCCTGCACTGTTCCTGACGCTCCAGTTGCCGCTGTTCTGGTAAAGACGAAGTTCCGGTGTACCAGCGCCACCAATAATGTCTGCGAAAGTTTCAAGCCGTGCGCCGCCATTGACGCTCAGTTTTTCGGAGCCAACAACCGCCGGGCGCCCCACCAGCAAATCACCCCCGCTCGTGATGCGGGCGCGTTCGGTGTTGTTGGTGTAGAAAAGAAGCGGGTCGTTGCTGGCAACTTGAATGGCCGGGTCTACCCCTGCGCCTACACCAGAACGAATGTAAAGATCGCCGCCTCCCGACTCTTTAACGAATACGTAGCCGTTTTGTACATTTAGCTTGGCACCTTCAGTATTGCTCGTCGTCCCCACCAACAAATTCCCACTCGCATCCAGCGTCATCGCCTGCGTGAAGCTGATCGCGTTGCCTGCGGTGCCGGAGGGGGCGGTGCGCCAAACGTGCACGCCGTTGACTTGGTAATACTGAGCGGCAAAATCACTAGCCACGTACTTCCAAGAGCCGTCAAAGAAACCGTTTGCCGTCAGGTAGGCGTCATTGCCGTCTGAAGAAAGACTTGATGTCAGAACTTGTGATGCCTTGATTGTCCAAGCACTCGGCGTCACCCCCAAGCCGAGGTTGCCGGAGGAGTCGAGGGTGGCGCGAAGCGTGTTGCCAGTCCAGAAGTTCATGGGCGACGAATCACGCCCGCGCAGGTTGATGCCGTTGGCTGCGGTGTCTGCGTACAACTCAAAAGAGTTGGATGCGCTGCTGTTCTCCAGTCGCAGCGTAGCAATGCCAGCACGCTCAATCTCAACGCCAGTGCCGCTGCCGAAAGTCGGAGAGCTTGTGCCAAGTCCAAGCGAGGTGCTTGTCAAGCGCATCTGCTCTCCAGACGTTGACCCATTCGGATAGAACGCCAGAAAGCCAGCAGAAGCCGAAATCGCCGGGGTAGTTGCTCCGTAAGCGCCCCCCCAGGTCAGATTGTTTGCGGACTGAATGGAAATGCCACCATTCACATCAAGGCTTACCGCAGGCGTCACAGTGCCAACACCAACACGGTTGTTCGTTGCATCAACAAACAGCGTGTTCGTATCAACGGCCAAGTTGCCGCTGACCGTCACATCACCAACAACATCCAGCTTGGTCGCAGGCGTTGCCGTGCCAATGCCAACCCGATCAGTAGACGCATCCGTAAACAGCAGATTGGCATCCGTGTCGCCTTCAAAGCGTGCATCCTTATCCGCGCCAGCTTCATTGAACACAAACGCGCCATCAACCGTCGTGGCCTTGTCAGCCGGGACATAGACGCCATTGGCATCAAGATTCAGCGTCTGAGCGCCCTGCACAACCGCCCACACTTCGCCCGTGCCAGCGCGGTAGAAACCGCTGCCAGTCTCGTTGGCAAAGCCAACCCCAGGCGCCCCCTGCGTGCCGTCAGCAACGCGCAGCGCAGCCGTCATGCCGCCCTGGCCTGAGCGCGACAGCGAATCAGTCAGCGTGGTTGCGATGTCACTGAGCGTGGTGTTCGCCCAGTTGGACTCGATGGTGGTGCCAGTGACAACGGGGTTGCCGCTGACAAGTGAAAAGGTGCCTGTTCCGTTGCGGGGCATCGTGTACTCCTTGAATTACTGAGCGCCAAGCACAGGGGCGGCGCGATACAAACTGCGCCGGAGCGCCTCGATGTAGGGGTCTGCTTGACCGGCCATGAATGCCGCTTCACCCATCAGACGCGGCGAGGACACGGCTGCGGTGCCAACCGCTGCAGGGATGCCACCAAGTGAGCCAGCGCCAAGCGCAGACAACCCGCTGACGCCACGCTGAATGCCACGCGGCATGAATTCGTTAAGCGCCTGACCGGCGAGCGCAGGACGCAACTGCCGCCCACCCTGCTGCTCCAGTTCATCCATCAACTGAGCGCGAGCGCCATAGTTGGTGTTGACGTTGTTGCGCATGATCGACTGAAGTTTACGCATGGCAGTGTCAGCAGTAGCGCGGTCACCAAGCGAAAGGGTGCGAGTGATTTCATCAATCAAATCGGACGCTTCTGTGTATTCCTTCATCGTCTTGGCATAAGTTGGGGCTTGAGCCTCAATCTGCCGCTTGACGCTGTTGTACACATTGTCAACTGCAGCGCGTACATCACGCGCTTCAATCGGGGCCGCACTCTTAATCGCCCCAATGCGCTGCTTCAGCGCGTCCAAGCCTTCTGGAGTATGGAACTGAGCCGGGTCAAGCTGGCGCCATGCGTTGACTTCATCGCCAACCTTCTGCAGAGCGTCCAAAACCTGCGGGTTGCGGGCCTGACCCTTAAACGTGAACCGATCAACAGAGTCCTGCACAGCCTTGTTGACTGGATTAAGATCAAGCACCGTCTTGTCAGACGTCACAGAACCCATGTTCTGACGGTACTGCGCAGACCTGTTCTGCCTGATCGTTTCAAGGTTAGCCTTGGCGTCATCCAGAACATCCATCATGTTGGCATTGCCACGCATGTTCTCGCGGAAGGCCTTGGCTTCAGTCCCGCCTGCCCTGCCTGCTGCATACGCTCCGCGCAAAGCCTCGCTGCCTGCACCAGTGGTAGCGCCAACCATCTCTCTGCCAGCGGCAACCGCGCCCTTTAGCACCTTGCCAGCAGCAGGCAACGCGCCGCCTACAGCCGCGCTTGTCAGCGTGTCTTCTGGGTTGACCATTGCACCGGCTGCGCCGCCTGTCACAGCGCCACCAGCAGTACGCGCAGCCATTGAGCCTGGGGCCATGCCGCCAGTACGCAAAGCGCGTACAAGCATTTGCGGAGCGCCTGCTGCGCGGGTGACGTTGGCAAGGACTCCACCAGCGCCAGCAGTGCCTGCAATCTCTCCCGCGATCTTGCCGCCTTGATACAGCATGGACTCAGGGTCAGCGCCCAGCGAGCGCAATCCCTCATCCATTGCCTGCCTGCGCTCAGGGTTGCCAATGGACTTGGTGTTGCCTGCAAGCAAGTCGTAAGGCGTCAGCAGCGTTGCACCGATGGACCCAGCACCACGCAAAGCGCCCGCAGCAAGGTTGCCAATTGGACGCACAAAGTCTCTGGCTTCCTTTGCAATCAGTTCGCCGCGTGTGGGAGTAGGTGCAGCGGCAGGACTTGGAGCCGCGCTTTGGCCTGCGGCCTTGCGCTCAAGCGCCTCAAGCCTGCGCAGTTCTTCAAGTTCTTGGCGAGCGTCCATTGCTTACCTTCCAAACTTCTTGCGAAGTGCCTCAAGTTCAGCTTGTTCTGCTGCGCTGAGATTGCCTGCGCCACTTGGCGCTGCGCCCTGATTCAAACTCTTGTACTTGGTCTGCAGTTTGCGCAATTCATCCAACGCAGCCAGTCGCTCGCGCACAGGCACAGTCCTGTCACCAACCTTGCCCGCCATTGTGGTGTAAACCTGCACATCAAAGTTCGACTGCGGGCCTTCCATACGCGGCACATTGGCAACCAGCCAGCCTGACAGCGTTTCAAGCTGACCAGCCTTGACTGCGGCGTCTCTGCTGACGCCTACAGCGCGGCCTGCAGCATCAAGTGCAGCGCCTGCTCCGCTACCAGTCGGGCCTGCCTTGAGGATGCCTTCTGCTTGCGTCAACGCCGTCAGCAGTTTGTCGCCAGTCTTGCCTGCGGCGATTGCTTCAGTGCCCTGCTTTGCCAGTTCTGATCCAGTGGTCTTTGCACCAGCAATTGCGCCCTGCAATGTTGGATCAGCCGCCGCGCCAATGATGGGCTTGCCATCAGGACCAGCAACCAACTCCATACGCCCCAAGCGCGAGTTAAACGCATACACGCCCTGCGCAGTCTGAACAGGCTGGAAGTAAGGCTGTGAGCCACCGCCGCCCATCGTCTTCAGTTCACGTCGCAAATCAGCATCGCGCCTAGCCTGCGCTTCTTGTGCTGCAAGACGCTCTGCCTGTGCCGCTTGCTGCGCCTGCAACCTCTCAGCCTGACTCGCCGCCTGCGCCTCAAGCCGATCAGCCAACTCGATCTCACCGGACATCCGAGCAACCTGCGCTTCGCGCCGTGCGCCTGGGTCCATGATGAACTGACCGTCAGGCGTCACCATGCCCTTGCCAACGCGCATGGGCTGCTGGGCTGCGGCTGCACGCCTCAGAAACTGCGTCTGCACAGGCTCAAACCGCTCGCCAGCAAACTGCGCAGCCAGAGCATTTAGCATGGCCGTCTGCCCTGCTTCGCCCTGCTGCCGCCCGTAGGCTTGGAGTGCGCTCATGTCATCTTCCTGCGCCATCAACTCATCACGCTGCCTGCGCAACTGCATCGAGCGCGGCAACGCTGGCGCAGCCTGCACGTTCTGAGTCAGCACACCGCCAGGAGATGACACGCCAAGCGACATGGGCAGCATGCGCCGCCTCATGGAATCAATGTAGAACTCCTCGGCCATGATGAATCCTCAGTAAGCCATGCCATCGCCAGTGTCAGGCGGGCCATACGCGCCCGCAGTCATGCCGCCCTGACGTCTGCGCCGCAGGTCTTCAAGCATCTGGCGCTGGCGGTCATTCATGCCGCGCATCGCAGTGTCCTGACCCTTCTGAGCCTTACCAGCCATGTAGCCTTGGCCCAACTGGGCCGCGTACTGAGTCAGCGAAGGTGGCACATAGTGCTTGCCGATCATTTGGCCCTGCGGAGTGTCCATTGACGCACCGCGCAGCGCGTCAATCTGCTTTTGCTTGCGCATCATCTCCACTTCTTCAGGACGCATGGCGCCCATCTGAAGCAGATACTCAAACATCATTTCGTCATTCATCACAGACCCCCGTAGTTCACCATCAGATAGCCATTCTGATGCCGCTTCACCAAGTCAGGACGCACCGCCTGCAGTTCCTGAGCCATAACGCCAACCTGCGGATAGCCAAGCATCGTGTATTCGTAGATGCCAACACCCGTGGCGTGCGTCCCGATGCGCTTGATGTTCCGCTTCAGTTTCCTGTCAGAGAACATGAATGCGCTTGCCGCTGGGTTGCTCAACGCAGCAGACCCAAGCGAGAACAAACCGCCCATCGTGTTGGCGCCCTGAGCCTGCTGTGCGTTGTACGCTCCCAGCGCGGCGTCATAGCCCATCTGATTGGCTTGCAGAATCTGCGGCGTCTCTGACCGCTGTGCTGACACAAACGATGGCATCTGCGGCATGCTGACCTGCTGACCAGACAGCAGCGCGTTCATCTCGTTTAGAGACATGCCACGGCGCTGCATCTGCTCCGCAATGGCCTGCTGGCGCAGTTGGTTCTGGAACGCTGCGTATTGCTGATTGAGCGCCTGCTGCTGCGACAGTGCTTGGTTCTGAGCGTTGAAACGCTGCAGATCAAGCGCCCCAGCCTGCCCCAAGGCCTGATTGCGGAACTGCTGAGATGCCAAGTCCTGTTGGAACTGCTGACCCGTCGCACGGTTGGCAAGATCAGCCTGATTCATCATCTGGCCGAACAACTGCTGCTGCGCTTGATTGCCAAACTGAGCCGCTCCCAAGTTCTGACCAAACGCCTGTTGTGCCGCTTGGTTCTGGAACTGATTGGCCGCAAGGCCCTGCTGGAAGGCCTGACCAGCAGCCTGATTGCCAGCCTGCCCTGCAGCCATGTTCTGAGAGAACTGCTGGCCCAGCGCCTGATTAGCAAACTGGTTGGCAGACAAGTCTTGGCCGAACCGTTGAGCCTGGGCGCGGTTAAACGCCTCGTTAGCGCCCATCGATTGATTGAACGCCTGCTGCGTGGCCTGATTGCCAAACTGACCCGCTGCAAGCCCCTGCTGGAACTGTTGCCCCAAAGTTTGATTGCCAGCCTGCTGCGCCGACATCGCCTGATTGAATGCCTGCTGCGCCGCTTGATTCTGGAACTGATTGGCAGACAAGCCCTGACCAAACGCCTGCTGCGCTGCCTGATTGGCAAACTGCCCGCCCGTCACATCCTCATTGAACGCCTGCTGGCGAGCGCCCATGCCCATGCTGAACAGGCGCTGCGCTTCGTTGCCAGCCGTATCCAGCGCGTTGTACCGCTCTGCCGATTGACGCTGCTGCAGGTCAGCCAATGCCCGCGTGTAGCCTTCAGAGCCCACGGTAAAGCCCTGATTGGCAAGCTGCGTCTCAAGCTGCTGCTGCTGGCGCTCATGCACGGGCTGCATACGCTCCATCAGCGAACGCGCCACATTGTCCCTGTACGATGAATCAAACTGCGGCAGCGCAGGGTTGTCGCCCATCTGCAGAGCCCGCTGGACGCTCTCCGTCTGCGCAGTGCGAGCCAGATCGTTGGTCATTGGGTTGAACTGAGAGTTCAGACCAAAGTTCTGCACGCCGCGCTGGATGCCGCCCTGCATGGCATCAAATCCTGTAGCTACAGGAGTTGTTCCAGTGCCAGTACGCATCTGCCCAGTCATCGGGTCAAACTGCTGCTGCAAGTTGCTCGTTTGCGTTGTCCTGGCAAGATCGCCAGTCATCGCATTGACGCCCATCTGAGGGCCACCAAAGTTGAAGCCGCCCACCACATTGCCGGTGCGCGATGCAACGTCAGTGTTCAACCCTGGCGTGTAGTCAGCCATGCCGGTCTGCAACTGCGAAGGCGCATTCATCTGCGCCATCTGCGGCAGATTGCCCCAGTTGAACGGCTGCGAATACTCGTTCTGCACCCGCCCCATGAAGTCGCCAGCCAACTCGCTGCGACCAAGCTGAGTGCCAACTTGCGCGTTTAGCGCGGCCTCAAGCCCAGGCGCAAGCGTGTTGTTCTGCGTCCATGACGTAACCGTCTGACCCGTAGCAGGATCAACCTGTTCTGACGTCTGCCATGTCTGCGAACCAAACGGAGTGTTGATTGTCGGGCGGTTGGCGAAGTTTTGAATGTTCGTCAACATACGCGAAGCATCAGCTTGCGCTTCAGCCGCGGCGACGTAGTTTGGTGCTGGAGGAGGACTACCCTTACCGCCCATGTTGTACCCCTTTCAGCCAACGACATTCGTCGGCTTTCATTTCAAACATCACTGCGTCGATTGTCTCGGCAATCTGCCGAAACCCCAACTTCTTGTTCATCGCTAACGCCTCATCCAAGTGCTTTGGCGTCAGCCCGTAAACCGCTTCTTTGCCACAGGTCACAAACGGGTACTCAAACGCCGCACGCCAGAGGCTGCGTGTGACCGCGTGTTCGTTGTCGAAAGCAACGTGCATCCAGCATGACTTTTCTGTCCAAGCGTTGTAAGCCACCGCACAAGCAATCGTTCCATCATTACGCATCGAAGCAATGCACCGCAGATCACTTGACCAAGGCAGGCGCGTTTGCCTGTTCATCCATTCCCAAATGACCGGCGATTGCCCCGGTACGTCAGTGGTCAGCTTCAACGCATATCCCGTTCATACAAATCAAAGACATTTTCCAGCGTATCTTGATCTGCTCCAACATCTGCGATACCACCCGCAGCAAGACGGCGCAAATACGCCCAGTCCTCATCTGGTTGCGGCCCTACTTGCGCTTCAATCGCTGCGCGAATGTCCGCATCGCTGTAGCTTCCGAGATAGCTGTTGTACAGATCGGCCTTTTGCTGCGGAGACATGGCAGCAAAGTCAGCATTGATGGTTAGCGGCTGCGCTGCCGTTTCCTGCTGTACAGGTGCAGGAGTGTCAATTAACGCCGCGTCCATTAGGTCAAAGTCGTTTCCCTGGTCAAAGGGCTGCATTGGCGCAGGGGCTACAACCGGCGCAGGCGCTGCCACGGGCGCGGCAATAGGTGCAGGCGCAGGGGCTGCGATTGGCGCGGGCGCGGGCGCCGGGGCTCCAGACTGCTGCCAATTTCTGACTGCTGTTTGAATTTCATTCTTGAACAACCCTTGTGGATTGTTTGTCGGCAACAAGTCTTTGGGCTGCTGTGATGCGAAATTCAGCAAAGCAGTCCAATCTGCTTCTTTCTGGTTGCCAAAGGATTTCTCTACAGCCAAACGAAGGTCTTTGCCCGTGAAGCCACGCTGCAGGTAGTTGTTAAACAGCGCAGCCTTTTCTTCTCCAGACAAGTCAGAACTTACCCAAGGCGTAAAACTTGGCAATGCTCTGGCAGGCGTTGTTCCACCAACAATCGGACTCCCCCCAGGCGGGTTGGCAACATTGCCACCAGAAGGCGTTGTCTGCGATCCAGTGCCGTCAACAGGCTGAAACGGAGTCACCTGATTCAAAAAGTTAGGTCTTTGACTGGGTGTCGGCGCAGGCGCAGGAGTTGGCTGCATCCGATTGGGCAACATAGAGAACGATGACACGCTGCCAGCAGGCTGTTGTGGCGTGTTACCGCGCAAGGCAGCAATCAGGCTGTTGCCAGATGTGTTGCTTCTATACAACGCATCAGGTGCTACGTTGTCATAACCAGACAACTGCAGCAGGTAGTTCCAGTCGGAATCAGGCTGCGGACCAAACGCTCCAGACACTGCATTGCGAATTGCCGGGTCAGAGAACCCAGCCATGCGCTGCTGGCCGTAGTACGCAGCCTTCTGCTCAGGTGAACGCGATTGAATGTCGCTTGGAATTACCAGATTGGTTGCCATCACATCACTCCACCGGGCTCAACCAGCATGTGCGTTGAGCTAAAGATTGTCCCGCCAATGCCACGCACCTTCATGCGCAACGCGCCGTAGTAGCCCATCCCAGCCACGCCAACAAACGCTTGATAAGTGTTTGCAGAGCCTGCCCACACTGCAGTGTTCCAGATGCCCGCATCCCACAGCGAGGTCACCGGGTTGACGAACGATGGCGAGCCAGCAACGTCAGTAAACGAATACTGCACATTGACGCGCACCTTGACAGCTGGAGGAGATGGCGCAATGAACACAGGCCGCGCCATGCCAAACTTCTTCAACTGCCCAGGCGAACCAAACGATTGAAACGCAGTCTGGATGTCGCCTTCAATCAAATCGCCACCAGTGCCGTTGGCAGCTACGTTGTCTTTGCGGCCATAGAAGCACTTGTAGACATATCCGCTCTCGTTGGCGAAGTACGTCACGCCGCTCAACACAGCAGCGCAGTCCATCGACATATTGCTGAACGTACACCATGACCCGGTGTTGATGTTCATGCCGAACTGCTGGTAAACGCCCGTGGGCTGCTTAGGCGGGCGAATCACCAGCACATCAGCAGACGGCGCAACGAACACATCCCAGCTTGGAGTTGACCGCAGCAACGTCACCAGCGGATTGATTGAAGACTGAATCTTCTGCACTGGGCCTGGGTCACTATCTACGAACTGACCCGCCACTAATTTGGACATCTGAATCAGTCCAAGTTCAGACAGGATCAGAACATCACCGCCCATGGGCGTGAAATAGCGACCATACTCAGGAACAGGACCGATGTACCAAGCACCCTTCAAGGCAAACGTGTTTGCCGTTGATGGGTCAGTTCCCTGCCACACGCCGACATCGCCCTGCGTGCCAACCACAACCAAGTGATCATCAATGCCAACACCGGCATCCAACGTCCAGTTGAACGCAGAGGACAGATAACCGCCATTGCGCAGCAGAGAGCCCATGTGGAAACCTGCAGCAGAACCCGTAACAGAGTTCACCGCCTGCAAGTACCAAAGGTGAGCGTCAGCCTCAGCCGTGAAGAAAACGCGCTGCTTCCACACAGACACCGTGCGCAGCGTTGTTGTCGGCAAGCCAGATGGCGTGCGGTTTACCCAGCCGCTTGATGTGCTGTAAGTCCAGTAGCCAGCGCCAGGAGACACAGCCAGCAAAAACGTATCAGCAGGAGTCGTGAACTGCGTGAATGACCACAGATCAGCCGTGCTGTTGCTTGTCGCCACAGCCACCGTTGATGGCGATGCAGTGACGTCATAAATCTTGCCGTTCGCCGCCGCAAACAACTTGTTGTTGTTTGGGTTGGGCGCCGTGTATGACATCAGCGTTTTGACCGGATACCCGACGTCATTAACGTGCATCTGGTAGCCGCTGCGCATCTCCACACCGTTCTGACGCGGGATCATGTTGTCCAAGATCACCGCATCAGTGGGCGCCATCTCCGAAATCGGATCGCGCAGGTTCAAGCCGCCAACTGGCGCAGGGATGTTCGCTAACTGCGCAACTTGTTCAGCAGCAGCCCTTCTGGGCGTCTTGAAGGGAGCCAGATCACGCAGAGGCATGGTCAGACTCCTATGCCAGTGTCAGGCGTGTTGGCTATCGGATTGATGTACGGGAACCTGTAATCACGGGCCATCGTCAAGACAGGCGCGCCCTTCTCGTTGCCCTTGCGATTTTCAAAGGCCACTTGGAAGTCACGCATTGCAGCCGCCGAGTCAAAGCCCTTCATCTCAAGCCACTTGACCCGCGCAAGCAGCGTGGTCATGTACGCATCGAGAAGGATGATGTCGCCATTCTTGACGGCGCGGTTCTTGTACAAAGAACTGTTGTCTTGGTCTTGAACCCAGCCAACAGACTGATACAGGAACGTCAGCGTCTGCGCATCAGTCGGAGGCGCCAAGATGTAGAGACGCGAACCACGCACTTGCCAGTAGAACGACAGCGTTGGCAACGTTGTACGCACCAGCAGCGTCTGCCACATCTGCGGAGAGATAGGCCCAATGGCAGGCCATTGGTTGGTACTGTTCCACTGCGTCTGGTCGTTGAACTCGTAGAAGTCATCAGGCAGAGCAAATGACTTCTCTTGCTGCCCAGGCGAGTCAGCAACGATGCTGATGCTATGCGACTTGTTAAGTTCCTGCCAATCTGCCATTGACAGCAAATCAGTGCCCGCCATGTTGACGGCTTGCACCATCTGCCCAACGGCAGGATCACTATCGCCAGCAGGATCAACAGGAACGGGGTAGCCCACCATCTGGGCCATGTTCTGAACAATGGCCGACAGGGTGTTGTCGGTTATCGACTGATAGGCCATCCCGTTCCCCTACATCAAGCCTCTTGCGGCTCTGCTGCGACCTTGCGTTGCTTGGTCGTGTTCGCCATCAGCGCAGACATCTGCGCCTTCAAGGTTTCGATTTCCTCATCGCGCTTGGCAAGCTCGGCGTTCATCTGCTCAATCGGAGCATTGCCCTTGGCAACCTCGATGAACGCCTTTGCACGCTGCTTGTCCGAGTTGAAGGACATGAACTTCTGACCCAACTGGTCATTGGCTTCAGCAAGCTGCTCAACAGTCACGATCTTGAAGAACTTGTACTCCTCAACCTTGCTAGGCGTCATCCCAGGCATTGCGCTCAGAGGCGTACCAGTGACCGCTTCAGACTGACCAGCCTTCCACTTCTCATAGCGAGCGCGGAAGCGAAACAGGTTGATTTCGTGCATCGGCTCGACGCACACAGTAGTCTTGTCGCCAGGGACATGGATGCGAACAAAGTCGCGCTCCTCGTACACCGCACGCCCTTCTTCGCGGCTCTTGCCTTGATGCATGACGGGCTCGCGGAAGAATTCGACGTACAGCTTGTCATCCATCGCGTACCGACTTTCATCGGGGCGATTGATCAGTGTTGGTTCTTCAAAAATGGTCGGAGTGGTGGGTTGCATGTGTTTGCTCTTATATGTGAAGAAAAAGGCGGGGGCCTAAGCCCCCACCCATTACAGCGTTGCGCCAACAACCGGATAAGCGAAGATCGCATCCGCGTTGGTAGCTTCAGCGCCGCCAGTCGCCGTGCCCAGAGTCAGGCCATTGATGGCCTCAGAGCCGGTGCCGCCATCGTCATCCACAGCGCCGTTAGTAGCGGTGCTGTTCAGACGGGTGCCCTTTGCGGCAGAAGCCAGCGTGCGAACGCTGCCCTTGCCGTAAATCTGGAACCAGCCGTACTCGTTGTCAGCCAGCGCAGCCTGAGCAGCGCCACAGCGAGAGCCAAAACCAGACGCGCCAGGGGCGGTGGTCGTGACAGACACCATAGCGAAGTCAAAGCCGGTGGCCTCAACGCAAAGATAGCCAGCGCCCGTGACCGCACCAGCAGCGCGGCCATAGACAAACTCCTGATAGCCGTTTGTCGGGTCGTCATACCCGCCAACGGTGCCAAGACGAAACGCCGCAGTTGCGGTCGCACCCGTGACCTGATCCTTGCTCAGGCCGATAGTGGCTTGTGCCATTTTGAAACTCCTTCAAAAATCCGAACAAAAAACCCCGAGGGCAGGGTCAACCGCCTCGGGGAAGGGTTGACCCACCACAGGCCCACCGAAATCAAGCCTGCAGACGGCCCTGGAACTGAGCGCCGTTGCAGGTCAAGTTGCCTGCCCACGCCAGAATCTGGACTTCAGCGTCCTGATTGATGGCATAGCGACGGTTGGGCGACAGCGGAACCATGTTGCGCTGTGCGTGCGGACGCCACTTCATGTACTTGGTGTTCAAGAAGAAGCCGGTAGAGGCAGGGCAGAAGCCGCCAATACCGCCGTCCAGCACCACATCAGCGTCCATGAACTTCAGCGACGGGAAACCGAGGTTGCCAGTGTCGGGAGAAGTGAAACGCTGCTGGGCCTGCAGAGAAGCCATGTAGATGCCCCAATAGATCGTGTCCAGCACGATCAGGTCAGGACGGTCATTGCCACGGGTGCAAGACGCCCACAGGGTGTTCATGGCGGTCTGCATCTGGGCGCCGGTAGGCGTGCCAGGGATGCTGTTGTCGCTGAAGTCATACTTCTTCGACTGCCAGAACGTCCAAGTGCCGCGATCAATGCCGCCATAGGTGCCGCTGGTGTTGGCCGAGGGCACCATAGCGTCCAGACCCGTGATTTCCTTGCCACCGCTGCCGGTGCCGTTGGAATACACAGACTGGGCCAGCTTGTTAGCCATCGTGGCTTCAGCCACATTGAGGCGAGACTCCATCAGGTCGATGAAGGCCTCTTTGCCGCTGTTCTGCAACATCTCCAAGCCGCTCATAACGACAGGGACAGCAAACTGCTTGATGTTGTACTCAGCGGCGCTGATGACGTCCTGAGCAGCCACGGGCAGCAGGTCATATCCGCTGTAGAAACCGGCGTTGCCGTTTTCGGCAAAGCTCAGTTCTTCAAGGATGACGTTACCGCCAGAAATGGTCTTGACGTTGCCACGCTGCTGCAGACGCGCCAAAAGGGCGTTGTTCTTCGTGACGTTATCAGCGATGGTGCGCGAACGATTCTGGATCGTCGTCGCAATGATGTCGGTTACCGACGAATTTGCAAAAGCCATGATTGGGCTCCACAGAAAGATGAACGAACCGCAAATGCGGCGCCAAATTCGTGTGGCCTGTAGCGAACCGTTATCAGTCCGTTAAGGCGCGGGTGGGTCTTGAGGACTCCCGCGAGCGCGGTGGCTGCTGGTGCTGGTAGGCACACTTCAAGTGTGGCGCGAACGCCACACCGCAGTGCGATTAGAACATCACCTAGACGTCATTGCAATCGCGGCCTCAATCGCGCTGCGAATGTCTGTCGGCGCCTGCTTTGGAGCCATGCCAGGACCGCTGGACGGCACACTGACTGCAGCCGCCCTAGCCCGCTGTGCCACGCCGGTCTGGGCTTGTGCCTGCTGCGTCTTCTGACGCGCCTGCAAAGCAGCACGGACCTGCGGATTCATCAGGCAGGCCTGCCTATACGCATCTTGCATAGATAGCTGCTGACCGCGCCTAGACGCGACTTCCATCAGGTCTGCCATCTCAGCCCGCACATCGTTGCCGAACTCGACTTGAGACATGAATGTCTCAACCTCGCTTGCAGCCTGCTGGGCCACTTGGGCTTGCTGGGCAGCTTGTGCCTGCTGAAACTGCGACATGAACTGCTGCACAGGCGCCAGTTGCTGCTGGATCGTCTGCTGAATCTGCATCTGTGCAGGGTCTTGGCGAGGCGCATTACCAGCCAGCGCAGAGTCCAGCATCTCGATGAACTGCTGACCAAAGCGCCCAGTGCCAAACTGCTGCACCATGCCAGCCATCAGGCCAGCCAACTCAGGCCCGGTAGATGTACGCAGCCGCACCGCCGTGCCCATCAGGTTGTCGATGACCTGCAGAGGATTGGCACCCTCGGCCTTGATGTAGGCCTCATAAGGCTGGAATGCCCTACTGATGGACTCAGCGTATTGACGCGCCTGCGCAGTCTCCTGCAGCGTGCGCTGTACTTCAGTCTCGCGCCGTGCAACTTCTGCGCGTACCGTCTCAGGCAACTGTGCCCAATGCTCGCGCACTTCTGGGCGCCATGATGCAGGCGCCCTGTCTACCTTGGGGCCTGACTTTGGCCCAGGAGTAATCTCTGCAGACTCAGGCTTTGCAAACTTGCCCTGCTCATCGCGGGGCTGGCCTTGCTGCTCTGCCATTGCGTTGAGGTCAACGCTAGGCGCGTCAGGAGCGGCATCAGTCGCAACCTCGGTGGGCGCGTAATCTGGTTCTGGCGCAGAAACGGGTGCTGGCGCAGTCTCGACAGCAGGCGCTGCCTCAATCGCGGCTTCCAGGCTTTCACGGATAGTGGTGGGTTCGTTCATGTTTATCTTCTGTTCTGGACTTGATGAATGGCTCGCTCAATGTCTTGCCGCTTGAATGAGCCGCCTCGCGTGTAGAAGTCCTCACGCTTTTTCTGCGCCTGAGCCCATGTGTCCTTGAAGTCATCAATCGTGGTCAGATTGTTGCGCTTCATGTAATCACGATGCTTGGCCCGCGTACTGATGTCAGTGCCATCAGTCGCCTTGCCGCCGTCATAGTGACGGTCATTCCACAGTGCCCCGTTGTTCTTGGCGCTCTCGCGCACAGGCGCAACGTAATCTGCAGTGACCTCGACCAGCTCAAGCGTCACAGGGTCTTGAATGAATCGTCTTTTCACTTTCCTTTCCTCAGTGCGTTGATCGTCATGGCCTGCTTGAGCAGCTTGCCGCCCTTGTCCTTGTCGTTGTACTCACGCGCCACAGACTGCGGCACGCCAACCTTCTTGGCGAACTTGGGATCGTGCGCGGCAGCAGCCATCAACCGCGCTTGCTCTGGTGATTTGCTTGGCATGTGTTACCCCATCAACAACATGATTTCTTCTTCTCGCCTGCGCTTGATCAACCTGCGCTGGCGCTCCTGCTCAAAGGCAATCCGAGCTTGGCGTCTTACCTCTGCCTCTCGCACGCGCTGGGCCTCGATGCCTTGCTTCTCCAGCACAGACATGACCATGCGAACCACAGCCTGCGAGTCGAACTGAGGCGGTACAGGAATCGGGATCGCCTGGGACTTGGTGACAACCGCCACCTTGCCCTTGACGTTGACAACCTTGGCCTCTTTTTCCTCGACAGGCTCAATGGCGTTGAGGATGTCCTTGCGCAGTTGCTCGCGCTCATCACGCTCCTCAGACCATCTGCGGCGCCGCTTGATCTGCGGCATCCAGCTTTCGCCAAGCAAAGCCGGTAGAGCAGGATCAGCCTCGCCAACAATGATCGCGCCTGGGCCAACAAGAGCGCCTGATGTGTCGTGCGTGACTGCCGCACCAACGCGAGCAGCATTGCCAACAATGATGGCATCAGAACCCGCCAGAACGCCCGTTGTGGCGTGCAGCAGCGTCCGCGCAGCAGAACCTGCCAGCGTCGATTCCTGACCTGTCAGTGTTCCTGTTGTCGGATGAGCCCTTGTGCGGGCTGATGCGCCAGCAACTGCGGAACCGGAGCCTGTCAGTGCGCCGCTGGTGGCGTGCGTAACTGGTGCGGCAACGCGAGCAGCAGAGCCCGCAATCGTCGATCCTTGGCCCGTCAGCGTTCCAGTAGTGGGATGCGCTCTAGTCCGCGCCGACGCGCCCGCCAGCGTTGATCCTTGGCCCGTAAGAGTGCCGCTGGTGGCAAATGCCCTAAAGCGTGCCGCTGATCCTGTTGCAGTCGAGCCTTGGCCTGTAAGAACGCCACTGGTTGCGAACTGACGCACTCGCGCCGATGAGCCCGCAACCGTAGACCCTGGCCCCGTCAGAGCGCCTGTGGTGGCGTGAGTTACGGCACCAGCTTGACGGGCAGCGGCACCCGTCAATGTTGAACCTGAGCCTGTTAGCGATCCCGTTGTTGCATAAGCGCGGAACCGAGTTGATGCGCCTACAACAGAAGCGCCCTGCCCAGACAGTGCGCCAGAGGTGGCGTGAGTGACCGGCCCGGCTGTGCCCTGGCCGAGGAGCAGGGCCAGCAGCATGGGTTAGAAGACCTCGAACGTGATCTCGAAGGACAGGCTACCTACAGACGCCACAGAGCCTTGCACAAACCGCAGGCCCGTGTTCTCACGCACGATCAGGTCCGCGCCCTCGTTGCGCACGAACTCTGCGCCCAGCGTGCCCGCGATACCGGACGGAGCAGAGGTTTCCTCTGTAAACACCCAGCGCTGACCGACCAGCGCGCCCGCCGTGGCGCCGCCCGTGGGCGAAGACCGCGCCGTTATGTTGGCCGACAGCGCCGCGTTGGCGGTGTCCATCTTGCTGATGGTGATCGCCGTCAGCGAGGTGCCGTCAGCGGTGGCCGCAGTGCCCCCCGTGCCCACCGCCGTGGTCCGCGTCAGGTTCACCTCCACGCCCAGCGTGCCGGTCACCGCCGTGTCGTTGTCGACGTAGCAGTAGGCCGACAGCACGCGCAGCGAAACCCCACTGCCCGTGGCGTTGAACAGGTCCACGAAGACCTTGTTGGCGCCCACCGCCTGGCTTGGGCAGATCATCCGATACTGAGGCAGACTTCCGCTGATATGCCCATCAGGCAGCGCCAGCATGACAACTTGGTACTCCTTAGAGGACACCAGTTGTGTGGCTACCGTCGCCCCCGAGCCAGGGGTGACGGTAATTGAGTCATTTGGCAGAGCCATGACTTAGGCGCTCAAAGCGGTGTAGGTCAGGCTGGAGCAGGAAACCGTATCACCCGCTGCCACAGTCAGACCGTTGGTCATGTTGATATCTTGACCGCTGGCAGCAACCTGACAGTGAATCACCACCGTGCCGCCGTTGGTCTGCAGCGTGGCCGTCGCAACAGGAGATGCGTTGCCCGTTGCGTTGGTGTCGCTGGTGATCGCGTTGGCCGTGGCCGTGCCGCTGACCGCTGCCGGGAAAGCAGTGGCGCTCAGGTTCAGCGTTGCTACTACCGTGCCGGGTGATCCGACTGTGCCGCTCAGGCGAAAAGCCAATCGCCCGTTGGCGCCAATCAGCGCCGTTACGGCATCAGTTGCAGCGTTCCGTGCTGCCGTCGTGTGGGTCACTGCCATTCGTCAACTCCTTCAGTTCAACATCAGTCAGCTTGCCAACAAGCTCGACCTCCTCAACCTTACCCGTGGCCTTGCGCGTGATCTGCACCGTAAAACGCAGTTCACCAACCTCACCGCTCAAGTTAGCCATTACATCCCCATCGCCGCTTGAGGCTGCGGCAAGTTAGCCATTCCTGACGGCAACTCATTTTCGTCGTCGTCTTCTTCGTCATCATCGACTTCCTTGACTTCAACGATGTCGCCATTTTGGTCCCGAATTGGGACGCGCTTGCGCTTGCGATTCATCTGCTGCGCCAGCATCGCAAGCTGCGCCGCAGTCATCTCTTGGCCCTGCGCATTCCTCTGCGCCATGTCAGCAACTGCATTCGCCAGATTATCGAACTGCGGAGCCTGAGCCTGCACGTTCATCATCTGCAGCACTTGCTCGTACTGCTGGGCCATCTGATCGAACTTGGCCTTCATCTCGATCTTCTGCAGCTCGATGGTGGCTTTCAGAGACGCAATCTGCTGGTCAGACTGCGCTTCCATCATCGCAATCTTCTCTTGGCTCTGAATCTTGGCCTGCTCAACCTGAGCCTTGATCACCGTGTCAGGATCAGGCTGCGGAGGCGGCTTAGGCGTCTGCAACTGCTGCTGCATGCCGTTAATGGCCTGATCAAGAATCGACTCAATCTGCGTGCTGACGCGGAACTTGCTCACCGCCCACTGCATCATTCGCATCAGGTACGGACCCGCCTCGGGCACCTGCTGGGCCATCGGGGCTACTTGGCTGATGAACGCGCCTAGGCCCTGCATGAACTGCACAGCCGCATCACGCTCTGCCGCCCAGTCGAGCGCAGCCATCGAGTCAGCCTCGACGTTGATGCGATACTGAGCCACATGCTCATCTTTGAGCAGGGCTATGGCTTGCGGCGCGAATTGAGCATCAGGCGTGCGCTCAATGTTGCTTCTGAATGCAATCGTCTGCGGTTGCCAGTGCTTGCAGATGATCTCAGCCTTGATCCGCAGCGCCTCGCTGATCCACTCAGCAATGTAGAACTGGTTTAGCTGCATCCGCGTGCTGCCAAACTGCGCCTTGATCTGCTGGGCTGTGGCCGTCTCGTTGGCCTTTGAGCTACCGCGCATGATGTCGGACACGCCCAGCACTTCGTAAATCTGCTGCGTCTTGTCCTGGCGATACACGCGCAACTGATTGATGGCGTTGACCACCTGATCAATCGGCACCCAATCAACCTTGCCTTTGACGCCACCGGCTTCAGCAAACATCGCCCAGTTGTCCACAGGGATCAACTGGTTCTCAGAGGCCTGCTGGAACATGCGCTGAATGCCATCAGCAGACTTGTCATACACGCCAATCACCTTGGCCGCACGGGTCAGCCAAGTGATGCGCGTGTTAATTTCATCCAGTTCGTTGAACTGATCCTGCGCAAAGACGTAATCCGCACGCGGCATGAAGTTGGCCGACGTAATGTTCGCCGCCAAAGGCTTGGGACACGGGAAGAACCCGTCCAAGTCCAGCGGATCATCCTTCACATCAAGAATGACCTCGCTACCCTTGGCGTACCAATAGACCTTCTTGTTCTCTTTGCACCAGATTTCAAAGACTTCAGCCCGCGACCACGGGTCATACTTCGGGTTCTGGTCGTTCTGCGTCTTTGGCGCCGACGTCATCGGCACCACACGCGCAATCTCCTCGCCAAACCGAGCCTCAAGCTGGTCCTTCGTCATGTAGACGCGCCGCGCTACCCAACGAACCTCAGACCATGTGCGTGCAGGCGACCAGAAAAAGTCCTCAAAATGGACGTAATCAACCGGAGCGTCCTCCTCCACGATGCGCTCAGTGGCAGGAATCAACATTCCCGTCATCGCATCAATGGACTCAGGGACTTCTTCAGTCTCAACCTCGTAGCGCAGCCAAATCTGACCCATGCCCACAATGAGCCAGTCCTCAATGGCCTGACGCACTGCAGAATCCCAGGCGCTGACGTCTTCCTCAAAGCCACGGTTCAGCAGCCGCTGCAGGATCGTAGACGCTACACGCGCCTGATCATCATCGAAGTCTTGAAACGCCCTGCTGACGTCAGCCTTCGGGGGCCGCGCATACAGCATGCTCAGAAGCACCTTCATCGTGCTCCAGAACAGGTTTACGCGGCTCTCGCTCTCGCCCCAGGTGTCACGCTTGTCCAAGTACCGGGCCAGAATCTTCTTGGCCTCATCGTGAAACTTGTTCAGCTCCTGCTTGGAAGCAGTGATCTCCGTGCCCCAACGCTGCGCCATCCCCTGCGGGGTGTTCTCAAAATCGCTGGCACTCTCAATCTTCTCGACTTGTTCCATCACCCGATCCTTGTCGTGGCCTTGGGCCCGCAGTCCCAGATGTCATCCAAGGCAAAGGCGTAGTTCACGCCCTTGTCTTTGCGTGATGAGATTCTAGTACCGGGTTGAACTTTTGACGAAACTGGTTTCGCACTCAGTGCAAAGTAACGAAACGCGTCCGCAGCATGGCTGTGCTGGTCGTGCTTGGGCTTTGACTTGAACGTCTGCGTGCGCTCATCCCAGTCGCGCATGTACGCCCGCAGATGGTTTAGGCCCTCGTATGTCGGCTCCTCATGGAACCAGCACTTGTTCAAGATCAGCCTTGCCGCCTCGATGCCGTCCTGCAAGCTCAGTTCTGGCGCGATCTGCGGGCGTATGCCGTTGGAGAGGAACTGCTCGACGATGCTTTTTCCTGTCTGCAGGCTCTTGGCCCTGGCGTCATGCGGCAAGTAGACATTGCCCACCTTGTAGGGCCTGGACTTCACCCAATCAATGTAGTGCTGAATCGGCTGGCCGTCCGCTTCGTAGAACTCAACAATGCGGTAACCGTCTGGCGTTGTCTGCCAGCCCCACCAGCTGCAGGAGTCCGTGAACCCCAAGTCAGCCGCGAAGTCCACCGGGAAGTTCGGGTCCAGCTTGTGATCGCCAATTCTGTTTAGCCCATACAACTCACCAATCTGCTTGGCGTAGTACGCGCCAGGAATCGCCGCCTCAAAACTGACCTCGTACTCCGTCGCGTACGTCTCCTCCGTCATCTGCGCCTTGGCATCGCGCAGTTCCTCGGCGTCCAAGATGCCTGTTTTTGACGCCGGGAGTTCCAACAGCAGGTGCGTGTCAGGGTTCAGACGCGCTTCTTCCTTCAGTTGCCAGAAGAAGTTCTTTCCCGCTGGCGTGCCCGCGAAGATCGCCCAGCCTTTGCGGTCTGACAATGCTGGCCGCAGTACGCTGTACCACGCGCTCGGGCGCATCTGGCCCGTCTCGTCCAGCACCACGCCATCAAAGTACATGCCGCGTAGCGCGTCCGGGTTGTCAGCGCCCGCCACATAGATGCGGCTCTCACCACCATGACCGTTGCGGATGTCGATCCGCAGTTCGCTCTCGTTGGGGTCTTTGAGCCAGACGTCTTTCGTTAGCTCTTTGAGGTAGTTCCAAGCTACGCGCTTAGCCTGATCTCGGAATGGGGCAAGGTAGGCGAACTGTGGACGCGGCAGTGCCGTCTCTAGTGCGCCTATGACTAGATCGGCGCACATGGCTACCGTCTTGCCTGCGCGTCTGTGTGCGACTACGCACGCCCACCGCTTGCTTCTGTTGTGCAGCGGCAAGAACACGCTGCGGGGTTGGTAGTCTTGGAGTTTCAATGCGCTTTCCGCAATGTCTTTTTTTTACAACGCTGAACGTGGGGAGGGGGCCCCTGCTGCTGCCTACCCCCCCATGTCGGGATCGCCGGGGGGTGGGGGGTCGGTGCCAGCACCCCGCGAAAGCGTTTTAACGGGCCTAGGAGCCGCGTTCGCAGGCCCTTGGATACCCTGGCCTACCCAAGCGCCTTGCGCGTCCTGTAGGCCCTGCGCATTGTTCTCATCAGCAATCCAGCGCCTCGGCTGGGATTCCTCAATCAAATCAATGGTTTGCGCATCGATGACTTTGGGTTGTGCCGCAATCGTGCCGATGTTGCGACTGCCAAGCCAGTTGAGCGAGATGCTGACGCCGCCGCTGACGGCTTGATTGACCTGTATCGGGATGACCTTGCCAACCATGTTGGCGAATATCTGGCGGTCCTGTACGCCGCCCTGCGCCCTGTCCACCAGCCAGCCAGCTAGGCCCTGCGGGTGACAGTCACGCGCAGCGACCTCGACGGCCTCGCGCAGCGTGCGCGTCAGGCCGATGGCTTCCCCCGGCTTGCGCCCTGGCCCGCCTGCGTGGCCCTTCTGGAAGGGCTTGCCGCGAGGCTTTGTCGCATTTGTTGGAGGCGCAGCAAGTTGCGTTTCACTCATGCTGGAGATGTTACCTCAACGCAACACAGAACAAAAAAAGTTCATCACTTAGGGTTCACCCTATTGCATCATGGTGCGGAAAGCTCACAATACATCCATCGCAACACACCAACCCAACGAGGTACAACGATGAACAAGTCAGAACAACGCGAAGTGATCAAGCTGGCGCAAGCACACAAGTTCGGCATGCCCGACTACGTGGCTCGCGGCCTCTCCGCTCTCATCCGCGCCAGCATGACCAAGCGCAGCCGCGCTGCATTGCTTGAATACGCCGACATCTTCGGTGTTCGCAACCACCCCGAATTCATCATCTAAACCCAACCGCCCCCGCAAGGGGGCACAACCCCCCAACCACCCCAACGAGGCCAACCATGACAACCACAGTTATTAACTCCACCAAGTATGTAACCGCCGTATATCGCGGTACCGAGTATTGCTTATCGCGTTTGGGCGAAGGCTGGTATATCAGCACACGCCGCCTTGCTTTGGGCCGTTGGAACACTGGCGGCGGCAAGCACTACGCCACGCTGGCTGCAGTGGCTGCAGGATGCAAGGCCTTCGGTTCAGAGTCCGACCTGATCCGCGCCTACTACGGTCTAGACGTTGCTCAGGCCATCTCAGCCTAACCCCAACCACCCCCCAACCACCAGGCCCCCAAGCGGGGGCTTTTCTTTTGCACGCGCTCCCCCCACACCCCTTACAGAGCGAGTGCGCGTGCACCCTTTGTGCAGGGGAAAAGCCCCCCGCCAAGGGCGGCGGGGGCTTTGCTTTTCCCTACCTGCACGTCCATGCACGAGCAGTGCACGTGCATAGCTAGTGCATGCGCGTGCAGACCCGCAAGAGCCCGCACCAGAACATCACTCACCGCCCCGCCACATGGCAGGAGCGCCCGAGCCTTGAGCAATGCGCAGGCGTCCAACCTCAGTCAATACCAAGCGCCGAGCCTTGGCTCGATTCTCCCGAACATACTCCTGTTCCTCGATTAACCCATCGCGCTGCATATCAAACAGGAGCGAGAAGAAATCCCGCCTATCAACCCTCGGAAACCCATCCGCATTGCGCAGCACAACGAATGCATTGTTATTAGCCTGGGCGCTAATAGATAAGTTCTGGCCCTTATCGCAGGCAGTACCAATAAGGCGCAAAACCGCAAGACGATGCCCATTTCTCAACACTGCAGCCGCAGCAGAAGCGGGCCCAGTGCCAAAGCGACGGAAGACCTTAGCGGCAGCATCAAACTCAAGGCGAAGCTCCTCCTGACGCGGACCAAGGTTGCACTTCTCATGGCGAAGCGAGATCACCTCGCCATCACGCACCATTGCCCAGCGCGAGCGTGCAGAGTTGTTCCACGCAGTCGAGCCCGAGAACGTCGAGTCAGTGTCTAGCCCCGCGCCCATACGCACAGATGCTTTGTCCACATGTGCCAGCAGAAGACATGCACATGAATGATGCGCAGCAATCATGTTGAGCGCCCGCATGAAGCCACGCACAGAAGACCTGTCGTTCTCGTTGGCCGCGTACACATCACTGCTGTTATCGATGATGACCACTTGGGCGCGATGGCGCTCTACAGCGTCAGACAGCCATTGCATGCGCTCCGTCATGCCATGCTCTGCCCACAGCACGCAATCAGCCTGGGCCATGTCATAGACCACCACGCGGTCAGACAGAGCGGACAAAGACAGGCCGACGTCCGCGCAGATGTTCGCCACGCGGAAATGCACGGTCCTGGCTTCATCCTCCGCGCTAATGACCAGCACACGCGAAGGCATGACATCGAGCCCCATGAACTCAGAGCCAGACGCCAAGGCTACAGCCAGCTGCAAGGCAAGGTTGGACTTGCCAACGCCGCCATTGGCGGACAGAAGCGTTGTCGTGCGCTCAGGAAGCCAGCCAGCCACGCGGAAGACGGCAGGCTCTGGGGGCGTGCGCTCAAGGTCTGCCCAGTCGAGGGGCGCTAGATCATGTGAAGATTCCGGCGTTTCCTTTGCATCAGCGCCATGTCGTGCTAACAAATTGACGGTTATCTGTGCAGGCGCCCTATCAGGCGGCGCAAACTTCTCAGCACTGCGCACAGCCCGAGGAATCTCAGCCCGACGCGCAGACCAGCGAGCCACTTCCTCCAACGGCCCCGCAGGCTTAACCTGATCCATCAGGCTATAAAGGAAATCCACAGCAGCGCCTGGATACATGCCCCCAGCCACCAAAGACGCAGCCATACGCACGATTGCATCGTGATAGCTACGCTGATCCAAAGGCGCCGACAACACCGACAAAGCATCACCGGCCACCGAGCCCAAACTACCCGTAGGGCTGTTGCGTGTTGTTTTTTCGCCACGCCCTACCGCAGTTCGCAGGACATCAAGGTCCAGACCCACTGCAGCGCAAGCGTCAGCCAGTGACCAACGCACAGAAGGCGCCCAGGTTTCTAGCCTGACTTCCCAAGGCCCAGCAGGCCGGGGCTTGGTGTTGAGTCCATACGGGAGGCGTACATAGCGAACTGCCGCATTGCCAGATGAGTCATTGCCCCCGCCCAGCCGCCCGCGAGCCGACAGAGCCGACATGGCAGCGTCTACAAGCGCGAGATTGCTGCAATCTGGATCATCTCGATCTAACAAGATACCCACTTGGAATTTGCCTGGAGACGTCTGGACTGACCAACTAAAGCCCCCAAGCAAGGAGTCAGGGTCTACGTCATCAACAACAAGGCAGGCCAAGCGCGAGAACGTGCCTTTGGTGCGGGCCATCTGGCCTGATTCAGTGGTGCCAGACAGGACAGCGGTGCTGAAGTAGTTATTGGAGCCAGACGCCCCATCAATGATGGCGGCTTGGCGCTCCGTTGCAGTCCAGAACCTGCCAGCCCACAGACCTTGATCTGGTGGGGCGGCAAAGCTGCAAATCCAACCGTACTCATCCTGCGAAAGCGGCCCAATGGCCTCAGCCAGGAAATCCGAATTTGTCATAAGCGCGACTCCCGCGTGCATGGGAGTCAGACGCGCACAAGGTCGGACAAATCCAGTGACAGGCCCTGCTTCTTGGCAAATGCCAGAAGCGCAGGCCAGTGACGTTGAGGAATGACGCCACCAGTGCCAGCGGGCACAGGTTGGCACCAGCGTGACAGCGTAGAGGGAGCGACCTTGAGTTCTGCGGCAACAGTGGACTTGCCGCCAAGCCGCTCAAGGACGGTATAGGCCGGTTCAATTTTGTGGATGGTGGGTATGGTCATAGAACTGTTCTTAGGAGTGGATCACGGTGCGATTGACGCAACGCTGAGTGTAGTGCAATCTATGCCGATGAACACAAGATGGTTCAGAGACAGGTTGAAAGGGATTGAGCTATCACAGCGAGGGCTCGCCAAGCTCTTGGACGTTGACGCGGCGGCAGTGTCTTACATGCTACGCGGCAAGCGCAAGATGTCGCTGCATGAAGCCAACCGCATTGCGCAGATTCTCGGCGTACCAGCTAGCGAAGTGATGCGCCAAGCGGGCATCAAGGTAGACGATGGCGTCAAGCGCGTGCCTGTCTCAGGCGTCTGCGATGCCGCAGGCAACATCACACTACTGGCAGCGCGTACACACGAAAAGATCATCGCGCCTGCGGACGTACCAGCAGACAGCTACGCAGTGCAAGTCCGCAGCCCAGGCCATAACAAAGACGGATGGGTGTTCTTTGTTGCGTCAGAACAACGCGAGCCCCGCGACCAGATCGACAGCATGTGCCTATGCGCTCTGCAGGATGGCACCCAAGTGCTGGCCTATGTGCGGCGCGGATACAGGAAAGATGCCTTCAACCTCACGCTGTCCACCGACTCGGGCAAGCTGCTGCAGGACCAGCAAGTAAGCTGGGCCAGCCCCGTGCTGTGGATCAAGCCCTAACTAGGGAAAGCACTGATGTTGTATTTTGCGCACAAGCAATTGCGCTTTCCTCATCGTGGCGCACAATCACTACCGGAGCAGCAGAGAGTTCACTAACTTTCCGGTGCCTTTCATCAAGTGAGCTTTCTGCCCTGGTAACGCTAAACCCAAGTGGCTCCAAGGGTGACAGCCGGGAAAGACCGGCACCTAACCAACAAGGACGTTCAATCATGACAACACCCACCACCCGCAAATACGCCCGCACCATGCAAGAGGCTTTCCCCCATGACAGCCAACACGCCTACGCCATTGAGCGCACACGCGCTCCCATGAGCGTGGTTGAGGCCCTGATTGGCTGGGCCAGCATCACGGGCATGTGCGTTCTGATTGCTTGGGCGATTGCAGCATGAACCCGCACTGCAACGGCCCCTGCGATCAGGGCCGCAAGCCCTGCCCCGCACCCGACGCCTGCGAGCGCGTCTGCACTGACGATGACGGCATCAACACACTAGGCGCCGTCTTCATTGCCGTGCTGGCCTGCGCAGTCATTGCTCTGCTGGTGGCATGAAGTGCCCGCAGTGCGAAGCCTGGACAGACGTACTGGAAACACGGGCACCCTATCGAAAGCGCGTCTGCGCAAACAACCACACATTCATCACACAGGAAACACTCCATGAAGGCACAGGACTTCCTCGCAGCCGCGCAAAACCACATGGCAGACAGAGCGAAGACATACGACAGGCCCACGGGCGAGCGCAGCATGGCGCGGACAGTGGCAGCGTTTAACGAGATCACAGGTCACAGCCTCTCAGAAGCTGATGGCTGGATGATGATGATGCTTTTGAAGGCCGTCAGGCTCACCCAGCGAGCCACCTACCATGCAGACTCTGCAGAGGACTTGGTTGCATACGCCGCGCTCCTGGGCGAGGCCCGCAGCAACACAAGCACGATTTCCTACACAGACGGGATTGCGTAATTCGCACCACCCACACACAATCACAACCCCAACCAAGGACAACGATGCACACACAACCCAATGGCCGCAAGGCACCAACCGCGCCCCCCGGTTGGCCTTTTGGAACTATTTGCCGCCAAGCCCAAAAACAGCAGACAGCAGCAATGCTGGACAAGCTGCCAGCGGCACCTTTTTGACCCACCACACAACGAGGCACCATGAACGATTTGGACAGACTGGCAACGCTTTGGAGCATTGCCAAGCAGCGTGAAGACGCCGCCAAGGCCGAGCGCATCAAGATCGAGGATGACCTGCTTAAGGCTCACCCCGCCAAGGAAGAAGGCTCCGAGACTTTCGAGACGCCGCAGGGCGTCAAGATTACGCTGACTGGGAAGATCACCTACAAGGCAGACGTAGACAAGCTCATCGCCTTGTCAGGCTCCTGGCCCGATGACATCAGGCCGGTGAAGACCAAGGTTGAAGCCGATGAGACTCGGCTGAAGGCCATTCGCCAGCACAGGCCCGACCTGTGGCAGGCCATTGCGCCAGCGATTGAGACGAAGCCCGCTAAGACGGGCGTGTCCATCAAGTTCAGCAGCGAGTGACGCCGTGGAAACCGGCGCAGCCCTGCGCGATGCAGGGATCGATACCGTCATGGCGAACGCTGAGGCCTGGGCCGATGAAGTCGAGCATGGCTGGCGGTTCTGGCTTCAGCACCACGCGCCTGACGAATTCACGCTTGAGCAGTTCCGCATGTGGGTCACGCCGCACATTGGCGAGCCCCATCACCCGAACGCTTGGGGCGGGCTGGCAAAGCGGTTCGCCTCAGACATGAAGCACACAGGATTCACAACCAGCGCACGCCCGCAAGCACACGCGAGGCTGACGCGCACCTATCGGAGAGCGTAATGGCATTCAACCTTCAATCAATTAGCAAGACACGGCGCCTTGAAGCGCCAAAGATTCTGCTTGCTGGCGAACCCAAGATTGGCAAATCAACCTTTGCCGCATCTGCGCCAGCGTCCATCGGCATCTGCACTGAAGACGGTTTGGCGGGCGTTGACGCGCAAGCCTTCCCGCTGGCGACATCACTTGATGACGTCTACAGCGCGATCAAAACGCTCCTCAATGAGGAGCACAACTTTCAGTCTGTGTTCCTTGACTCGCTCGATTGGCTTGAGCCTCTGGTCAATCAGCATGTGTGCAAGGCAAACGGCTGGAAGGACATCGAGACTCCGGGCTTTGGCAAAGGTTATGTCGCGGCTGCGGCTGAATGGCGCAACGTGCTGGATGGCCTGGAGGCATTGCGCCGCGACAGACAGATGGGCGTGATCCTGATCTGTCATGTGAAGGTGCAGCGCATCGAGTCACCCACGCATGAGGGCTATGACGCATACGTCTTGAAGATGCACAACCGCGCCTCTGCGCTTGTTGAGGAGTGGGCCGACATCGTTGGCTTCGCGGCTCACCGCATCAAGACCAAGCAAGTAGACGCGGGCTTTGGCAACAAGGAAACCAAGGCACTGAAGTCCACCGAGCGCGTGCTGCATTTGGAGCCGCACCCTGCATATCCATCGGGAAGTCGTTTCGGCCTGCGCGACTGCCCGCTGGAGTGGGAGGCATTCGCCACCCAACTCAACCAAGCAATGCAAGCCTAAAGCAAGGAACCATCAACATGGCACAGTTTTCTTTCAACGCATCAAGCGCACCCCAGCCCTCCGCACCGCAGCGCGGACCCCTGCCCCCTGGCACTTACGAAGTCATCATTGCTCAGTCCGACATCAAGGCCACCAAGGCGAACACGGGCGAGTACATCGAGCTTGAGATGCAGATCGTTGACGGCGAATACACCGGGCGCCGCATCTGGGAGCGTCTGAACGTCAACAACCCGAACAAGACCGCCGAGGACATTGCCAAGGCTGCGTTGGGCGCTCTGTGCATGGCCGTTGGTGTTGATGACCTGACGGACACAGAGCAGCTGCACGACATTCCGTTTGTCATTGGCGTCGAGATTGACCGCAAAGACCCGACGCGCAATCGCGTGATGTCCTACGGTCAGGCTGCAGCGCCAGCGCCTAAGCCCGCCCCTGCAAAGCCTGCCGCGCCTGCTGGCGCACGGCCCTGGGCGCGTTAATCAACTGAGAGCGGCTGGATGCCCAGTGAGCGTGGTTACTCTCTCCAGTTGGCACGCAACAGCCCCCGGTTGCGCGGGGGCCGCTCACCTAACGAAAGACAACTATGAAGCTGCCAGACTCACAACACACAACCGCTCAGGCCATAGTTAAGTGGTACGAGAGCAAGCCCCAAGAACACCGCCCGCACATGGGCGCTAGCCTGATAGGCCATGAGTGCGAGCGTCACATCTGGATGTCATGGCGCTGGGCTCTCAAGCCTAAGTTTCCTGGCCGCATCCTGCGTCTGTTCTCAACTGGCGTGCGCGAGGAATCGCGGCTGATTGAGGAACTGAAAGGAATTGGCGCAGAGGTCTGGGAGACTGACCCAGCAACGGGCGGTCAGTGGCGCGTGAGCGCACACAACGGCCACTTCGGTGGCTCACTCGATGGCGTGGCTCAAGGCCTGCCAGAGGCGCCCAAGACGCCTGCAGTGCTGGAGTTCAAAACTTTTTCGCACAAGTCATTCACGCAACTGATTGAAAAGCGCGTGCGCGAAGCCAAGCCGCAGCACTTTGACCAGATGACCATCTACATGGGCCTGATGGAGTTGGACCGCGCTCTCTACATGGGCGTGGACAAGGATACTGATGACGTCTACACCGAATGGGTGCATTTCGATGATGCCCGCTTCAAAACGCTTATGGCAAAGGCCGAGCGCCTGATTTCGTTAACAGAGCCCCCGCCCCGCATCAGCAACGATCCAACCAACTGGCAGTGCAAGTTCTGCAACTTCCACCCTGTGTGTCATGGCGACACAGCCGCCGAGGCCAACTGCCGCACATGCTGCCATGCCTCACCCGTTGAGAATGCGGCATGGCGGTGCGAGCAGCACAGCAAAGCACTGCCCGACGATGCCCAGCGCAAGGGCTGCGACTCACACCTGATGATCCCTGCGCTTGTGCCGTATGCGGAGCCGCAAGATGGAGGCAATGACTACGTTGTTTATAAGCACAAGACGTCAGGCGTCGAGTTCAGCAACGGCCCCGGCCCTGAGCCACGCTTCACATCAGCCGAGCTACACCGCTGCCCTGGCGCACTGATTGAGGATGTGGCGCCGATGAAGGCTGCATTCCCAACTGCCAAGGTTGTAGACCCGTGGCCTGACATGCCAAGCGATGACTTGGACGCAGTGCCAACCAAGCGCGATCTACCTGTTGTGCGCGAGCGCAAAGCCCGCGTGACCAAGACTCTGCAGGCGCTGCAGGCGCTGCAGGCGTTCAAGCCATGACCACCCTACGCGAAGCCGCTCAGAACGTCGTTGAAGTGTGGAAGCTATATGGCACCACCGAAAGCCTGCGAGGGTGGATGGAAATTTTGGAGGCCGCGCTGGCAGAGCCGGTGCAGGAGCCGTTTTGTTACCACGACGGGCGCAATGTCGTAGACGCAGAGTTCAGGCATGACTCCGATGTGTTTCCACTCTTCACCGCCCCACCCCAGCGCAAGCCGCTGACGGAGGAGGAGATTGGCATCATCTGCGCTTCGCTTGGGTTCGCGCAGATCAGTCCAGTGGAAGTTGCCCGCGCCATCGAGCGGGCGCATGGGATAGGGGGCAGCAGTAATGAGTAAAGAAGACATCATCCGCATGGCGCAGGAAGCTGGGCTTTATCACTTCTACGACAGCGAAGGACATTGCACCGGCATCACTAATGCACGATTGGTAGACGAAGACAAAGAACGCTGGGATGACAGGCTTGTTGAGATGCTTGCGCCGTTTGCCGCCCTTGTCGCCGCTGCCGAGCGTGAACGCATCAAAGAATCAAACGCGCCAGAGATTGAGAAGATCAACGCGCACATCAAGGCGCTTGAGGACGCAGCAGCCATCCGCGCAAGGGGGCAGGAATGACTGACCTGAGAACCGCCGCCCAGCAGGCGCTGGAGGCGTTGGAGGAGGTGCAAAAATACGGAAACACGTCGGATTGGTTTGATGAGCGTGTAGACGCCCTCCGCGCCGCGCTGGCAGCGCCGGTTCAGCAGGGCTGCGACCACTGCAACCAGCCCCTGTACGCCGCCATCAAGTGCCGAGTGTGCGGGCGGGTTACCTCACAACAATGAAACTCACCTACGAGAACGTCCGCAGCGTCCTGCGCGAGTGTGGCCCGCTGACAATGCACGAAGTGGCTTTGTTCTTCCCCAGCGTGCCCTACAACAACGTGGGTTCAGTCATCTCAGGACTACGCATCAAGGTGCGCAAGAAGCAGGTCTATGTTTACTCATGGACCCGCGAAGGCGTGGGCCGCAAGTACCTGCGGGCTGTGTACGCTCTAGGCGATAAGCGCGATGCCAAGAAGCCGCCCGTGATCAGCGACAAGGAACGCTGCCAGACATGGCGCGAGCGTAAGCGCCAAGCAAAGCTGCTGCCCAATCAAGCACCCACATCTGTCTTTCAACTCGCTCAACATCTGTAAGGAGGAATCATGGCGCGTTACAACGCAACCACTGGAGAGATTGACTTTGGCCTTGCGCTTGATGCTCTCAGGCGCGGCGAGCGCGTGCGCCGCAGAGACTGGGGCGAGGCGTTCATCAGGCTTAAGGACAAGGGCTTCTATATGTGGCACAGGGACAGAGACGTTGCCTGGGTGCCCACATGGGATGAGATGCTTGCGACTGATTGGTCTGAGGTCGTATGACCGATTACACCATCGGCGTAGACCCTGGACTTAAGGGCGCGGTCGCTATCATTGATTCAGACGGTCGTCTGGTTGAGGTTTGGGACATGCCAACCGTCGAGATAAAGGTGGGCAAGTCAACTAAGACGCGCATCAGCCCCGAGCTTCTGGCGCATGAAATCGGCTGCTGGGATGGGGCTAAGTGCGCTTACATGGAGGCGGTGTCTTCCAGCCCGCAAATGGGCGTCTCAAGCGCATTCGCCTTTGGCGAAGGGTTTGGCGTTGTCAAGGGTGTGCTTGCCGCATTCAACATTCCGCTGGTGTTGGTGACGCCAGCAAAGTGGAAGCGAGACATGGGGCTCAATTCAAGCAAGGACGGCAGCAGGGCCAAGGCAATTTCTATGTGGCCCGACAAAGCCGGCGAGTTCAAGCGAGCAAAGGACGAAGGACGCGCAGAGAGCGCGCTGATTGGCGCATGGGGGTACAGGCATGCCGGCGCATAAAGGCACCCGCCTTGGCGCGAATGAGCGTTATAGCGATGTGTTCCCAGGCTACATAGAAAAAGGCGGAGGCTTGTTTAGAAAGCCGTTTTTTTACGAAGGCAGTGGGAAGCAGGCAAATCATTACTACATGCTGAAGTCTTGCGCCGCATGCGGCAAAGAGATGCTGCAAAACAAGTCGAATGCGGCGCGTTCTTCTGTTGCGTTCTGCTCCCCAAAATGCCTACTTCAAGTGCGTGAAAAGCCTGATGGCATCGTCAGGCGCAAGCGAGGTAAAGGTATTGGGCATGTCTTGGAAAAAGCATGCAGCCACCCTGCTGCCAGGAAAGGGTTTGTCCCGCAGCACAGACTGAGAGTTGAGGAGCAAATTGGCCGGCATCTTCTGTTGTCTGAGGTTGTCCATCACATCAATTGCGTCGAAGACGACAACAGGATCGAAAATCTGCACGTTTGCTCAAGCATTAGCGAGCACAACATGGCTCATGCTTCGCTACTAAAGTGCGTAAAGCCGTTAATGGAGCTTGGCATCTTGTTTTTTGACAGAAGCCAAAACAAATACATCGTTTCGTCTTCTGCGCTTATCGCACAATGGGGCATTGCGGAATCCTCACGCTGATGCGATGATGTCACCACTCAAACCCACAACGAGGCACAACGATGGCAATCAAACTGCGTGGCGATACTTGGTGGCTTGACGTCCAGATCAACGGGCAGCGCATCCGCGAATCGCTCAAGACGTCCGACAAGCGCGAGGCCCAGAAGGCGCATGACATCCGCAGAGGCGAACTCTGGCGCGTCAACGTGCTGAAGGAGAAGCCCAACAAGACCCTGGGCGAGGCCTTTGACCGCTGGCTGTTGGAAAAAAGCCACAAGCGCAGCATCGAAACTGACCGCCTGCGCATCGAAATCCTGCGTCCCAAGATTGGCAGCATGAAGCTCGCCAACGTCACGCGCTCGATTGTTGAGCGCCACACGCAGGGCGCTGCCCCAGCCACCCGCAACCGTTACCGCGCCTTGCTCAGGGCCATCCTGCGCATTGCAGAGCGTGAGTGGGAGTGGATCGACAAGGCGCCTATCATCAAGGCCGAGCAGGAGAACAATGAGCGCAAGACGTTCATTACGCGGGAGCAGGCAGACAAGCTGATTGCCGAACTGCCAGAGCATTACCGCCCTGCGGTGCGGTTTGCCTTGCTGACGGGCCTGCGCAAGGCCAACGTGCTGAACCTGCGTTGGGGCGCTGTGAACCTTGAGGCGGGCACCGTGGTTGTCGCTGCCGAGGAAGCCAAGGGCAAGCGCAAGATCATTGTGCCGCTGAACTCTAATGCCAAGTTCTTGCTTCAAGCCATGCCTCACCGCGAAGGCAAGGTGTTTAGCTTGTCTTCCATCACTGAGGCCGCGTGGAAGCGTGCGTGTGAACGCGCAGGCATCACAGACTTCCGGTTCCATGACCTGCGCCACACTTGGGCGTCTTGGCACGCTATGGCAGGCACTCCCGCCCAGGTGCTGCAGGAGTTGGGCGGCTGGCAGTCCTACTCGATGGTGGAGCGATACGTCACGTTTGCGCCGTCGCACTTGGCGGCAGCGGCTGAAGCCGTGAGCCTGTAGAACTTGTGCCAGAATCGTGACGCGGGAAGCCATGCCCGCTCTCCTCTGATCTTCACCCCGGCCTTAGCGCCGGGGTTTTTCTTTGAAGATCAGAGACTTACCGAATTCCAGTCCAGCGCCTTGAGCCTCTCGGCCACCTCTCCAATCAATGACTTGCGCGTGAGCGATGGACACAATGTGCCATTTTTGTGCCATTGAAGTCCACTCACTTCTCTTCGCGCTTCTTCTTTTTCTCTTCTTCGCTCTTGTTGCGTAAGGCGCTCACCGTCGCTGCGGTAGTTGTACCAGCGGCCAGCGCGGCGAGCAACTTCGGATCTGCGCGGCCTAGCAGATCGTTCTCGTTCACCCTGGCTGGATCGAACGCGGCAAAGCGGGAACGGATACGAGACGGGTCTGTATAGACGGTGTTTAACCCATGTCCTCCAGGCCCGTAATGATCAACGCCTGTAAAACCAGCTGCTTTTGCGCCTTCTGATACGGTGCCGCCTCTACGTTCTAAACTTAATAGCGGCGGTGGGTTTTCTTTGCTAATTGCCCTGCCCAAAAACTTTGACAGCTTTTCTGCGTCCTTTTCGTTCAGTTGAGTTGGCAAGATATCATCACGGCGCACTACCAAAGGCATGACGTTCGCGCCCTCTGAGCTTTTTGACCATCCACTTACCTTTGCAGGGTCATAAGTCACATACACACCGGGGCCAAATGCAGCAGCGGACGATGATTTGCTTGGATCAAACGCTGAAAAATCTTTGGTAGTTGCGTGGAAAGCGTCACTGTCAAACCCCATCGCCTTAGCGCGATCCATCGGAGTGTTGTTCTCAGGAAGTCCAAGCATCTTGACCGCGTTCTTCCTAGCGGTCTCTAACGCTTCATCACGCGGCGCAGCGCGTAGCGCCTTGGCGATCAGCGGAGCCGCCGCCATAGCCTTAAACGCGCCCGCAGGAGCGCCGACGCCAGGAACGTTACTAGCAGCGGCAGCATTGCGGTAAGCGTCCATGCCAATCGCGTCCGCGTACTCCGGCGCGTCTAAGCCAAAGTACCCGCGAACGCCTCCACCAACTAGCTGGCGTGCAGGATTACCAACGTACTCCATGTACGCATCGGCAACGCCTTTGCCCCTCTTGCGAAGGGCCTCAATGATGGCTTCATTCATGGCAATTCCTTGTGCCAAATGTGTGCCGCATTTTGCCGCAATGGCACAAAACGCAGTTCAGCGGCGCATTGATTTTCTTAGAGTTTTCGCCGCGTGGCCTTAATTCCAGTCCAGCGCCTTCGACCACTCGGCCACCTCTCCGATCAAGGACTTACGAATTGCTGCAGAACCGTTGTGCCATTTTTGTGCCCAATTACCTTGCAGCGCCTTTGACCTTCTCAATGCTGCGAAGGCCACCGATGCCAAGCATGCCGGTGATCACAACCCACATCAAGTCAAGGTTAAGCGCCGGGGGCATAGGCCATCCCTTGATGGCCGCCACCCAAGCCAGTACAGGCTGCAGGATGGTGGCGTACACAAACCCTGCTGCACCGCACCATCCAAACGCAGGGCGCCAGCCAGCCACAAAGATCGATGCGTGCTGGGCTTCCCTGGCATTAATCTCCAACTGAGCCACAACCTGCTTCAGTTCGCCGTCTGCGGCCATCCTGAGCAGTTCCATCTCGGCCTCTGCCTTCTTGGCAGGGTCAGGCACAAAGCGGTCCAGAATGGTCTTGCCAACCTCCAGAAGCGGGCCAAGGATCAACGGGTTCATGATCAGACTTCCATCAAGTCAGCAATGCGCCGGGACCAGCCCCGGCTGAAGGCGGGCCAGTTAGGCAGGCTCGCCATGAACCGCAGCCGCTGCGCCAGCACTCTCATGCGCAGCGCGTCCGCGTTTTGAGCATTGGCCGCTGCCAGCGTGGCAGGCCCAATCACTCCATCGTCCCTAACCCCCAGCGCCCGCTGCAGCCACTTGGTAGCCTGACCAACGCCTGAGTTGACCGCCGCGTCAAAGACGGCATAGCGCACGCCTGCGGGCAGCTGGTCAGCCTTGACCGCATCCCAGTAGTCGCGCTTATAGATTTGCTTGGCGAGGTCTAGAGGAAGCTCCCGCATCTCGCCCTTGTAGCCAACGCGGCGGGCAACGGCTTCTGTGACGCCAAAGCGGGTCTTACCGCCAGGATCATCAGGGTGATCGCTAAAGCCACCTTCATGGCCCAGCACCTTGGTAAAGGCAGTGTCGAAGTTCATCTCTTGGCTTCAGACTTGATGTGTTCCCAGATAGCCGCAGCGATGAATGCCATCGTGACCCACAGCCCTGCCGTGATGGTCTTGCTTGCCGCCTCGCTCTTGATCTTGTCCCACCAGCCAGCGTTGCGGATCGCCTTCTCATGCGCGATGCGATGGCCGTGAGGGTCACCGCTAGGGAAAGCGTCAGAAAACGTGCGCCGCAAATCAGCAAACTGCCGGTCCATGTGCGCCACCAAGTGCTGTTCATGACTGATTAGGGCTTTGCTGACAGCTTCTTGAATCATCAGCGCCACCTTGTCTTCAGTCAGAGCTGCTTGGCGGCGCTCAGGTCCGGTGTACTCCATTTTTAGGCGGCCTCCAGTGCCGCCACTCGGGCGCGGAGGGATTGGATTTCTGCCAGCAGCAGAGGCACCAGCGAGGACACATCCATTTGCTGGAACTTCGGAGTGCCGTCTTCGTTTACGGCATCCTTCTCGCCTGTCACAGAGTACGGAGCCACTGCCTGCGCTTCATGCGCCACCAGCATCGGGCGGCTTTGCGTTGCGCCCTTCATCTGGCCTTCGTAGACCTTCAGTGCGTCAATCGTTGCGCCGGGGTTGGCAACAGGTCCAAGGATGTCCTTGGCACGATAGTCGGAGGTGGTGTTGTAGGCAACCAGCCCGCCTGCGCGGTTGTAGGTGATGGAGCCTCTGCCCGTGCCGCCTGCTTCCGTAAAAAACCCAATTAATGAGTTGTCACCAGTTGTTGCCGAATTCCACGCCGTTAAAACATTGCTTGCTGATGTAGGCTGCAAAGCTACTACCCGGCCTGTAAAGCCCGTGCTCGTAGTCCCCACCAGCAAATCACCCCCGTTGTTGATGCGGGCGCGTTCGGCAGACCCGGACAAGTCGTAGAACGCAAGTGCTCCTGCACTGTTCCTGACGCTCCAGTTGCCGCTGTTCTGGTAAAGACGAAGTTCCGGTGTACCAGCGCCACCAATAATGTCTGCGAAAGTTTCAAGCCGTGCGCCGCCATTGACGCTCAGTTTTTCGGAGCCAACAACCGCCGGGCGCCCCACCAGCAAATCACCCCCGCTCGTGATGCGGGCGCGTTCGGTGTTGTTGGTGTAGAAAAGAAGCGGGTCGTTGCTGGCAACTTGAATGGCCGGGTCTACCCCTGCGCCTACACCAGAACGAATGTAAAGATCGCCGCCTCCCGACTCTT
>Ga0315902_10001524_pt1 | contig 37170 bp, 28 predicted proteins | sample LakEriMetagenome_9_FD_203523 | JGI IMG/M metagenome (GOLD analysis project Ga0315902, IMG submission 203523) | Freshwater fungal communities from buoy surface, Lake Erie, Ohio, United States - Buoy 12 MA117 | ecosystem: Environmental > Aquatic > Freshwater > Lake > Lake biofilm | place: USA... | reverse complement strand
TGGAGAGATCTTCGGCTGCTTTGTAATTCATCTGGTAGATGAGCACCTGATTGCCCTTGGGGCCGATGCGGCCGAAAATCTGCGTGTCGGTGACGGATTCGACGGCTTTGGAGAAACAGCACATGCCACGAATGCTGTCAGAAATCGAAAATCACGTCCAGCATCGTTTGCGGGCAAAGCGTGACTGGCATTTCGCAGTGGATTCGGATAACTAGAACTCCACACTCGCACTCAGCCACCATGAAAGCCGTCGGTTACCGCCAATCTCTGCCCATTGAGCATCCTGAATCCTTGTTGGACTTCGAAGCGCCCGATCCTGTGGCCAGTGGTCGCGATTTGCTGGTCGAGGTGCGCGCCATCGCGGTGAATCCGGTCGATGGAAAGGTGCGCCTGCGCGCGCAGCCACCTGCCGGGCAGACGGCCATCCTCGGCTGGGATGCGGCGGGCGTCGTGCGGGCCGTGGGGCCAGATTGCACGCTGTTTCGGCCCGGCGACGAGGTTTGGTATGCCGGTGATGTGACGCGCCCAGGCTGCAACAGTGAGCTGCATCTCGTGGACGAGCGAATCGTGGGCCGAAAGCCGGCCTCGCTGGATTTTGCGCAGGCCGCAGCACTGCCGCTGACGAGCATCACGGCGTGGGAGCTGCTGTTTGAGCGGCTCGGCATTCACACGGGCAAGCAGCCGCGAGGCGAGAGCTTGCTCATCATCGGCGCGGCAGGCGGTGTGGGCAGTATTTTGACGCAAATCGCCTCACGACTCACAGCACTGACGGTGATCGGCACCGCGTCGCGCGAAGAAACTCGCGCGTGGGTGCTGCAAAACGGCGCGCATCACGTGATCGACCATTCGCGGCCGCTTTCGGAGGAGCTGCGCCGCATCGGCGTGCCGCGCGTGACGCATGTGGCCGCGCTGACGCAGACGGACCATCACTGGGAGCAAATCGTGGAGAGCCTGGAGCCGCAGGGGCATCTCTGCCTCATCGATGACCCGCCTGTGATCGATGTGAAGCTGCTCAAAAAGAAGAGCATCGCGCTGCACTGGGAGCTGATGTTCACGCGCAGCATGTTTCAGACGCCGGACATGATCGCGCAGCATCACCTGCTCAACGAGGTGTCCGCGTTGGTCGATGCGGGCATTTTGAAGACCACGTTTGCCGATCACTTCGGCCGCGTGTGCGCGGAAAACCTGAAAAAAGCCCAGGCGCTGATCCAAAGCGGCCGCTCGCGCGGCAAAATCGTGCTGGAAGGCTTTTGAGGCCTATTTCAGCTCCTGGATGCGCAGATTGCGGAATTTGTAGGTCTGCCCTTTTTCGCCGTGATGCTGGATGGCGATCACGCCGCTGGCGTCCTTGTCGTCCTGCACATCGGTGGTCAGCACGCCGTTCACGAAGATTTTGAGGCTCTTGCCGCGGCATTCGATGCGGTAGGTGTTCCAGTCGTTGCGCTTGAAGCAATCGCCCGCGCGGGCGCGGAAGGCCTCTTCGCTCTCCTTTTTGCCCTTGATCGGGCTGATGAACCACATGCGGCGGCCCTCATCATACAAACCACCGCTCCACTTGCGCTTAGCATCGCCATCCACCTCGGCCTGGTAGCCGAAAACCTTGTTTTTCTCCACGTGGGCGCGGAACATGAAGCCACTGTTGGCCTGACCTTCCGGGAGGAGGATGTCGCCTTCGAAAATGAAGTCGCTGTAGGTCTTTTCGGTGACGACGAAGAATTTTTTGTCCCCGGTGAGGTGGATTTCGCCGTTCACGACCTGAATCTGGCCCCACTCATACGGATTGCGCCAGCCGGTCATGGTCTTGCCATCGAAGAGCGAGACGAAATCCTGCGCGTGGGCTGAAACGGCGGTGAAAAGAGCGAAAACGAGGGTGGAGATGCGGATCATGGTCGGAGAGGCTCAAGCTCTGCCAGAGTCGCCGCTGAAAATCGACGGTTTTTTGCTCCAAAATGCCTCAGAGGGGTCGATTCGGCTTTTGAGCGGTTTTTCCGCTCAGTTCTTCACCGGTGCTGCGCGCCAGTTTTGCCAAGCACGATGGTAAGTGAAGGCCATGGCCATGATACCGGCAAAAAGCATGATCGCGCGGCTGGGATCGGTGATGGAAGAGGCGGTGCTGACCGCGGAATTCGCGATCACGGGGAGATCTTGCATGGCCGGAGTGCCTGCCGGGTAAGCGGCATGCGTGGCGAGCAGCGCGAGGGTGCTGCAGGTCATCCAGTAAATGATCGAACGGCTCTTCATTTTCTTCGGTATCAGATTATTTGCCCGTTTTGTCAGGTCAGCGCGATTTTGGCAAGCTTCATTTGTGCGAATTCTTGCCTCATGGCGGTAGCAGATGCCCTGACAGACCGGGTTGGCGGGTCGTGAAGCTTGGAGGGGCTGCGGGGTGGGCTCGTTCAAGATTTCCGCTCGACCCAGCGATAAGCGGTCAGGGAGTTTTTCCAGAAGTAGCGCTCGCAGGCGTCTGCACCCTTCGATTCGAAGTAGTTTTTCACGATTTGGAAGACGGTGGCGTAGGGCGCGCCGCGGTCGCTGACGGGCCAGTTGCTGCCGTAGATGAGCCTTTCGGGCCCAAAGTGCTGCCACAGCGGGTCGAGGATGGGCAGGTAGAAGGCGGTGTCCGCCGGGGCTTTGCCATTGGCATCGCGGACTTGCTCGACGAGGGCGGAAACCTTCATGAAGACGTTCGGATGACGGGCGAGCGCGGTGATGCCGGGGAGCCACTCCGGACGTATCGCTCTCGGATCACTCGGCGCGCCGAGATGGTCGATCACGATGCGCAGGTCCGGCACGGCGGCGGCGAGTTCGGCCGCGACGGGCAGCGCGGCGGCGGAGCCGTTCAAATCGAGCTGTAGGCCGAGTTCTGCGAGCAGTTGGGCGTTTTTCTTCACCTGATCACGGCCTGCGGCATCGCGGTAGGCATCGGCACGCCAGCGCACGCCGCGGAAGAGGCTATTGGCGGCGAATCGACGTGTGTGAGCCTCGAATTGAGCGTCATCCGGCTCGATGTGGCCGCAGATGCCGACGATGGAGGTCTGTTTGGCGGCGAGGTCGAGCAGCCATTGATTGTCCTCCAGCCAGGCGCTGGCCTCGACGATCACGGTTTCACGGCAACCGTGCGGTTCGGCGAGCGCGAGCCAGTGCTCTGGCAGCACCGTGCGATAGAGCGGGGTGTTTTTGGCCGGCCAGGGGACGCCCTGCGGTCGCGTGGGATCGTAAAAGTGCGTGTGCGTGTCGATGATGCGGCTGGCCGGTGGCGCGGCGGTCAGGGCAGGGGAGGCAGCGAGAGTGGCTGCGGCGGTGGAGAGAAACTCACGTCGTTTCATGCGCCTGTGATAGCGGGTTGGGCGAATTTGATGAAGAGAAAAGATAAATCCTCCCGCTCAAGCCAGTAGCAGGCCTGATGCGACATCGAATCTGGGACCTGCACTGTCACCTGTCCGGCGTGCCCGGTCTGACGCCGGAGGACCGGCTGGGGAATCTGCTGCGCTACGCGGATCGCATGGGCATCGAGCGGCTCTGCGTTTACATGGGCCTGAAATGGTCTCACGACCCAGACCCCGATGACCTGCGCCGCCAAAACGACGAGGTGCTGCGGGCGATCGCAAAATATCCGGACCGCGCTTTCGGTTTTGTGACGCTGAACCCGAAACACAGCGAGGCCAGCCTAGTAGAATTGGAGCGCTGCGTGGCCAACGGGCCGATGGTCGGGATCAAGCTGTGGGTGGCCGTAAAATGCTCCGATGAACGACTCGATCCGCTGATCCGGCGTGCTGCGGAGCTGCAGGCGGTGATTTTCCAACACACCTGGATCAAAACCGATGGCAATGGTCCGGGCGAGTCCACCCCCCAGGACCTCGTGCAGCTGGCCGCGCGCTTTCCCGAGGTGAAATTCATCTGCGGACACACCGGTGGAAATTGGGAGGCAGGGATTCGCGCGATCCGTGAGGTGCGCAATCTTTACGCAGACCTCGCGGGCTCTGATCCGTGTGCAGGCTTTACCGAAATGGCGGTGCGGGAACTCGGCGCGGAGCGTGTGATTTACGGCAGCGACTGCGGTGGGCGCTCCTTCGCCAGCCAGCTCGCGAAAGTGCACGGTGCTGGGATCACCGAGGAGCAGCGCGGTCTGATCTTCCGGGACAATCTTCGCGGGTTGCTGCTGCCGATCCTGCGCGCCAAAAAAATGGAGGCATGAGCCTTTGATCATGAACCGACGCTTCTTTCTCCAATCCTCCATCGCCGTCCTGGCGGCCGATGCCGTGGCCAAACCGGCCCGCGAGGTGATCGACGTGAATTTTTCCCTCGGGAAATGGCCCGGGCGCGAACTCCCCAAGCTGGGACCGGTCGAATTGCAGGCGAAGGGCATCACGCATGCGATTACGGGCACCTTCGAGGCCCTGCTCGCCCGCGATCTGACCACCGTGAATGCTCAACTGGCTGAGGCTTGTGCCAAAAGCGGAGGCCGTCTCATCCCGGCGGGCTCCGTCAATCCGCTACTGCCTTCTTGGCGGGCCGAAATGAAACGCTGTCGCGATCAGCATGGCATCAAGGTGATTCGCGTTCATCCAGGCTGCCACGGCTACGCTTTGTCGGACGCGGTGTTCGAAGAATTGCTGGGGGAGGCGACGCGTGCCGGACTGGCATTGCAATTGGTGGCTCAAATCGAGGATGTCCGGACGCAGCATCCGTTTTGGCGCACTCGGGCGGTGGATCTGGCTCCGTTGTCTGGACTTCTAGAACGCCATCCGCAGGCCAGGGTGATGGTTTTGAACGCCAATGCGGCGATGTTCAGCACCGCACTGCGTGAATGCTCGTCTGTCTGGGCGGATTTGGCGATGCTGGAAGGTGTCGGTGGAGTAGAGACCCTGCTGCAGAGCTGGCCGCGGGAAAAGCTGTGCTTGGGCACTCACGCTCCTTTTTTTTATCCGGAAGCGGGTTTGCTGAAGATCGCAGAATCTGCGCTGGCGGAGGAATTGGAGGCGCAAGTGACTGCTTCGAACGCGAGGCGCTTTTTGGGCTGAAAGTGAAGTTGGCCAAAACGGAACGACATGCTCTAGGGGCGCAAAAGTGTTATTAAGAACACTTTACTGTTCAAAACATCACTCTATAAAAGAGCTGTTCTTATGAAAAGTTCGTCACACCCCATTTCTCGCCTTTTGAACCCAATGCGCCGCTTTTGGACCGCCAAATCAACTGCTGACTACCTTCCCATCCGGGGTTTAGGTTCGCCGAGAAGTCGGGAAATACAGTTGGAGTTCGATTTTCGGCAGCCGATACAGGCGGCCAGTCGCATGATGGCGGAGCGATCCGCATGGCTGGCGCATTGAGTTAGGGCAGGAGAGAGCCTAGCAAAGGTGACAGAATTTTCTCCGAAGCGCCTTTTTTATAGATAGACAAATAACTGGCGAATTGCTTTTATTCATGTCTTAATCTCTCCCACCCCAACCCTTTATGCTGATGATTTCACGCTTTGCCGCACTCGCTCGTTCGTCTCAAGCAGTTGCCGCCTTGGGTTTTTTGGTATTCACCGCATCTGCCTTTTCGCAGTTTGGAGTCTCTCCTTCCCAGACCAGCAACTACTTCGATGATTTCCGCGCTCGTTCGTCCCGAATGCAGCAATCGGGGGCTGGTGTGAGAAGCGGTGATGTAGTTTATGACTACGATAGTGGGACTTACATCGGTGTCGAAGGCCAGGAGCAAATGAGGCCCGAGGATCTCCTGCGTGAATCGCGCCAGGTATCCCAGCCGGCTGTCAATAGTGGCAGCGCTGCTTTCTCGGCCCGTGCCGTGGGTGATTACACAAACTACTCCGGTCAATACACCTCCCCTACCGGCTATTTCGCCCCGACTTACACCTCGGACCCTTTCCTGGCCGGCAAGCGCAATGTCAAATTGGGGCCTGTGAACGTTGGATTCGGGCTTTATCAGGGCTTTGAATACAACAGCAACATCAACCGCTCGACGAACAACCCGGTATCAGACATCATCTCCACCACGATGCTGAACATTGATGCGAATTACCGCATCTCGAAAAACAATGTGCTTAGCATGTCTACCGGCATCGGTTTCGACCATTACTTCAGCCATCCAGAGCTCTCTCCATACGGGAATGGAAATGCGGTTCTGAACGTCTTGCCCGGCAGCACCATCGCCTTCGACATGAAGGCCGGTCCTCTCTACTTCACCGTCTATGATCGCGTCTCTGTCCGTCCTGCGGTGAACAATGCATTCACGCTCAACGGCCAGTCGGTCTTCGGCGTTTTCACCAATGATTTCGGCGTGGTGATGAATTACGCGCTCAACTCCAAATGGAGTCTCTCCCTTGGCGTGAACAATTCCATGTCGATGGCGATGGAAAATCGCTTCTCGCAGTTTGACCGCACCATTAACTCCATTCAGGGCACCATCACTTACAGCCCTCACGGCACCTGGAGCACCGGTTTCGAATTCAGCCACAGCCGTCTCGAATATGACCAGCAGTTGCTCAACGATGGCAGCATGAAAAATCTCGGCGTTTTCTTCCGCACCAATCTGGGCAAGAGCACCTACCTCAAAGTGGCCGGGGGCTATCAAAACTTCGAGTTCGACAACCCGATCCTTCTTGCGCCGCCTGCCGTGGTGGACTTCAACACGGACATGGAAGACTACTACTTTAATCTGAGCATCAGCAATCAACTGAACAACCGCTTCAGCCACGCGCTCTCGCTCGGTCATGAGTCTGCTTTGAACCTGACTTCCAATTTCGTCACGGCGAGCTACATCAACTATGGCATCTCGATGATCACCTCCCGCGGTGGCAGGCTTTCCCTTTCCTCCTACTTTGAGGACGCAACCCCTTCTGCTATTTATCTTCCGCCTTCTCCCTTCGCTTCCCAAGGCGAGGTTCGCCAGCACGGCTTTGATGTTTACTACAGCCATCAAATCACGTCCAAGATTCGCATGGGAACTGGCTACCACTACGGCCGCACCGATGCTAAAGCACCGGGTAACGATTTCGACCAGCATGCCTTCAATGTGGACTTCAACATGGCTCTGACTGCCAAGTCCAACATCAACTTTGGGTATCGCTATTTCACCACGGACACCGTGGGGATTGCTCAGGACTTCAATCAGCACCGCCTTATTTTGGGCTTCAATTACAATTTCTAACGCCACGCGGGTTGAACTGTCCTATCTAGTGTGCCATTCCGGGCCGGCTTCATGTCCGGCCCTTTTTTTCCCCGTTCCATGCATCTCCAGACTATGAAAACGTTGATTGTCAGTTCCCTCGTTGCTGCGGTGTTCTTCGCCGGATCGTTCGTTCAGGCCCAAGATCCGGGTTTTAGAGCGCCAGCGGCCCCGGCCAAGCCCGAAGCGCCCAGAAACGATAACTCCTCGACCGGCGGCACTATCACAGGGGCCGCCGTATTGACCTCGATGGAGCGCTTGGACGATCAGAAGCCGATTCAGCCACGTTACGTGATCAGTATTCGCATTTTGGAGGACCGAAAGGAAGCGGTTCAGCAGAAAGTGGCTGTGACCGGTGAAGTTCAAGTTCCCTACATTGGCTTGGTGCGTGCCGAAGGCAAAACCTGCCGCCAACTGGCCTATGAGATCAAGAAGGAACTCGAGAAGAGCTACTTCATCACCGCGACCGTCGTGATCGCCATTGACGACTACCCGATTAACGACCCGATGCTCACCAAGAGCTATGAAATCGACACCTACACCGTCTTTGGATTCGTTCTTCGCCAAGGTAAGTATGACATCCCGGCGACCGAGGATGTGACCATCAGCCAAGCTATCCTCAAAGCGGGTGGATTTGCCGCCTTTGCCGACCCTGAGCATGTGAAAATCGTGCGGACGACTCCCACGGGCAACAAGTCCATCCTCGTGAATGTGGACAGCATCATGCGAAAAGGCGAGATGCACAAAGATATCTACCTGCGGCGAAATGATGTGATCATCATTCCAGAAAAGACTATCAACTTCTAAATCACCAACGAGGCCGCCGGACATTCTGGCGGCTTCAAGCTGTAAATAGCGGCCCACCTCCCTAGAAAAGGCAGTCTAAACAAAACCGAACATCATGGAACAGTCCCTCTCGCTGCCCAACGCCGGCCAGGTCCAGTCCAGCACGCTGAACCGGATTCATGAGGCCTCAGCCAAGTTTCAGCGCTACAAAATTCTGCTGCGCCGCCGCTGGTGGTTCCTTCTGCTCACGGCCAGCATTGGCGTGTGCGTGCAGGCTTTGACCATCACTGGCAAGCCCCAGGTGTTCCGTTCGCTCGCCAAACTCGTCGCTGGTGGCCGAATGGTAGGCACTGAGTCCATACGCTGGGAGGAGGCGCTTCAGGATTTCTACGGCACCATTATCGAGACGATCGAGAGCGCTGAAATGATCCGCAAAGCTCGCGAGCGTGTGCATTCGCTTCATCCGGACCTCAAGGACTCCGAGGTCGAGATCGTTGTGCGCCAGACTAAGGGTTCTGCCATCTTCAACATCCTTGCCACCGGTTCGGAGCCGAAATACACGCAGATTTTCCTGAACGCGCTGCTCGATGAGTTCATCGCCTTCCGCCAGATCATTCGTGAGCAGGCTCAGGGCAAGGTGCTTAGCACCTTCTTGCAAGAGGTGGTCAACAAGCAGAAGGCGATGGAGGAAAAGAACGATGTGTACAGCAAGTTCTGCGCCGCCAACAACCTCGTCACCATCACCAACGGCAACAACGAGGCCGCCAGCTTTTTGACCAGTCTGAAGGCCCAGCGTGAGACGTTGCGGACCTCGCTCGCCGAGATCGAGGCTTCCATGGCGGATGTGCGTGTGCTGATGCAGGAGCGCGAGCGCGCGGCGAACTCTGGCTTGGCTTCCAACACATCGGGAGGGCAATCCAAGCCTGCCGATGGCAATTCACAGGCCACATCAGACAACAGCACACCCAACAACGGCCTCACACACGCGGAGCTCGATTATCTCCGCACCAATGGTCAACTCACGGTGCTTCGAACGCAAAAACGCAGCCTGATGGAGAGCTTTAAGGAGAACCATCCGCAGGTTGTCGATATTGCGCAGGAAATTGCCAAGCTGGAGTCCTTGCTGAAGGAGTTCGAACTACAGATTCAGAATGAAATGCGTAATCAGCTCGCCAGTCAGAAGCGCAAGCTGGAAGTCTTTGAAAAGCAGATCATCGAACGTGAAAAGGAGGCGCTCGAACTCGGTGCCAAAATCGCCGAGCATGCTCGTCTCAAACGCGAGGCCGATATCGCCCAGGAGGCTTATCAGGAAATGTTCAAGCGTGCGGAGACCTTCCAAAGCATGTTCAACATCCAGAGCGACTACGTGGCCATCCAGGAGCGTGCCACTCCAGCCGCCGAGCACACGGACGACTGGAAAATGCCGATCATCATTGGTCTGGTGGTTGGTTTGGGCGCGGGTGTCATCATTCTGCTCCTGTTTGACCGTCTGGATGACCGCATGAACTCCTTCAGCGAGTTCCAAGCACTCTTCCCGGGTGAGGCCGTGCTCGGTCAGATCCCCGAGCAGCGCCAGCGTGGCGATGTGGCCCTGCTGCGTCCCAATGATGACCGCCATCTATATGCGGAGGCCTTCCGAAACATCCGTTCCTCCATTCTCTTCAAAAACTGGAGCGGCAAGCCGCCGAAGACGATTCTCTGCACCTCCGCTGTGCCGAACGAGGGCAAAACGACTGTCACCTCGAACCTCGCGGTCACGATGGCTCTTGCGGGTGCTCGTGTGTTGCTGGCGGACTGCGACTTGCGCCGTGGTGGTGTGAGCGAGCTTTTCAAACTGCCTTCCACGCCTGGTCTCAGCGAAGCGCTTCGCGGCAAGCTGCACTGGCGTGATGCCGTGCAGGAAACCAGCACGCGCAATCTGGATCTCCTCGCCCGTGGTGACGTGTTTGACCAGACCTCCGAGATGCTTCTGTCCAAGACCGCGGAGGAGATGCTCAAGGAGATGGCTGAGGAATACGATTACGTCATCTTCGACAGCGCCCCGGTGCTCGTGGCCGATGACACGGCCTCCTTCGCTCCGAAGTTGGACACGGTTCTGTTCGTGGTGCGCATGTCCTCCACCATGGCCCGCCTCACTGGTAAGGCGCTCGACCTCCTTTATGAGCGTCAGGTGAATGTGGGTGGTGTCATTCTCAATCGCTCCAGCTCGAATCTGAAAGAGTACACCTACTACAACTACGCCAGCTACTACTACGCCCCGGTCAAGACCTCGCCCCAGCCTGCGGCGGTCACTGCTCCGGCGGCAAAATCGTAAGCGCGGCGATTGGATCACCGTTTTTTGACAAGCCTGGATGCCGCCGCGCATTCAGGCTTGTTTTTTGGCCACTACACCGCATTTCCGCCTGTCATCATGTCACCTCGCATCCTCGTCGCCGGCCTGTTTCATGAGACTCACACGTTTTTGGACGGATTGACCGGTTTGCGGGATTTTCAGATCCGGCGAGGAAACGAGATGCTGAGCTGCTGTGGCGACAGTTCGCCTTTGGGCGGCGTATTGGCCGCCGCGGAGGAATTTGGCTGGCAGGTCGTTCCGGCGGTCGATTACCGCGCGCAGCCGTCCGCCATGGTCGCGGACGAGGTGGTGGACTCGTTTTGGCAGGAACTGCGGGTGCCTGCGGAGACGGGGGCTTACGAGGCCATTTACCTCGTGCTTCATGGCGCGATGGTGTCGCAAAGCTTGCTTGATGTGGAAGGTGTGTTGCTGGAGCGTTTGCGAGGCATCACCAGTGTGCCGGTGTTTGGCGTTTTTGATCTGCATGCGAATTTTTCCCCGCGCATGGCCCAGCATGCCGATTGTCTGGTCGGTTATCGCGAAAATCCACACACGGATGCTCGGGAAGCGGCAGTGTTGGCCGCGCGTCTCTTGCAGCGCTGCCTTTCGGCGGGGCAAAGGCCGCGGATGCAGCTGTGTCAGCCGGGATTGATCTGGCCACCCACCGGCACGGGCACCGCGACAGACCCGATGCTGACCTTGGAGCGGCTTGCGCGCGAGATGGAGGCCTCAAACGAGTCGCTTTGGGCCATGAACATCGTCGCAGGCTTCGCTTTCGCCGACACGCCGGACACGGGCGTCAGCTTTGTGGCGTGCACGATGCGCGACGCAGCCACGCAGCTCGCCGAGTTGTCGGAAACAGCGTTCAAACTGCATTCCAAGGGCTGCGTGGTCGATCCGCCGTTCGATGCGGTCCTGCCTATGCTCCAGGAGCAGTCCCAGGGCCTGACGGTGCTGGTGGAGCCCTCCGACAACATCGGTGGCGGCGCTCCAGGTGATGGCACTGGCCTGCTGCGTGAATTGATCCGGCATCGCGTGGCGAATGCCGCGATCTGCATCTGCGATCCAGAGGCGGTGCGTGAACTGGAAGCAGGAAAACGAGACATTCAGCTCGGAGGGAAGGGGAGCCGTCTCGATCCGGGGCCGGTGTCCATGCAGGTGGAGCTTGTTTCACTTCACGACGGCCGGTTTGAGCTGGAGGACAAAAACAGCCACCTCGCCAGCATGAGCGGGGATCACTTTGACATGGGGCGCTGTGCGGTGGTGAAGCACGCAGGACTCACCATCCTCATCTCCAGCATCAAAACGCCGCCTTTCGACCTCGGGCAGTGGCGCAGCGTCGGCATCGCTCCAGAAAAGCTCTCGGTGATCGCGGTGAAGGCTGCGGTGGCGCATCGCCGGGCTTATGATCCGATCGCGGCTCGCATGTTCTGGGTGGACACGCCCGGTCCTTGCAGCAGCAATCTGGCGTCCTTTCCTTATCAACACGCGCGCCTTTCTTGAACTCCACCTCTGCCAAGCCCTGGTTGCTGCTGCTTTCCGTCTTCGCCATCGCCACCTGCGGTCTGGTGTATGAGCTGATCGCCGGCACGCTCGCCAGCTACCTGCTGGGGGACAGCGTGATGCAGTTCTCCACGGTGATCGGCGTGTATCTGTTTGCGATGGGCGTGGGTTCGTGGCTTTCGCGATTCATCACCGGCAATTTGATCGCCACGTTCATTCGCATCGAGTTTTTGATCGCTCTGATCGGTGGTTGCAGTGCCGCGCTGCTCTTCCTGCTGTTTGGATGGAGTGTTTCGTTTCGCATCCCGCTCTACACGCTCGTTTTTCTCATCGGCGCGTTTGTGGGAATGGAGATCCCGCTGCTGCTGCGGGTGCTGGAGGGCCGCTTTGCCTTCAAAGACCTCGTCTCGAATGTCTTCAGCTTCGATTACATCGGCGCGCTGCTCGCTTCGCTGCTGTTTCCGCTCGTGCTGGTGCCGGGTTTGGGGCTGGTGCGCAGCGCGTTCCTTTTTGGCCTGATCAATGCCTCCGTCGGCATGCTGGCGCTGCATTTGCTGCGCGAGGAACTGCCGAGGCGCGCCGGTCTGGTCACGGGAGGGAGCCTCGTGTGCGCGGTTTTGGCCGCCGGACTGGTCTGGGGCGATCAAATCACCCGGTGGGCCGAGGACGCAGCTTTTCCGGATCCGGTGATTTTTGCCGAATCGACGCCTTACCAGCGCATCGTGCTCACCGCGTCGAAAAACGACCTGCGGCTCTATTTGAACGGCAATCTACAGTTCAGCACCCGCGACGAATACCGCTACCACGAGGCGCTGGTGCATCCGGGGCTCTCGCGCCTGCCGCAGGCCCGCCGTGTCTTGGTGCTCGGCGGCGGGGATGGCCTCGCGGTGCGGGAAATCCTCCGCTATCCGCAGGTGGAGGAGATTTTGCTCGTCGATCTCGATCCGGCGATGACGCGGCTCTTCTCCACGAACCCGCTCCTCACCCGGCAAAACGACCAGGCGCTGCTTTCCCCCCGGGTGAAGGTGGAAAACGCGGACGCCTTCATCTGGCTCGGCGAAAAGCGCGGCCCCTTCGATTTTGTGATCATCGACTTTCCCGATCCCTCCAATTTTTCGCTCGGAAAGCTCTACAGCACCACGTTTTACCGCCGTTTGAGCCAAAGCATGGCACCGGGGGCCGCGTTGGTGGTGCAAAGCACTTCCCCGTATGTGGCCCGGAAGTCGTTTTGGTGCGTGGAGGCCACTTTGCGGGCCTGCGGCCTCGAAACGGCCCCCTACCACGCCTTTGTGCCCAGTTTTGGCGAATGGGGCTTCATTTTGGCCTCCCGGCAGCCGCTCAGCAGTCCGGCGCGGCTGCCGGAGGGCCTGCGTTTTGTGGATGAGGCCACCTTGGCGGCGCTCAGCCGCTTCCCGCCGGATATCTCCCGGCTGGAGACCGGGCCGAACCTGCTCAGCAACCAGCTTCTGGTGCATTTATTCGAGGAGGAATGGTCTCAGTGAAAACTGGCAGGGCGGGCGGTTTTTCGTAGAGGCTGAAACCGGGGCTCCAGAGGTAGATTTCGGTTTTTTTCCGCTTGCCGATATTTCGGGGGCCGCTACCATCCGCGCTTCATCCGGACAAAAAGTCGATTCCTATTTTATGGCGAGAGTGGGGGCATCCCCGCTCTCTTTTTGTCTCGGGACAGCATTTCCACAGTTTTATGATCAGCGAACTCAAAGCCCTTTTTGATTACTACGAGAAGGAGAAAGGCATCGACCGCGGCAAAATGGTCGAGGCTCTCTCCCAGGCACTGCTTGCCGCCTCGAAAAAGAGCATCGGCCCGGCCCGCGAGCTGCGCATCGACATTGATCCCGACAAGGGCACCATCAAGGCGTTTGCCAAGCTGCTCGCGGTGGAAAAGGTGACGAATCCCTTTGAAGAGCTGCCGCTCGCCAAGGCCCGCAAAATCAAGAAGGATGCCGAACTGGGCGACGAGATCGAGCTTGAGGTCACTCCGAACAACATGGGCCGCATCGCCGCGCAAACCGCGAAGCAGACCATGCTCCAGCGCCTCCGCGTGGCCGAAAAAGAGAACCTTTACGAGGAATTCAAGGACCGCACCGGCGACGTCGTCTCCGGCGTGATCCGCCGTTTCGAAAAGTCCGACGTCATCGTCGATCTCGGCAAGTTCGAAGGCCTCATGCCCGGCAAGGAGCGTGTCTCCACCGAGGAATACACCATCGGCGACCGCATGCGCTTCTACGTGAAGGCAGTCGAGCAGGACACCGGTCATGGACCGGAAATCATCCTTTCCCGAGCCCACGTGAACTTCGTGCGCCGCTTGTTTGAGTTTGAAGTGAGCGAAATCGGCGACCGCACGGTGGAAATCGCCAGCATCTCCCGTGAGGCCGGCTACCGCACCAAAGTGGCGGTGCACTGCTCAGACGACAAGGTGGACCCCGTCGGCGCCTGCGTCGGCATGCGTGGTGCACGCGTGAAGAACATCGTTCGCGAGCTGAACAACGAGAAGGTGGACATCATCCGCTGGAAGTCAGACCCCGCTGAATTCGTCCGTGAAGCGCTGAAGCCCATCAAGGTCATCTCCATTGCCGTGGACAAGGACAAGAAGCAGGCCCGCCTCACCGTCAGCGAGGAAGATCTCAGCAAGGCCATCGGCCGCCGTGGTCAGAACGCCCGCCTCACCTCCAAACTGGTCGGCATGGACCTCATCATCGAACGCGATGAGCACGCCGAGCAGGTCTTTGAAGGTCAGATCGGTCATGCCGCCTTGGATCTTCAAAACACCCTGGGCATTCCGGCCGAGGTTGCCCGCCAGCTCATTGACGGCGGCATGGGTGATCTTCGCATGCTTGCCACAGGCGAAGTGGATGTGGACGACGTTTCCGGCGTCCTCGGCGGCGATCGCGCTCTCGCCGAACAAATTCTTGCCAAGGCACAAACGAACTCGTCCGTTTCATCTGCGGAATAAGCCCGTTTGTCGCCATGAAACCGCGCTCCTCCAGTTCCACTTCACCGCTCCAGTCAGCTAGCCCCGCCTTTTCTCCACGTTTCCCGCATGCCCAGCAAATCCCCCTCATCGAAGCCCCTCGCGCCCGCCGACACCGACAACGGTGACGCTGTGCAGGAGGTCGAAAGCGCCCCCAAGCCGAAGAAATCCACCGGCAAGAAGGTGCTTTCGCTAATTGAGGACGAAGATGCGAAGCCCAAGGCTCGCACATTGAGCAAAGAACCGGGCACCATGCTCCCCCGCATCGGGGCGGCCCCGAAAAAGGCGAAAGCCCCAGTTGAAGAGCCTGTCGTCGAAGCCGAGCCCGCGAAACCTACGTTGGATGATCAAAAAAAGGCCGCGTTGAGCCTGTTTGACGAAAAACCGAAGCGCCGTGAGCGCCCCGCCGCTGACGCGCAGAAAACGACCGCGCTGCCGCCGATCTCCCTCCTGCTGGACGAGCCCGCGCCCAAAGCGGTCGCGCCGCCGCCTCCTGCACCTGTCGCCGAGGCTCCGCTGCCGGAGTTTGAACTCGGTGAAAACGGCGAAAAGATCATCCAACTGAAGCCGCCGATCATCGTGAAGGATCTGGCGGAGAAAATGGGCCTCAAGCCATTCAAAATCATCTCCGATCTCATCGCCTTCAAAGTCTTCGCCAGCGCGGACAAGGCCATCGACATCGAAGTCGCCGAAAAAGTCTGCGAAAAGCACGGCTTCAAGCTGGAGCGTGAAAAGCGCGAAAAAGGCGCCGGCGTGCACAAGGTCGAGGAAGTCATCGTCGAGCCCGTCGCGCAGATCATTGAGGACATCGCCGAGGAAAAACTCTCCCTGCGCGCTCCCATTATCACCTTCATGGGTCACGTTGACCACGGGAAGACCTCCCTGCTCGACGCCCTGCGCAAAACCACCGTCGCCTCCGGTGAGGCGGGTGGCATCACCCAGCACATCGGCGCCTACTGCATCTTCCACGACGGCCGTCCGATCACCTTCATCGACACTCCCGGTCACGCCGCCTTCTCCGCCATGCGCGCTCGCGGTGCGAATGTCACGGACATTGTCGTTCTCATCATCGCCGCGGACGATGGCATCATGCCGCAGACGAAAGAGGCCCTCTCCCACGCCAAGGCGGCGGATGTGCAACTCATGGTCGCCATCAACAAGTGCGATCTGGCCACCGCGAACGTCATGCGTGTCAAAAGCCAGCTCCAGGACATCGGTCTCGCGCCGGTCGATTGGGGTGGTGAGATCGAGTGCATGGAAGTCAGTGCCCGCAGCGGCCTCGGACTCGATAATTTGCTCGAAACCATGGCGCTCCAGGCTGAGGTGCTCGAATTGAAGGCCGATCCGAAGGCTCCCGCCCGCGCCACCGTCATCGAAAGCTCGATGGTCGCCGGCAAAGGCCCCGTGGCCACCGTCATCATCCGCCAGGGCACGCTCAAAGTCGGCCAAGCATTCATCTGCGGCCCGCATTGGGGCAAAGTCCGCGCTCTAGTCAATGACCGCGGCCAGAACATCAAGGAAGTGCTCCCCGGCATGCCTTGCGAAGTCGTCGGCTTCTCCGACATGCCAAACGTCGGTGACGAGGTCGTCGTCATGGACAACGAGCGCGCGGTGAAAAAGCTCAGCGAGGAACGCATCGAGGAGCTGCGCATGAAAAAGCTCGCCACGCCGCGTCGCAGCACGCTGGAGCATCTGTTTGCCTCCATCGAGGAAGGGAACAAGAAAGCCCTCAAAATCGTGCTCAAGGCCGACGTGCAGGGCTCCGTCGAGGCCATCTCGAAGTGTCTCAAGGACATCAAGAGCGACAAGATCAACCTCGAGATCCTCCACGCCGAGGCCGGCGCGATCAGCGAGAGCGACGTGCTCCTCTGCTCTGCTTCCGACGCGCTCATCATCGGCTTCAACATCAAGGTCGAGAACAAGGCTCTCGCCGCCTCCAAGCGTGAAGGCGTGCAGATCAAGCTCTACTCCATCATCTATGAGCTCATCGATCAGGTCAAAGACGCCATGCAGGGCATGCTCGATCCGATCACTCGCGAGAAGGTCATCGGCCACGCCCGCGTGAAGCAGGTCTTCAAGGTCAACAAAGGTTACGTCGGCGGCTCCGTCGTCACGGATGGCATCATGCACCGCAAGCAGCGCGCCCGCGTGCTGCGTGACGGCCAAGCGGTCTATGACGGTGGCTTCGAGACGCTCCGTCGCTTCCAGGATGAAGTTCCCGAGGTCCGCAACGGCCTCGAGTGCGGTATCAAGCTCTCCGGCTTCTCCGATTACGAGGAAGGCGACGTCATCGAGTGTTACGAACTCGAAAAAATCGCCCAGACACTCTGAAGTTAAACAAACGCTCAACCTTCCCCGGCTCTCCGTTAGCAACCTGCGCGGAGTTCTTTGGGAAACAGGGAACTGAGAACCGGGAACCGAGAACTGTATGAAACTCCGAATGCAAAAGGTCTGCGAACTCGTGCAGCGGGAGCTTTGCACCGTGCTCGAGCGTCATCATCGCTTCGAGAACTGCATCGTCACCGTGCATGGCACGGACGTGGCCGAGGATCTCCGCACCTGCGTGGTTCACGTCGGTGTGTTGGGCAAGGCAGATCAGCAGGAAGCTGCCGTCGAGCGCCTCAACCGCGAGCGCGGCGCGATCCAGCGCGAGCTCTACAAGCGCGTGAAGCTCCGTCAGAGCCCGCAGCTTTTCTTCCGCCTCGACCGCACCGCGGAGAAGGCTGTGCCGCTCATTCAGATCATCGACAATCTTCCGCCACCGGCTGAGGAACCTGCTGCGGAGTGAGTTTTCCGGGCGGTGTTTGACAAAGCGGCGTGCCTTCACACGATGCGGGCCGTGTCTGACTCCACCGCTCCGCTTCGCCGCACTCCCTTGCATGATGAACATATCAAGTTGGGAGGCCGCATGGTGCCTTTCGCAGGCTGGGAGATGCCCGTGCAATACACCGGCATTGTCGAGGAGCACAAAGCGGTGAGATCCGCCGCTGGTGTGTTCGACATCTCGCACATGGGCCAGTTCATCGTGAGTGGGAAAGGTGCCGCAGCCTTCCTGTATCGCGTGCTCACCAATGACATCAGCCGCCTGCAGCCCGGTCAGGGCCACTACACGCTGCTGCTCACAGAAAGAGGCGGCGTGTTGGACGATTTGATCGCCTACCGCACCAGCGAGCGTGAATTCCTCCTCGTCGTGAATGCCTCGCGCATCGACGAAGACTGGGCGCACATCGAAAAACAGCTCACCGCGGACGATGACGTGCTCATGGCCAATGCGAGCGACTTCACCGCCGGTCTCGCGATTCAGGGACCACGCAGCCGTGCGGTGTTTCAGCGGCTGTTTGACGGCCAGACGGCGTTTCCGGAGAAAAACACCGTCTGGATCTCCATGACGCCCGACGGCCCCATGTGGCTCTGCGGCACCGGATACACCGGCGAGGAAGGTTTCGAGTTTTTCCTGCCGGCGCAGGTTTCCGCCACGTGGTTCCGCCGCACGGTGGATGCGGTGCGCGCTGAAAGTGGTGTTCCTTGCGGTCTCGGAGCGCGTGACACGTTGCGCCTCGAAATGGGTTACCCGCTGAATGGCAATGACCTCTCTCCAGAGCGCACGCCGTTGCAGGCAGGCCTCGGATTCTTCGTCGCGATGAACAAAGAGGCCTTCACCGGCCGCGAAGCGCTCGCTGCGCAAAAAAGCGCGGGTTTGCCGGACAAACTCGTGGCCTTCCGCATGATTGGAGCCACGCCGCCGCCGCGCCCGCATTATCCCGTGCTTCACAACGGCGAAATCGTCGGTGAAGTGGGCAGTGGCACGCAGTCTCCCTCGCTCGGATGCGGCATCGGCATGGCCTATCTGCCGCCGCAGGCCGCCGCCATCGGCGCGCAGATCGAGATTGAGATCCGCGGCCGTCGCTTCGCCGCGAAGATCGTCAAAAAGCCCTTTTATCAGCCCGCCTGACCCTTCATTCTTCACACCACCTCACCATGAGCCAGATACCCGAGCAGCTTCACTACCGCGAATCCCACGAATGGGTCGATCTCACGCAAAACCCCGCGCCGGTCGGCATCACCGACCACGCCCAGGCGGAGCTCACGGACGTGGTTTTCGTCGAACTGCCCAAAGTTGGCGCCGTCGTTCGTGCGGGTCAGCAAGTTTGCGTCGTGGAGTCCGTGAAGGCCGCCAGCGACATCTATTCGCCCGTCAGTGGAGAGATCGTCGAGGTGAATGAGGCGCTGGGCTCCGATCCCGGCCTCATCAATCGCGATCCGTATGCCGCAGGGCATATCTTCAAAATCAAGCCGTTGGATGCCTCCGAAGCCGCTGGTTTGAAGGACGCGGCGGCTTACAAAGCCCACCTTGGCTGACCCGCCGCGCGCGGCCGTTTTCTATCTGCAAAATCGGTCGGCTGCCGTATGGTTTGACAGCGTCCTGCAACCGCCAACTGTCACCTTCTGATGAGCAACGAAATCACCACCGAGCTTCCGCCGGAGGACATTGTGCCGGAGGAGGTGAAAAAAGAAAAAGGCTTGTGGGAAAAGACCCGCAAGAGCCTCATCGAGCGCTTGAACAACTGGGAGGACCAGCGCACGTGGAATGAGTTCTATCAGACCTACTGGCGCCTCATCTTCTCCGTGGCCACCAAAGCCGGTCTCACCCGTGAGGAGGCCTTTGATGTCATCCAGGAGACCATCATCGCGATCGCCCGTCAGGTGCAGAAGGGGCAATACGACCCCCGCGCTGGCTCCTTCAAGGCCTGGCTGCTGCAAATGACGCGCTGGCGCATTCTCGATGTGTTCCGCGCCCGCAAGCGCCAGCCCTCCCTCGCCGATCAGGGCCGTGCGGACAGTGAGGACACCTCCGGGTTGATCATCGACCGCCTCACGAACGAGAAGGACAACATGCTGGAAAGCATTTGGGACCGCGAATGGCGTGACAACATCACTGCTGCCGCGCTGGAGCGTGTGAAGGCCAAAGTTTCCCCGCGTCAGTTCCAGATTTTCGACTGCTACGTCATGAAGGGCTGGGGCGTGAAGAAAACGGCCGAGGCGCTCGGCATCAATGCCGCGCAGGTTTACCTTGCGAAGCATCGTGTCGGCGCGCTGGTCAAAAAAGAAGTTCAGGCGCTCGAGCACACGATGCTGTAGTTCGGCATCGTGGTTTACTTCGTCAGCTTTTTCTTTTCTTCGGTCAGCAGCTTCGCTTTCGAGCGTCCGCCCTTCCACACGTCATACTGCGGATCGGCGTAAGTGCTGAAAAAGGCCTCAATCCGGCCTTTGAGGCGGTTTTCGAGCTCCTGCATGCCGTTTTGGCCGTGAAGGTTGAAGCGCTCGTGCGGATCGGCCTGCATGTCATAAAGCTCCGTGGGGCCGTCTGGATGCCGGATCACGCATTTCCAGCGTTCCTCGCGAATCGCGCGGCAGAACTCCATTTCGTAAAACACCGTGTTGTCCCAGTTCGTGAGTTTTTGACCGCGCAGGGCAGGGGAGAAGTCCCGTCCCGGGCTTTTCGGCTTCGCGGGCATTTTTTCAGCCAAACCGAGGTAAGAGAGCACACTCGGCATGAAGTCATAATTGCTCACCAACTCGCCGCAGGTGCCTTCAGCGGGGATTTGGCCGCGATGGCGAAAAATGAGCGGAATCTGCATCATGAGCTCATGCGCGCCGACCGGCCGCGTGTGATCACCCATGCCCCAGAGGCCGTTTTGGCCGCCCATCCAGCCTTGATCGCTCGAATAGATGACGAGCGTGTTTTCATCGAGGCCGCGTTCCTTCAGCGCGGCCATCACGGTGCCCACGCCGTCATCCACTCCGCTCACTTCGCTTGCCATGCGGCGCCGGCCTGCGTCGGTGTTGTGGAAGGCTTTGTTGTGATGCTGCCACGGGTGCATGCGGTCACGCGGGAAGCTGTGCAGCGGCTTGTCCGCGTAGTATTCCGCGTGGCGGTTGCGCGCAGGGTTCTCCATCAGCTTGCCGAGCGAATACGGGCCGTTGTAAGCGAGGAAAAGGAAGAACGGCCGCGCTTTGTTGCGTGAATCGAGAAACTCCACCGCCTTGCGCGTCCAGAAATCCGTCGTGTAGCCGGGCTCGATGCGCAGCGCGCCGTTTTCGATCACCTCCTGATCGTAAAACTCTTTGGTGCTCCCATCCGGCTTCGTCGTCCAAGTCGTGAAGCCCTCGCTCGGCACCATGTTCGCGCCGAGATGCCATTTGCCGCTCAGTGCGCAGTCGTAGCCGCTTTCATGCAGCACCTCGCCGAGGCTGGTGAACTCCCGCAGCGTGTTGTAAGCCTGCGGTCCCATCATCACCGCAGGCGGAATGAAGGAATGCACGCCATGCTGAGACGGGATGAGGCCGGTGAGAAACGTCGCGCGTGTCGGCGAGCACACCGGATTGCTGCTCAGGGCCCACGTAAAGCGCATCCCCTCGCTGGCAAGCTGGTCGATGTGAGGCGTGCGGATGTCTGGATTGCCGTAGCAGCCGAGCGTCCACGCGCCCTGGTTGTCCGTCAGGATGAAAAGCACGTTCACCGGCTTCGCCGATGCGGCCAAAGCGAAAACGGACAGCAGAAGAAGAACACGCGCGGTCATGTGGATGGCAAACGACGCGCCATGGAGATGACTTGCGCGCAACACCTGCCTTGAGTTCCCGCAAAACCGCGCATGATGGCCGCCGCATGAAGTTTTTCTCCCTCGTCTTTGCCCTCGGTTTCGCCGCTCTGCCTGTGCAGGCCCAAAACTCCGGCCCACAGCTGGAGTCCACGCTCGTGCGTGCCTACGATGCGTGGCGTGAGGCGATGATCGGCAAGAACGCGCAAGCCTGGGCCGCCGCGATCACGCAATACCGCCAAGTCGTCACGCGAAACGAGGTCGTGAGTGATCGCAAACCCTTCCCGCAGGCGGTTTTTGAGATTCCGGTGTCTCCGCCGAAGATCGACGGCCTGCGCCTGCTCGAAGCCGAGGCTGTGGGCAACACCGCGCATCTGATTTACTTCGGCAAAGTCGATCTAGGGCAGGATGCGGACAAGAAGGATAAGGAAGTGCTCTTGAAGCTGAAGTTTGGCCTCGAAGGCGGTGTGTGGAAGTATGACAGCAACCGCTTCACCGGCCTCTCGAATGCCTCACCGGCAGAAATCGCCGCGTTGCGTGCGGGCAAGCGCCCGGACTTTCTCGATGCGGCCGAGTTCACACCGCCGGGTTCGTTTCCGCCTGTGCCCGCGCTTTGCCGAGTGCCAGAGTTCAAAGGCGGCTACAAGCTGCAAAGCTTCGGTTACGAGACCACGCTGAGCATGAATGGCTTTGACTACGGTCCTGTGGCGCATGCGCTGGACCAGCAGGTCATCATCGGTGGCCTCACCAGTGGTGAAAACGTCATCACCATCCGCGCGAAGCCAGTCCCAGCCGCCGAAGGCCAGACGCCAGCGCTGAAGCTGCGCATTTACAAGCTCGACGCCGAAAACCCGGACCAACCCGGGGTGCAGGTGCTCGACTGGAGCGCTCCGGCATCCGGAGCGCCGGCGGAGGTGCGTTTGCCGTTCACGGTGCGGTGATTTACCACGAAGCCACCACCTCATACGCGTATCCGCGCAGGTATTCCGTTTCTGGAATCGTCGCGAGGATCGGATGATCCGGGCGCTGCGTGTAGGTGGCCACACGGCGCAGCACCTTGCGTGAATCCACCGCCGCTTCCGTGATGCTGCTGTGAAACTCGCCCGCGCTCACGTGGTGGGAGCAGGTAAAGGTCGCAAAAATGCCGCCGGGCTCCAGCATCTTCATCGCGCGAAGATGGATCTCCTTGTAACCGCGCAGCGCGTCGCGCACGGTGCTCTTCGATTTCGTGAAGCTCGGCGGATCGAGGATGATCAGGTCGTAGCGCGCGTCCGCAGATTCCTGTCGCTTGAGGAAATCGAAGCAGTTTTCCGCGACGCACTCGATTTTCGCGCCCGAGATGGCGGCGTTGCGTTTTGCCACCTCGATGGCGGACTCGCTGATGTCCACCGCGGTCACTTCGGCCGCGCCAGCCAGCGCCGCGGCCTGCGCGAAGCCGCCTTGATTCGAAAAGCAGTCCAGCACGCGGCGTCCCTTCGCGAAAGCGGCCACGTGTTGGTAATTGTCGAGCTGGTCGAGGTAGAGGCCGGTCTTCTGGCCTTCGATGAGGTCCGCGTGAAAGGCGCTGCCGCCGTGGCGCACGACGAAAGGCTCCGGCGTCTCGCCGCTGATCACGCCTTTGACCTGATCGAGGCCTTCCGCGAGGCGCACCGCGCCTTCGTTGCGCTGCACGATGCCGCGCGGCTTCAAAACCTCGTTCAGTGCCTGCACGATCATCTCCTGACGCTGCGCCATGCCGAGCGTGAGCGTCTGCAGCACCAAAAAGTCGCCATAGCGGTCCACGATCACACCGGGCAGGCCGTCCGACTCGCTCCAGACGAGGCGGCACAGGCTCAAATCGACCCCCGCGGCCTCGCGCACCTTCACCGCGCGCTCGATGCGTCGCGTGAAGAAGTCCTGATCCAGATCCTGCCGGCGATAGGAGAAGAGGCGCGCGCTGATTTGCGATTTGGGATTGTAAATGGCGCTGCCGAGCGGCTTTCCGCGCACATCCTGCAGGCGCACCACGTCTCCCGGCTGCGGATCACCGGCACGTTTCTGAATTTCAGTGGCATAGACCCAGACGTGACCATGAAAAAGGCGTGCGCGGGGCTGGATGATGAGTGTGGACATGCTTTCGCTGTAAATGACGAATGACGAATGTCGAATGCCGAATGCCCCGCGCTTTCATTCGACATTCCGCATTCGACATTCCGCGTTCGCCCTTCACCATGCGCGCGTTATGAAACTGGCCCTCAAGATCCTTGGCGTTCTCCTCCTGCTCGCGCTCGCGGCACCGATTGGTTTCGCGCTGTGGGTGCAGAGTTTTGTGAAGCCGGACTACCTCGTGCAAAGGCTGGAGGAGAGCTGCAACTGCCGTGCCGAACTCCAATCCTCCACGCTCACCCTTTTTTCCTGGCCGCCCACACTGCGGCTGAAGGGCATCAAAATCGGCCCGCGTGACGAGCATGTGGGCAAGCCGCTCGCTGACCGCCCGCCGATGCAGCACGCGGAGATCGTCATCGATATGGCCTACGCGGAGTTGCTCAGCGATGACGTGATGCACGGTCGCATCACGCCCAATTTGCTCCGCATCCGCGATGTGGAGGTGTGGGAGACGCTCGATCCACAGCGCGGCAGCTCGCTCGGCCGCTTGTTTCTGCCGCCGCAACTGCTCCTCGCGGAAAATGCCGCGGCCGAGCCGCCGCAGGCGCTGCCCGTGGAGCCTGTGCCGCCTCCGCCGGTGCCCGGCGCGCCACGCACGTATGAGGCGGTGCCGCCGCTTCCGGGTGGTGCACCTCCGGAGGAGGAAAAAGGCCATCGCGCCCAGCGCATTCCTTTGAAGGAGATCCGCATCGAGCAGGTGCGCGCGCACATCAAGAACGAGGAGGTCGCCGCGCAGTTCAACGCGGATATCACCGATCTGGAGCTCGCGGTTTTCGATATCGATGTCGATCCCAGCGACCCGCTGCGGCACAACAGCCTCAAAGTCACGCTCAAAGGCCGCATCGAGGTGCGCGGCATGGCCCAGGTGCAGGGCCGCATGCAGCCGGTGACCTTCGCGGATGTGCGCCTGCACGGCGAGGGCCAGATCGCGCCGATTGATGTCCAACTCGGCATCTGGCGGCCCAGCAGCAAGCTCACGCTCACCTTGGAAAAAGATTCGCTCCTCGGCGGGCACATGACCGTCGGCGACGCGGCCGGCGACAAGATGGATTCCCTGCTCAAGCACGGCATCGACATCCGCGGCGTGCGTCTTGGCGGCCAGTTGCAGGAGGATGCGGTCATCGCGATCAACGATGACAAAGGCGTCATGATCTTCCGCCAGCCCGCTCACTTTCTGCTGCCAGACTTTCAGTTCACCGTGGCGCAGGGCGGCTGGATTGATGCGATGCACGACACGCAGATCCTGCCTGTGCGCGTCACTTTTGGCCCGCTGCTCAAGGAGCAGATCATCCGTGGCGTCGGCCAGACCGGTCTCGGCGAATCCATCGGCGGCGTGGTCGTCTCCATGATCTCCGATGATCAGGGGAATCCGTTTCTCGATCTGCAAATCACCGGTTCGCTGTCCCATCCGGAGGTCACGCACAGCTTGGTCAGCAAGCTGGACAAACTCGGCAAAGCCACCGGCCTCGGCAACCTCCTCGGCAACCCGGAGGAGGCCAAAGGGCTGCTGAATGGCCTGAAGGGGCTTTTTAAGAAGAAATAAGCCGCGGCTGTGAAGCGTGATACTCACGCCTTCCCCCATGCGCTCCGCCTTTTTGATGCTCCTCATCGCCACCACGGCCTCCGCCGCGGACTTCACGCATTTTGAGCAGCGCATCCGCCCGCTTTTGATCGAGAACTGCATCGAGTGCCACGGCCCGGAAAAGCAAAAGGGTGGTTTGCGGCTCGATTCACGCGATGGATGGCAAACGGGTGGCGACAGCGGCCCTGCGCTCACGCCTAGCAAGCTGGATGGCAGCCATCTGTGGCGTGCGATCAGTTACACGGATCGCGATTTGAAGATGCCGCCGAAGCGGAAGCTCAAAGACAGCGAAATTGCCGATTTGAAGCTCTGGATCGAGTCCGGCGCGCCTGACCCGCGCGAGGCTCCCAGCGCCTCCGGCTCGAAAAGTGGTGCCACGCGTGCCGATGGCAGTTTTTGGTCCTTCCAGCCTCCGCAGCCGCAAACGCCGCCCGCCGTGAAAAACACCGCGTGGCCCGCCAATGACGTGGATCGCTTCATTTTGGCCAAACTGGAGCAAAACGGCCTCCCGCCCGCTCCAGATGCCGATCCGCGCACGTTGCTTCGGCGCTTGAGCTTCGACCTGACCGGTTTGCCGCCTGAATCTTCTGCCCCGCTGAATCCGGCGGATATGGAAAAGAAGGTGGATGCCATGCTGGCTAGCGAGGCCTTCGCGGAGCGCTGGGCCTCCCATTTTCTCGACATCACACGCTTTGCAGAATCGAGCGGTGGCGGGCGTTCGCTGCCCTTCAAGGATGCGTGGCGGTTCCGTGATTACTTGCTGGAGTCCCTTCGCGAAAACGCGCCAGTGGACCGCATGATCACGGAGATGATCGCGGGTGATCTCCTGCCGCATGAAAACGCCGCGCAGCGCCGCCGCCAACTCACCGCCACCGGCTTCCTCGCGCTGGGGCCCACGAATTACGAGGAGCAGGACAAGGGTATGCTGCGCATGGACATCGTGGACGAGCAGATGGACACCTTTGGCCGCGCCTTCATGGGCATGACGCTGGGCTGCGCGCGCTGCCACGATCACAAATTCGATCCCGTGAGCACGCGCGATTACTACGCGCTCGCCGGCATCCTGCGCAGCACCAAAACGCTGCGCAATTACACGGACAACGTCGCGCACTGGATCGACACGCCGCTGCCGCTCGATGGCGAGGCGGAGCTCGCGATGCAGAAGCACGAAAAGCAAGTGAAGCTGCTCGAAGACGAGATCGCGGCCATCAAAGATGACCTGCGCGATGCCGGTAGCGCCGACCTGCGCCGGAAAAAGAACATCGAGGCTTCCGATCTGCCCGGCATCGTCGTCGATGACGTGGACGCGCAAAAAGTCGGCCGCTGGAAGCCCTCCACGCACTTTGGCCCCTACATCGGCGCGAGCTACCTCAGCGATGACAATGAGGCCAAGGGCGAGAAAACCATCACCTTCACGCCGAAGCTGCCGAAGGCGGGCCGCTACGAGGTGCGTGTCGCTTTCAATGCAGGCCCGAATCGCGCGGAAAGCGCCACCGCGACCATCCTGCATGCCGACGGCGAGGATTTGAAGAGCTTCAAGCTCGCCACGGACAATCTCAAAGGCCTGCAGTTTGCCTCGCTCGGCACTTACCGCTTTGAGGCGAACGGCCAAGGCTTTGTGCTCATCACGAATGCGGCCTCGCAGGGCTATGTGACCGTCGATGCGGTGCAGTTCATCCCTGCGGACGAGGAAAAAGGCGCGACTGCCGTCGATGAAAACTCACCGGCCGTCCAACGGCTGAAGGCACGCCTCGCGGACCTTCAGAAGCAGCTCAAGGCACTGGAAAAAGGCCGCACCACGCGTCCGGAGGTCATGTCCGTGGCCGAGGATGACACGCCGGAGGATTCCAAGGTCCACATCCGCGGCAGCACGCGGAATTTGGGCGCGGTGGTGCCGCGTGGCTTCATCCAGGCGGCCATGCGTCCCGGCGCACCCACCATTCCAGCCCAGACCAGCGGCCGACTCCAGCTCGCGCAGTGGATGACCTCCCGCGAGCATCCGCTCACCGCGCGAGTGATGGTGAATCGCGTGTGGCACTGGCTCTTCGGCGCGGGCCTCGTGCGCACCACGGATAATTTTGGTAGCACCGGCGAGCTGCCCAGCCACCCGGAGCTGCTCGATCATCTGGCGATCCAGTTCATGGAGAGCGGCTGGGATTTGAAGAAGCTCGTCAAAACCTTGGTCATGTCCCGCGCCTATCGCATGAGCAGCAAAGGCGAAAGCTTGGCCGAATCGATGCGCGCCGATCCGGACAACCGCCTGCTCAGCCGCATGAATCGCAAGCGCCTCGATGCGGAGTGCATCCGCGATGCCATGCTGGCCGCCGCAGGCACGCTGGAGGAGCGTTTTGCCGGCCCTGGCATCGTCGAAGCGAAGGCGGTCGATGCGAATGATCAAAAAGTGCAGAATCTGGAATACGGCTACGCCTTCGCGGACACGCGCCGCAGCGTTTACACCGCCGCGTTCCGCAATGTGAGGCATCCGCTCTTCGAGGTGTTCGATTTCGCGGACATCAACCAGCCCGTGGGCCAGCGCGGCACCAGCACCGTGGCCACGCAGGCGCTTTTCATGATGAATGCGCCTCAGGTCATCGAGCAGGCTCGCGCAGCCGCGGATCAGCTCATGAAAAGCGTGTCCGGCATGCCGGATCGTGTCCAGCAGGCCTTCCGCCGCAGCCTCCAGCGCGATCCCACGGACAAAGAGGCCGCTCAGGTGCGGGAATTCGTCGAAAGCAGCCGCAGCGGCAATGAGTCCGCCGAGGACGAGCGCGATGTGTGGGCGCGCGTGCTGCAGGCGCTCTGGGCCACGCCGGAATTCCGCTTCCTGGACTAAATCCGCGCCGCGCGTTCGAAAATACTCACGAGATCACGGCAGATTTCTTGCTTGCCGGAGGGCGGTGCCTTTGCTCAAACTCGCCGCCGCATGTCTGCTTCCCTGATTTCTCCGCGCATCCTGCGCCCGCTCGCCTCCACAGGGCTTCTGTTCCTGCTCGCGGCCTGTTCCTCGCCGGAAGGGCCTTCGGGTGAAAATGTCACCGCGCAGGGCTGGTGGATCGGTCACCGCGTCTCCGGCCCGCCGAAGATCGAGATCGATCTGAACCGCCAGATCGTGCGTTACTACAAAGGCGGCCAGCTTGTCGGCGCGGCGCCGGTTTCCTCCGGTCGTGAAGGTCATGGCACCATCAACGGCACCTATCGCATCATCGAAAAAGACGCGGATCACCGCTCCTCTTGCTACGGCTCGTTTGTCGCCGATGACGGCCGGATCGTGGAGGGTGATGTGGACAGCCGCCGCGACCGCCCGCCCGCAGGCACGCATTTCCTAGGGGCGAGCATGCGCCACTTCATGCGCATCAAGGGCGGCATCGGCATGCATGAGGGCTATCTGCCCGGATTCGCCGCCTCGCACGGCTGCATCCGTCTGCCTTCGAAAATGGCGGCCATCTTTTACGATGCCACACCGCTCGGCACGCCCGTGGAGATCATCGGCGATGCGCCAGATGGCCACCTCACGACCTTCCTGCCGGTTCCGCACAAGCTGAGCAAAGAAGACATCGTCATCGCTCCGAAAGACGACTCCACCGCGCACCGCCCGGCGGCTCAGGTCGCCCTCGACGATCCCGAGGCGAAGAAGGACGAGAAGACCAAAACCGCGGAGCCCAAGGTGCTCGCGAAGAATGACAAGCCGTCCTTCTGGGGTGGCCTGTTCGGCGGTGGTGCTGAGGATTCAAAGCCCGCCCCGCGCTACGGCGATCCCGTGGTCGCCACCAACACCGAAAAGCCTGCCGAGCAGGTGAAACCCGCCGTCGCCGTGGCTCAGCCCGAGGTGCAGCAGATCAGCTACCAGCCCCTCGAAGAGCTCGGGCCGAAAGGCAGCGGCAAAAAGTCCGGTCCCAAGCCCAAGGTACTCAAGACGAAAGGCGCGCAGCCAGCCTCACGCGGCCAGACGCTGTTCCTGCCGGGCTACAATTGATCCTGCGGCCTCATGCGTGCGTTTCTGGCTGCCTTCATCGCGATGACGAGCGGCCTGCTGCACGCGGCGGAGGAGCACGTCACCTTTTTCACGACCTACGGCCATCGATCCGGCGAGGAGTGGATCATTCCCGTGCGGCTGCGCGTGTGGGAGATGGGTTGGAAGGAGCAGCAGCTTCAAACGAAGACCGCAGAGCTGCTGGTCGAGGGCGCGCGCAAACTTGGTCACGAAGTCGATGCTGCGGCTCAGAAGCGCCTCGAAGGACGTCTCGCGGATTTTGTTTCCGACCACGAAAGCGGTGAAAGCGTCACGGTGCGCTTCGCGGCGATGCCTCAGGCGACCTTCACCATTCAGAAGGACTCTGAACCGGCTCAAACGGACCTGCATGGCCGTCTCGATGGCGAAATCCGGTTTCCTGCCGCATCCCTCACCGCACTACCTGCGGACGGTTGGTTGAGCTTTGAGGCGGTGAATGGCCATCGCGGCCAGGGACGCGTGCGGTTGCTCGAAAACCGCGGATTGAGCATCATCTCTGACATCGACGACACGGTGAAAATCACCGGCATCACCGAAGGACCCGCCGTGGTGGCCCTGAACACGTTTTTGCGGCCGTTTCAGCCTGCGCCGGGCATGCGCGAGCTTTATGCGGGCTGGGAAGGCGCGGCGTTCCATTACGTCTCCGGCGGTCCCTGGCAGCTCCACACGCCGCTGCGCGATTTTTTGGCCGAAAGCCGCTTTCCGGAGGGCAGCCTGCATCTGCGCGATTTCCCGGTGAACGTGCTGAGCCTGCAAACCTGGGAAAAGCTGCCGGATCAAATCATGGACCCGAACGCGACCTTCGATCACAAAGTGCGCGAGATCAGCACGCTCATGCGCCGCTTCCCAGGCCGGAAATTCATCCTCGTCGGCGATTCCGGCGAAAAGGACCCGGAAGTCTATCGCGAGATTCAGCGCCAGTTCGGCGCGCAGGTGCAGGAGATCCTCATTCGCGAAGTTTCAGCCTCCGCGCCGGAGCGACTTCAGGGGATGCGGGTGATCAAAAAGTAGTCCAGTTGCTCCGCAACTGGGGCCGGAGATGCAGTTGCGGAGCAACTGCGGTACTTTCTACTTCACGATCTCCACGGTCACGGCGGTTCAGATCAGGCCAATCCGCCCCGCTGCCATTTTCGCAGCCCTAGCGCGGCGAGCCAGAGCAGCGCGGAAACACCGCTGTGAAACGCCAGGCTCTTCCAATCGGTCGGATTGCGCGAAAGCAGATGCCAGGCGAGCCACAGCCAGCTCAGCAGCAAAACGATTCCGCCTCGGAGCAGCGCGTGAGTCAGATCGTCATTCGTGCGCGTGTATCGCCTGCCGAGGCAGCTCAGGGCCGTGATGAAAAGCATCACGGCATAAATTCCGTTCACCAGCCACCACATCGAGAACTCCAGCAGGCCGGAGTAGTCGCTGGCGAGTAGCAGGCGCATGATGAAAAAGTAGTCCAGTTGCTCCGCAACTGGGGGCAGAGATGCAGTTGCGGAGCAACTGCGGTACTTTCTACTTCACGATCTCCACGGTCACGGCGGCGCTGGTGTCCATTTCGCCGATGATCTTGGCGTTCTGGCCGCACTTCAGCGCCTTGTCCACGTCCTCAGGCTTCACGATGGCGACCCAGCCGAGGCCCATGTTGAAGGTGTCGATGGCATCGCGCTCGTCGGCGTGGCGCAGGACCTTCTGCACGACGTCGTTTTGCCAGTAAGGGATGCGCAGCTTGGCTCCGAGGCCGCGCTTCAGGAAAATGCGGCCGAGATTTTCCGGCAGACCACCGCCGGTGATGTGCGCCATGGCGCGAGGGCGGATGCCTGCGGCCTTCAGCGCGCCGGTTTGCTCATGGTAGAGCAGCGTGGGGTTCAGCAGCGTGCGCATCTCGTCTTCAGTGAAGCTGAGGCTTTCCTTCTCGATGATGCGGCGGACGAGGCTGAAGCCGTTCGCGTGGAATCCGGCGCTGGGCCAGCCGATGAGCACGTCTCCGGCGGCGATGGTGCCCGGATCGAGCATGTCTTCCTTTTCGCAGGCACCGATGGCGAAGCCGCTGAGCTCCACCATGCCCTCTGGCACCATGCCGGGCATTTCCGCCGTCTCACCGCCCGCGAGGATGCAGTTGCAGGCCTCCAGATAATCCGTCATGCCGGCGATGATGCGCGTGATCTGCGTTTTTTGGATCTTCGGGATGCCGACGTAGTCCAGGAACATGATCGGGTCCGCGCCGGTGGTCAGCACGTCGTTCACATTCATGGCCACAAGGTCCTTGCCCGCCGCTTCCAACTGGTCGTGCTTCAAAAGGAGCTCGATCTTCGTGCCCACGCCGTCGCAGCCGGTGAGGATGACGGGGTGTTTGTAGGCGCTGAGGTCATAAGCCGCGGCGAAAAGGCCGAAAGGGTTCGCCAGCTTGCGGTTGCGCTGCGTGCGCTTCACCAGCACGCCGATGTCATCGACCAGCGATGCTGCTTCGTGAATATCGACTCCGGCTTGTTTGTAGGTGTGGGCGCTCATGGGGAAGGGGTGTTTAAAGCGCGGGCGGAGGGCAGGTCAAGCGGGCGGGGAGCCCAAAAATGGAGAATCGGATGGGCTGGGCCGAAGGATTGACGATTGTCGAACAAGGGATTGCTGATTTTCGAGGCGAAGCATCCGGCACCTACTTTCCCTTTCCGCCTGCGCTGTTTTGCGGCTATCACCCGCGCTCCATGCTTCAGATCAGCCAGGTCCTGCTTCCCGTCGATCATGACGACGCCGCGCTCCGTGCGGCGGCGGTGCGCATGCTCGGGGTGAAGGACCGGGATCTGCGCTCGTTCACGGTCAAACAGCGCGCCATCGATGCGCGGCGCGGCCACGTGGAGTTCAGCTACACGCTGCACGTCGAGGTGGCGGATGAATCGCGCGTGGCGAAGCATCCGCGCATCACGGCGGCTGATTTGACGATCTACACGCCGCCGCAGCGGCATGCGGAGGGCAGCGGACGGCCGGTGATCGTCGGCACGGGGCCTTGCGGGCTGTTTTGCGGCCTTTTGCTCGCTCGCGCGGGCCTGAAGCCGATCCTGCTGGAGCGCGGCAAGGCTGCGGGCGACCGCGCGCGCGATGTGACGGGTTTTTGGAATCGTGGCTGGGCCTTCAATGCCGAATCGAACGTGCAATTCGGCGAGGGCGGCGCGGGGACCTTCTCCGATGGCAAGCTCTACACGCAGATCCGTGATCGCGAGCGGCGCATCCCGTGGCTTTTGAAGGAAATGGTCATCGCAGGCGCGCCGGAGGACATTCTCGTCAAAGCGCGGCCACACATCGGCACCGATCGTCTCATCAAAGTGGTTCGCCATGTGCGCGAGGAGATCATCTCGCTCGGCGGCGAGGTGCGCTTTGAAGCACGCGTGAGTGATGTGGTCATCGAGCGCGGCATCATGCGCGGCGTGGTGCTGTCGGATGGCAGTGTGATCGAGGGCTCGCAGGTCATCTTTGCCATCGGACACAGCTCACGGGACACCTTTGAGATGCTGAAGCGCCAGGGCGTGCCGATGGAGCCGAAACCGTTTTCCATCGGCGTGCGCATCGAGCATCCGCAGCGGCTGATTGATCGCTCGCTTTACGGCAAATGGGCCGGGCATGAGCGGCTCGGGGCTGCGCCGTATAAATTCGTCGCGCACTGCGGCGCGGGGCATACGGCCTACAGTTTCTGCATGTGCCCCGGCGGACTCGTCGTCGCCGCGAACTCGGAACCGGGCATGGTCGTCACGAATGGCATGAGCAGCTACGCGCGCGCCGAATCGAACGCGAACGCGGGATTCATGGTGGACGTGCGACCGGAGGATTTTCCGAATGACGACGTTCTGGCCGGTGTGGAGCTCCAGCGGCGCATCGAGCGCGCGGCGTATGAAATGGGCGGCGGTGACTACAAGGCTCCCGCGCAGCTTTTGGGCGATTTTTTGGCCGGAAGAGCCTCCAGCGGCCCTGGCGAGGTTTTGCCGAGCTACCGACCTGGCGTGACGTGGACGGATCTGCGGCCCGCGTTGCCGGATTACATCGTGGAGACGATCCAAAACGCGATTCCGCGCATCGAGCGCACGATTCCGGGCTTTCAGCGTGAAGACGCGGTGATGACCGGTTTTGAAACGCGCAGCTCCTGCCCGCTGCGCATCCCGCGTGACGCGGAAACGATGGAATGCACCGGCGTGGGCCATTTTTATCCCGCAGGTGAAGGCGCGGGCTACGCGGGCGGCATCATCAGCGCGGCCGCGGACGGCCTGCGCGTGGCGGAGGCGATCCTGCGGCGATGAGGTGAAGGTTTGCGCCGCGCGTGCGCGTTGGTGGGCGCGTCATGCGCATCTTCATTGCCCTCTTTTCCTTCCTCACGGCATTTCATGCGGCCACAGCCGCGCCGAACTTGATCCTCTTCCTCGCAGATGACCTCGGCTATGGCGATCTGGGCTGTTTTGGGCATCCGGTCATCCAATCGCCGAATCTGGATGCCTTTGCCAAACAGGGCGTGCGGCTCACGCAGTGCTACAGCGGCAGCGCGGTGTGCAGTCCTTCGCGGTCCGCCTTGCTAACAGGACGCACGCCGCATCGCAACGGCGTTTACACCTGGATCGCGGAAGGTTCCGAGCTGCATTTGCGCACGAGCGAAGTCACGCTGCCGTCTCTTTTGAAAAAAGCGGGCTACAGCACCTGCCACAGCGGGAAATGGCATCTCAACGGCCTTTTCAACAATCCCGCGCAGCCACAGCCGGGTGATCATGGCTACGATTGGTGGCTGGCCACGCAAAACAACGCCGCGCCGACGCATGAGAACCCGGTGAACTTTGCCCGCAACGGCGAGGCCGCCGGTCCGATGCAGGGCTACTCTGCGCCGCTCGTGGTGGAGGAGGCGGTGATGTGGCTGAAGCAGAAGCGGGATGCGACGAAGCCCTTTTTCCTCGCCGTGTGGACGCATGAGCCGCACTACCCGATCAAATCCGATCCGAAGTTCAAAGCGCTCTATCCCGATCTCGCGGACGATGTGCAGCGCGAGCATCACGCGAACGTCACGCAGATGGATCACGCCTTTGGCATGCTCATGAAGGCGCTGGAGGAGCAAAAGCTCACGGACAGCACTTTCGTGTTTTTCACCTCCGACAACGGCCCGGAGGGCGATGGCGTGAAATCACCCGGTCGCGGCAGCAGCGGCGGTTTGCGCGGCCGGAAGCGCGATGTGCATGAAGGCGGCATCCGCGTGCCAGGGCTGGCGCGCTGGCCCGGCAAGATCCCGGCGGGCTCGACGTGCGAGGTTCCAGTGATCGGCAGCGATGTGTTTCCCACCTTCCTCACCGCCGCAGGCGTTGCGGTGCCGAAGGATCGCGTTTTGGACGGCGTGGACGTTCTGAGCGCGCTGAACGGCCGCGCTGCCAGCGCCGAGCGCACGCAGCCGCTGTTTTGGCGCCTGCACATGGCTCCGAACAAGAAAATCGCGATGCGTGACGGCGACTGGAAGATCCTCGCGAACCTCGAACTGACCGAATTCGAGCTCTACAACCTGCAAACCGACCCCAAGGAGGAAAATGACCTCCAGACGAAGGAAACGGAGCGTTTCAACACGCTGAAAACCAAGCTCATCGCGCACAACAGCGCCGTGGAAGCCGAAGGCCCGGATTGGTGGAAGCGCCTCAGCCCAAACGGCGGTGCCGATCCGAAAAAAGCCGGGAAGAAGGGCAAGAAGGCAAAGGAGTAAGGCTGGCTCCTCGGGGTGACGGAGAACTGGAGTGATGGAGTATTGGATGAGTGGATTGGTGGATTGCTGGAAACAAAACTCCATTACTCCAACACTCCATTGCATCACTCCTCCGCTGCGTCGCGGTCACAGCTCGATCTTCATCGGCGGCGGCGGGGCGAGCTTCAGCACGGGTGGTGCGTCGGCAGGCTCGGCACCGGGATCGACGGGGATGGCTTTCATCACGGGCGTGCCGTCGTCATTGACGGGCGCGGCTTTTGGAATGGGCACGGCGCTGTTATACGGATCGATGCCGATCACGGTGAGGCCGCGCATGCGCACAGGCTCGACGTGATTCCAGCGTGAGCCTTCCGGGATGAGCGAGGCATCGGGCGTGCCCGCATCGAGCAGCGTCGTCTGATGAAAGCTGGCGATCTCTGCGGAGAGGCCATCGCCGACATGCACGGGGCAGTAGCCATCGATCACGGTGCCGGCGCGCACGTATTCGGTGTAGGTATCGCGCACGGATTTTTCGACGCCGTCCGCGCCTTTGACTTTCTCGTAGCAGTAGTCGGTGGCGCGCAGGCCGCTCTTTTTGCAGAGCTCGACGCGTTCAGCCGTCTCCGGCGGGCTGATCTCGGTGGCCGGGTAGGTGCCGGTGGCGGAATTGATGATGTCCGTCCAGATGGGGAGCGTGACACGGTTGGCGAACGCGCCTTGGTAAAGGGTCTTCTGCTTGTCAAAGCCGGCCCACACGCCGCAGGTGACGCTGGAGGTGTAGCCGAGGAACCACAGGTCCTTGAAATCGTAATGCGTGCCGGTTTTGCCCGCAGCGGGGAAGCTACCGAGCTTGTACTCCGCGGCCGCGGGACGACCGGTGCCGCTGCGCAGGGCGTCCGTGAGGCAGGTGTGCGTCTGGTAGGCCGCGATGGGGTCCATGCTCTGCACGGGGGCGAGCTCGGCCTCCGGGATCTGGAAGACGACCTTGTCCTGCGCGTCGGTGATGCGCTGGATGATGCGCAGCTTGGACGGGCGGCTGCCGAGCGTCGGGAAGTTCGTGTAAGCCAAGCACATCTCGCCGAGCGTGGCCTCGCTGGAGCCGAGGTAGAGATTCTGATACTCGCTGAGCGGTGAGGTGATGCCGGCACGCTGCGCGGCTTCGCGCACGTTTTGCAGTCCGACTCGTTCACCGAGATACATCGTGGCGCAGTTGCGGCCCTTCACGAGGGATTCGCGCAGGCTGATCGGGCTCATCGTCCACTTTGGATCATCGGCCTCGGTGCCCCACTCACCCAACCAGCCCTCCATGCCGCCGATCTGGACGCGGCGGTTGTCGAAGGGCTTGTCATCCACCTTCGAGCCCGGATAAATGCCGCGCTGGGTGAAGGCCGTGGCGTAAACGAAGGGCGTGAAGGCCGTGCCGACCGGGCGGCGTCCATCGAGCGCGCGGTTGAACTGGCTATCAAGGAAATCGCGGCCGCCGACCATTGCGAGGATGCTGCCGTCCTTGTTGTCCAGCACCAGCGCGGCGCCTTGCAGATACTCCGGCTTCGGGCGCGGCGTCTCGGGCGCGATCTCGCCGCGTTTGAGCCTCGCATTGTAATCGGCGAGCACGGCTTTGTATTGCTCGTAAGTCTGGTGCTCGTAGCCGGCGTGCTTTTCGACCTCGGCGAGGTGGCGCAGCACCGCAGCCTCCGACTGGCGCTGCAGATTCATGTCGATGCTGGTGTAGATTTTGAATCCACCCACGGCGGCGCGCTCCTCGCCGATGAGATTGCGCACCTCTTGGCTCACGGCGTCAAAGATGCTGCTCTGGCGCATGTTCACGCTGCGCGGCGCGGTGGCCATCGGCTTCTGCTTCAGCTTCTCCGCGAGGTCGGAGGCCAGCGTGCCTTCCTTCACCATGCGGTCGAGCACGTGATTGCGCTCCTTCAGCGCGCGCTCCGGGTTTTTCAGCGGCTGGATGTTGTTCGGGCTCTTGATCAGGCCGCAAATCGTCGCCGATTCCTCGATGGTGAGGTCCTTCACCGTCTTGCCAAAGTAACCCTGCGCCGCAGCCTCGACACCGTGCAGATTGCCGCCGAAAAAGATGCGGTTCAGATACAGCTCGAGGATCTCCGACTTCGAAAAGTGCTTCTCCACGCGCTGCGCGAGGAAGGCCTCGAGGATTTTGCGACGGTAGCTCTTCTCCAGCAGCTTGAAGGTCTGGCGGGAAAGCTGCTGCGTGATCGTGGAGGCACCCTGCGTGACCTCGCCCGCCTGGAAGTTCAGCCAGACCGCGCGGGCCAGGCCGATGTAGTCCACGCCGTCGTGGCTGAAGAAGCGGCTGTCCTCCTGCGCCACCAGCGCGTCGATGAAGTGCTGCGGCACCTCCTGGATTTTGA
>Ga0315902_10001523_pt1 | contig 37174 bp, 29 predicted proteins | sample LakEriMetagenome_9_FD_203523 | JGI IMG/M metagenome (GOLD analysis project Ga0315902, IMG submission 203523) | Freshwater fungal communities from buoy surface, Lake Erie, Ohio, United States - Buoy 12 MA117 | ecosystem: Environmental > Aquatic > Freshwater > Lake > Lake biofilm | place: USA... | reverse complement strand
CTGCTGTTCGTCGGCACGTTCGGATGGTGGAAAATTGCGCATCGCGACAGGTCGCCAGCCGCATCGCCAATCCAAGGCGCAGCGCAATCTTCACCGGCACCCGCATCCACGTCGCAACCGAAGCCTGCGCCGTTGCTGCCGCCATTGCTAGAGCCCGAGGCGCAGGTCTTCGCGCGGTATGCGGGATCGCAGGGCTGCCGCGAGTGCCATGCGGCGCAGTTTGAACTGTGGGCGAAGTCGAACCATGGCAACGCGGAGCGGCTGCCGGACAAGGTGATGGACGCCGCGGCATTTTCGCCAGAGCGCACTTTTCACCACGGCACGCAGGACTCGGTGGCGACGCTGAAGGACGGGAAGCCTGTGGTGAAGACGCTCGGCTTTGGCGGGGCGCACGAGAGATACCCGATCACGCGGGTCATCGGGCACGATCCTCTGCGGCAGTATCTCGTCGAGCGTCCGGGCGGACGGGTGCAGACGCTGGAGGTCGCATTCGATCCGAAGCGCAACCAGTGGTTCGATGTGTACGGTGACGAGGATCGCAAGCCAGGCGAGTGGGGGCACTGGACCGGGCGCGGGATGGGCTGGAATGCGATGTGTGCGAGCTGCCACAACACGCGGCTGCGGAAAAATTACGACGGGGCGAAGGACACTTACCGCACGACAATGGCGGAGATGAGCGTCGGCTGCGAGTCGTGCCACGGGCCGATGAAGGCGCATGTGGAATGGCGGAAACAGCATCCGCAGACAAAGGAGGCGGATCCGACTGTTCAAAAATTAACACGCGACCAGACCTTCGACACGTGCGGCTCGTGCCATGCGCGGCGGCGCGAACTCACGGGCGACTTTGTGCCGGGCGATTCGTTTGCGCAGCATTTCCAGCTCACGACTGTGGATGAGAGCGACCTCTATTTTCCCGACGGGCAGATCCGCGATGAGCTGTACGAATACGGCTCATTCCACGGCAGCAAGATGCACACGGCGGGCGTGCGCTGCGCGGACTGTCACGACCCGCACGCGGCCAAGCCGCGCGTGATGGGCAATGCGCTGTGCCTGCGCTGCCACACCGGTGCGCCGGGGCAGATTCCCGACAGCACGGTGATCGCGCCGATCATCGATCCGGTCGCGCACAGCTTTCACAAGGCGGACAGCGCGGGCGCGCAGTGCGTAAACTGCCACATGCCGGTGACGACCTACATGCAGCGTCATCCGCGGCACGACCATGGGTTCACCATTCCCGATCCGTTGCTCACGAAGGAGCACCGCGTGCCGAACGCATGCAACAAATGCCACACGGACAAGGACACCGACTGGGCGCTCTCCGCGACGGAGAAATGGTGGGGCGACAAAATGAAGCGGCCTTCGCGGGAGCGTGCGCAGACGGTTGCCGCCGCGCGCGCAGGCACGCTGACCTCGGGGGTGCCGCTGCTCACGCTGCTGCGCAATGAGCCGAATGGATATTGGAAGGCTTCGCTGATTCGTCTGCTCGGCGCGTGGAGCGCGGATGCCGAAGTGGCGCGCGCCTTTCTCGAATACGCGCAGCATCCCGATCCGCTCGTTCGCACGGCAGCGGTGCAGGCCCTGGAATCCGTCGGCGGGCCGCTCGGCGATTCCGCACAAAAGGTCCTCGCACGCCGCACCGAGGACAACGAGCGCGCGGTGCGCGTCGCTGCGGTGTCGGCGTTGCGTGCCGTGCCAGATGCGACGAGCCGCGCATTCCGTGAACTCATGCACGCGCTCGACCTCGCGGCGGATCAGCCGATGGGCCAGCTCCAGAAAGGCGCTTGGGCGCAGGCGAACGGCGATACCGCGGGTGCGCTCGCACATTTTGAAAAGGCCGTGGCGTGGGATCCGAATTCCGGCGGCATCCGCAACGAGTTCGCGCGGCTGCTCAGCGGGATGGGGCGTGCGGAGGACACGCTCGTGCAGATGCAGGAGGCGGTGCGGCTGGAGCCAACGCAGGCGGAATTCCGGTTCAATCTCGCGCTCGCGTGGAATGAAGCAGGGAACATACGGAATGCCGTGCGGGAATTTGAGGAGGCCGTGAAGATTGATCCGAGGCACGCGCGGGCGTGGTACAATCTCGGCCTTGCACACAGCGCCCTCGGCAAGGCTGCCGAGGCCGTCACCGCGCTGCGCAAAGGCGAGGACGCGGAGCCACGCGATGCGCGCATCCCGTATGCGCGCGCGACGATCCATGCGCGGCTCGGGCAGCGCGCCGATGCTCGCGAGGCGGCGCAGCGTGCGCTGACGATCCAGCCGGAGTATCAGGATGCGCAGCAGTTGCTGCGGCAGCTCGGGCAATAGCGTGGAACAGCCGTCCCGGCTGTGCGGCCAGCGGGCATCCTGCCCGCAGATCCGCACACAAGCAGGCGGGACGCCCGCTGGCCACACAGGCAGGATGCCTGTGATCCAAATCAGTTCGTCTTCAGCACCTCGATGAACGCTTCCTGCGGGATGTTCACGTTGCCGATCGCCTTCATGCGCTTTTTGCCCTCTTTCTGTTTTTCGAGGAGCTTGCGCTTGCGGCTGATGTCGCCGCCGTAGCACTTGGCCGTCACGTTTTTGCGCATCGCGCTCACGCTCTCGCGGGCGATGATTTTTCCGCCGATGGCGGCCTGGATGGCGATTTGGAAGAGCTGCGTAGGGATGACTTCCTTGAGCTTTGCGGCGAGGGCGCGGCCGCGGCTGTCAGCCTTGTCGCGATGTACGATGCTGGAAAATGCGTCCACGATTTCGCCGTTCACGAGCATGTCGAGCTTCACGAGCTTGTCCGCGCGGTAGCCGGCGTGCTCGTAGTCCATCGAGCCGTAGCCGCGCGTGATGCTCTTCATCTTGTCCACGAAATCCACGAGGATTTCATTCAGCGGGAGATCCACGCTGAGCATGACGCGGCGCGGGTCGAGCGTCTCGGTGTGATCCACGAGGCCGCGCTTGTCCATAATGAGCTGGAGCATGGCCGAAATGTATTCGTTCGGGATCATGATGAAGCACCGCACGATGGGCTCGCGCGTCTCGGCGATGACGGACGGGTCGGGGAGGTTTTCGGGATTGTCCACGCGCAGCACTTCGCCGTTCGTCTTCACGATTTCGTAAATGACGGAGGGATACGTGGCGATGATGTCCATGCCATACTCGCGCCGCAGCCGCTCGATGATGATCTCCATGTGCAGCAGGCCGAGGAATCCGCAGCGGAAACCGAAGCCGAGCGCGACGGACGATTCCGCCATGAAGTGAAACGCGGCGTCGTTGAGCTGGAGCTTGCCCATCGCAGCCTTGAGGTGCTCGAAGTCCGCCGTGTTGATCGGGTAGATGCCGCTGAAGACCATCGGCTGGAGTTCCTGGAATCCCTCGAGCGGCTCGGTCGCCGGCAGGCGCGTGCCCGTGAGCGTGTCGCCGACTTTCACCTCGGTGACGGTCTTCATGTTCGCGATGACGTAGCCGACATCGCCGGGCCCGAGTTCATCCTGCGGCACAAATTTGGGAGTCTGCGGGCGGAAGATGCCGACCTCTTTCACCTCGTAGGAACTGTTCGTCGCCATGAGGCGCACCATGTCGCCAGCCTTGATCGCGCCGTCCACGACGCGCACGTACACGACCACGCCGCGATACGTGTCGAAGGTCGAATCGAACACGAGTGCGCGCAGGCGTTGGTTGCGGTTATTCGGCGGCGCTGGGATGCGTGCGATGACGGCCTCGAGGATGTCCTCGATGCCGATGCCCTGCTTCGCGCTCGCGAGGATCGCCTCCTCGGCGGGGATGGCCAGAATTTCCTCAAGCTGCCGCATCACGGACGGGAGATCGGAGTTTGGAAGGTCAATTTTGTTGATCACCGGGATGAGCTTGAGCTTCTGCTTCTCGGCGAGGTGGACATTCGCGACGGTCTGCGCCTCGACGCCCTGCGCGGCGTCCACGATGAGGAGCGCGCCCTCGCACGCGGCGAGCGAGCGCGAGACTTCATACGCGAAGTCCACGTGGCCCGGCGTGTCCATGAGGTTGAGCTTGTACTCTTTTCCGTCGCGCGCCTTGTACATCATGCGCACGGGGTGCGCCTTGATCGTGATGCCGCGCTCGCGTTCGAGATCCATCGCGTCGAGGAGCTGCTCCTGCGATTCACGTTTCTGAATCGTCCCGGTGAATTCGAGCAGACGATCCGACAGCGTCGTCTTGCCGTGGTCAATGTGGGCGATGATGCAGAAATTGCGTGTGTTGCTCGGCATGGAGTGTCTTTCGGAAAAAAGGGGGCGGAATATGCGCGGCCTTGCGGGTTGCGTCAACGACTCGCGGGCCGGTCTTTTTTTCCGGATTCTGCGACGATCACAAATTTGCTCCGGTGCCTCGCGCCGCCCACGCGCGGAGATCGGATTGCGAGCGGGGAAAATTTGGGCGCAAGCCACGCAGCGGCAAGCCCGCGCGTTCGGAAGGCAGCGGGCCTAGCGAATTGCCTCCGCAGGCTGCATCACGGCTGCGCGGGCGGGCTTGCGGCTCCAGCGGATGCACGCGAGGAAGATCGCGGTGAAGAGCAGGTCGCTCACGAGCGTGTTGCGGTAGAAGGTCCAGGTGGGCGCGTAGCCGGGGAGGCCCGTGGTGAGCGCCTGGAGCCAGCCAGCCGCGGTCTTTGCGTAGCCGGGCTCGTAGAGCCAGGAGGCGGTGTTCGTCGTGAGGTAAAAGAAGAACGAGCCACCGATCACTGCGGGCAGAATGACGGACGGGCGTGCATTTTTGCGGAGCATCCAGCCGAGGCCGGCGACTGCGGCGAAGGCGATGGTCTTGCCGAGGAATTCCACGGTGAAGAGCGGGAAGCCGAAGTAGGAATTCAAGATGATGTCGGTGCCGAACAGCGTGACCAGCGGCAGCGCGATGGCGAGACGGCGGGGCAGGAACGCGGCGCCGCAGAGGCAGAGCGCGGCCATCGGGGAAAAATTCGGGAGCCACTCGGGCTGCTGCTGCTTCACATGGAGCAGCACAGGCAGGAGGCGATACACGACGGCAGCAAAGAAGAGGACGAGTCCGGCAATCATTTCGCGCACGGTGTAGCGGGGCTTCGCGGATCACGCAACCGGGAAACACCGTGCGCTGATTTTTTCAAGAATGTGCGCGCTCTGGATCACGGGCGGTGACATGCGCGCGGCACGGCGATACAAGGTGCTGATGACGAAAAAAGCGAAAACTCAAGGACCGACCCACACGACGCGCGTTCTTGTGCTGGTGGATGAATCGAACGTCGTCAGCTCCGCATGGGCTGTGAAGCGGAGTATGGACTGGGTGAAGCTGCGCGATTTCCTGTGCGACGCGGATCGCGGGCGCACGCTGATCGAGATGGTCGTGTATGTCGGCCTCCCGCCGGTGATGCCGGTGTGGCAGACGGAGCGTGAAAAGAAGAGCAAGTTCGTCCACTGGCTGCGCTCGAACGGTTTTCTCGTCGTGACGAAGGACGGCTCTCCTGCGGATGAGGGCCACTACAAGTCGAATGTGGACGTGATGATGGCGATTGATGCGATCGAGCTTTCCACGGCGATGCAGCCGGACGTGGTGACGCTCGTGACGGGTGACGCGGACTTCGCTTACCTCGCGCTTCAGCTCAGGCGGCGGGGCATCCGGGTGGAAGTGGCTTCCGTGGCAGCAAACCTCGGAAGCGGGCTGAAATCATCGGCAAACGAAGTGACCGATCTGGCCCCGCTGCTGGGAACCTTCGAGACGATGAAGGCCTAGGAAAGGCGACCTTTGCAGCCGCTCCGGACTGCTTTTCAGACTACGGGTTGGTCCGAGGATTGATGACGTTCCTCCCGTCTGCTCTGCGGACAGGATTGTCCGCATTACGGCTTACGGGCTGACCAAAGGATTGATAACGTTGCTGGAGCCCGAGAGAGAGACGGACTTGGCAATGACTTCGCCGAAGACTTTCGAGTCGCCCGTTAATTTCACGGCACGGGTCGTGGCGAGGATGATGCCACGCGCTTCAGATCCACCGCTCAACGTCACATCGTACTGCACGCCGTTGATCGTGTTTTGATTGACGTTGTAAAGCACGTTTTGCGGAGTGATCCCGCCTGCGAGGTTAATTTTCGCACCGCCGGCCAAAGACATGTAACGATTAACATTGATGACGTAGTTGGTCGTGGCTGTTCCGTTCAATGTGAGAACGGCGCTCGTTCCTTGGAGGATGAGGTCGGTGAGGTTCAGGACGTAGGTCTCTCCTACCTGACCTCCGCCGGAGATGCCGAGATCAACTTCGCTCTTTGCGGACGTGATGACTGCGGTACTGACCGTGCCCGGTGTCGCCGTGAGGGCTTTCGCAGTAGCCGATGCGTTGATGGCATCATTGTAGCCCTGCAGGAGGTAGGCGGAATCGTGCGTGATCGATCCGAGGAAATAGGGATTTCCTCCGTTCCCAGCGAAAACATTCGTGGGGGAAGAATTCTGGTCTACGAAGCCATTGATGTAAGAATTCGTCATGCTCAACCTTCCCGAACCTGAGATGCCGACGTTGCCGTACACATCAGCACTGCCCGCCGTTGAGTAGTAAGGATCCAGCGCCTGTCCAGGCGGGACGGATCCCGGCAAGTATGGAGTCGGATCCGTGATGGTCACGTTGCCGCCGAGTGTGAAGATGGCCCAGTGGCGGTGGCCACCAGTGGTGCCACCACTCGCGTTACCGAGATCGACGCCGGAAACCGAACCGTCGAAAAAGTTTCCGGGAGCAGCCTTTACTGAGGCGGTGCCGGCGAGTGCGAGCGTGGCGACGAGGAGTGCGCGGGAGAGGCTGGACATTTTGGAAACGATTTCAGTTTTCATGGTGGGGTCGGTTCGTTTTGCGAAGGTCGGTTTGAAACGTATTTTGCGGAAAATGGTGGAGTCGGAACGGGGTGTCAATATGCATTTTTCGGTGGGACGAGCAATTGCCAGGCCGTCCGCGCGATGATCGAGAGGTCGAGCGCGAGCCGCCAGTTTTCGAGGTAGGATATGTCGCTTTCCAGACGCTTGGCGATCTCGGCCTCGGAGCGGGCTTCGCCGCGGAAGCCGCGCACTTGGGCGAGGCCGGTGATGCCGGGCTTCACGAAGGTGCGGATGTGGTAATTCGCCATCTGCTGGGCGAACTGTGCGTTGTGCTCGATCATGTGGGGCCGCGGCCCGGTCACGCTCATGTCGCCCTTGAGCACGTTGATGAACTGCGGCAGCTCGTCAATGCTGAGCCTGCGCATCCAGCGCCCGAAGCGGAAGACCCGCACGTCGCCCTGCACCACCTGGCGGGCCTCGTCGGGGTTGTTTTCACCCATCGTGCGGAACTTGATGATCTTGAATTCACGGTTCTGGATTCCCGCGCGCTTCTGCAGGAAGAAGAGCGAGCCGGGCGACTGGAATCGCTGCACGATCCAGATCACGAGCATGAGCGGCGGGAGGATGAAAAAGACGACGGGCAGTGCGACCGCGAGATCCAGCGCGCGCTTGGCGAAGCGGTTCACGGGGTTTTCCAGCGGCTCCTCGCGCAGCGTGATGAAGCGCATCCCCTCGTCCTCGATATGCACGACGGGGTGATCCAGCAGCTCCTCAAGATTGCTCAGGATGAGCAGGCGGATTCCCATTTTCTCGAGCACCCGGACGATATCCCGGTGCAGCTCGCGCTCCTGCGGAAGCTCGAGGATGATGACCTGTGTGATTTCTTCGCGCCGGATGACGGCCTCCAAATCGGCGACCCCGCCGAGGCACGGCAGGCCGTTGAATTCCGTGCCGTCCGGGTCATCGGTGCGCAAAATGCCGACGGCGCGCAGGCCGTATGCCTCCTTGTTGCGCAGCCATCCGCGGATGCGCCCGGCATGTTCGGCCTTGCCGACGAGGAGGGTGCGCTCGACCCATTTTCCGTGGAAAATCCGCCGCGCGAGGACGCCCGGCAGCCAGTAGTTCGCCAAGAGCAGCCCGCCATAAAGGCTCACGGCGAAAATCGCGAGGAACCAGCGCGAGATGGCCTGGTCCTTGGTCCCGGCAAGATAGACGAGCAGCGTTCCGAGCGCGAAGACGACCTGCCGCACGGTGACGTGGTGCTGGGTGAGAAAACTGTGCTGCCAGAGGTTCATCCGGACGCGCGCGCGGTCACGGCTCATGGACTCGAGGAGCATGCCGATCATGACGGCGAGCGCGTACATCGGATAATGTGCGATGAGCGAGCCCTCAATGCTGGTGACCGAGGTGAACACTATCAGCCCCGACAGGATCAGGATCAATGGCACCAGCAAGAGCTGGCACAAGAGCAAGGTGCTTTGTAAACCGCGTGTGCGTTGACCGATCATTGGGGGAGTCCACTGTTCGGTATCTTGCTCCAAAATGCAAGGTCAGTTTTGTCTTATTATCATCAGTTCCGCTTTTTTATCAGACGGAGGCCGGTGAAGCGGCGGCGTTCGCGGTAGCCGATGAGGGCCGTGGCTGCAGGCTCCAGCACGGGGACATTCTCGAATCCTGTTCCAAACGCCACTTCCGTTGCGCCCGCACCGAAGCCGTCGAAGCTGATATTGGGGATGTAGCTGCCGACACCGAACACGTCGCTGCCAAAGATCAGGCGGTTGGTGTTGTCGCGGAAGTTCCCAGAATCCGTTGCCGAGGCATTCCCGAGTGAGTTCGCGTAGTCCAATCCGGATCCGTTATCCATTTGCTGAGCGTGGCCGCCGTTTGTCCGCACGCATCTGGGCGATGCGCCGGTAGCCGTCCTGCCCTTCCATGGCCAAGCGGATGCCTTGCAGCCGCTGAAGCTTCCAAGGAATTTTCTCCAAGCTTTCTGTTTCGATCACTTCGGCGGCTTGGCCGTGGACATCGATCGGACGGCGGCGGGCTGGCATGAGTCAGACCTCGTCATATGATGTTGTAATTGCAATAAGGAGCTGGTCTGACACGTCCTACTCATCGTCCACCGCGCCCGGAATCTCCTCGTGGACTTGGAATCGAAACTCGCGCAGCGCCGTGCGAGGGATGCTCATTCGACCGAAATTCTCGCTGGTGCCGATGAGGTTTTTTTCGTCGATCGCCTCCAGGTCCAGGGTCACTTGGGTGCCATCATGGCAAGTCACAAAGACATCGCCCGCCATCCGCCGGGCGCGACCACGGGAACCCTCGGCGAGATCCATCTGGGCGACACGGGCGATGGGAAGCTCCATGTCCGTTCCAAATGCAAACACGGAGACCTTGCCGGCCTCCAGTTTCTTGATCCGGCCTGCGGTGCTGTCGAGATTGGCAAGCCGGAGCACATCCTCCTCGGGATTGTCGGCCGCAGGCGCGTCGTCCGCGTCACTGACCATGTTGTATTTGGCGATCCGGATCTTGCCGAGCACCATCCCGGGGCACCGCGAATCAAACGCAACCGTGTATTTTGCCGGCTCGAAATCACCATTGACACGCCAGACGCCCCATTTCTTCCGATTCATGAAGAACGCGATGGTCTTCGTTCCCGGATCGATGATCATGTTGAAATGGGCACGCGCATTTGGGTCGCCGATGCCGGTCATTGGGCGGACGGGAGGCCCCTTGGGTTGCTCTATCCATCCGGCGCGTCCGCCGGATGCCACGGGAGTGCCGCCGATACCGACCCGACCGGAGTTGATATCCAGCGTCAGGCTGCACTTCGAATTGCAGGTGAGCTGCATCTTCAAGGATGGCAGGTCGCGCCATGCGAGGTCAAATTCGATTCCCATCGGCATGCCGGACCACGCAAGCTCGCGCTGGATCGAACCGGAACCGGACGAGACGAATGCGCCGTCCTTGTAATTCCAACCTTCGCGTCCGGAGAATTTCCATTCGGAGGCGCGAAGCGGACCCGTGTAGCCCGCGCTCCGCTCGGAGTCCGGCAGGATCGAGACGACCATCGGCCGTTTCATGTTCACCGGACCGGCATACGCGGTATCGAGCGCAACTTGATCATCGGTCAATGCAACGAGGCGCCCGTGCAGCTCGTCACCGTTCGTGAGCCGGACGATGGCCTGCGCAACACCCGGCTTCGGCGGTGTTGTTCCGGTCAGTTTGATGCCGGCTACATTCACCCGGGGAAGGTCCATTGCCGCCGCGGCATCCCCGGTTTTCCACTTCAGCTTTGCTTCGTTGGACGGCGCGGCAAGAAACCGGCCTCCAACCGTTTCACCGTTGCGCAGGAGCAGCTCGTCCCGGGTGCCGTCTGGCGCTGGGGGAGTCGGCGCGAGGCTGCCGGCACTGAGGTTGGCGGGCGGCGCCTTGCTCCGGACTTCCTCGCGGGCAACGCCGGGCCCGGCCACAGGTTTGTCCGCGGGGAAGGGCTTTTTCTCAGCAACAAACGTGTTCCATTGCCGGAGGGCGGCAGTGCGTTTCGTTTCGTCCTCGAAGCCCAGCGAAAGCGGCGCGTAGAGCCTGGCGGGATCCAGCTTCCGGTCGGCAAATCCAAATGTCTGCGGATCCTGCCCCGCGAGGTGAATGACGGCGGCGAGGGCCACGTCACGCACTTGCAGCTCGATGTCCCTGCCGTTGAAAAAGTAGGTGTCGATGACGGTGCGATCGTCCAGCAGCGGGAGCATCAGGCTTCGATCCCCTGCCCGCCCGCCCTTTGCCAGGAAAAGCAGGGCGTCCTGTTTCCCGGAGGCAGGGGCGGCTGCGTCCTGAAGGATGCGGCCGACGTTTTCCAGCGCTTTTGGCGATTGGAAGCGGATGGCCGGCGACAGACCGTTGACGAGAGGGTTTCGCTCGACCCATGCAGCCACGAGGCGCCGTAACGGTTCGCTCTTTTCCATGTCAGACTTGAGATTGGTGGACTCGATCACAATGGCCAGCGCGGTATTGCCCTCGGCAGAGACCGTCCGCCCGGCATTAAGTCCCGCATAAAGCAGGGCCGCGGCGGCACCGGTTGCCACGGCTGGATCTTCGCCGGCACGGGCTCCTTTCTCGAGGCGCGTGCTGCGTCTCCCGATGACGACTTCCAGCCAGTTGGACCCGGCATCCCCGTCCTTCTTGGTGCCCTCTCCCGATTGTCGGGAAAGCGCGACCAGCAGTTCCGGTTCCGCGCGATGCATGGCGGCAAACAACTCCCGCGCTTCCTTTGTCTCGCCCAGCAGTTTGCGATAGCGCGGCCACTCCGCCAAGCCGCAAGCGCGGCTGGCATCCCACGCAGCCACAAATTCCTGCAGGTAGCGTTCCTCCACCTCCGACCACAGGCGGCGGCATTGCCACCGGATTTCCGGATCGGAAACCAAAAGACCGGCGAGCACTTGCTCCCGCGCCTCCCACGCCCGTTCCCGAAGCCCGCGGGCCGCCCTGTCCCTCACTGTGAACGACGCATCTCCGAGCTGCGACATGAGCGTATCCAAGTCCGGAGCGGGAGCCGGTTCGGCCCGCCCGCCGCACGCCAGCAGCAGGCTGAGGAAAAGCCCGGCCGCGAATGGAAACCGTCGATTGGAACTCATCGGGAATGTGAAGGGTGAATGCGGCTATGCACGTTTCAGCCTACCGTATAAGAATGGTAAAAGGCTGGCGAGAGCCATCGGGCATTCGAACCTTTGAACCCTTCAGGATTTCCAGCACTTCCGGCGTCGCAGCACGGAGACTATAGAGGCCCACCTCTCTCTGCACTTTCGATCTCACGAGCGCCTGGGCCACCGCGGGCGAATCGAGCACCCTTAGCCCCAAATCCAGAATCGGACCGGAATATGCACTGAGCGCGGCGGCTGACTCCGGCGAGATCTCCGTAAGTCCATTCAACCCCAGTCGCCCTTGATACTTCGCGAGTTCGGTCGCCAACTCCGGCGTAAGTTCCGGACAGATGGAAGCGCTGGCGATGTTACCACCAAAGAAGAGCTGAGGTGACTTGTTGCGCCCGCCAAATGTGCTGTAATCGCCACGGGTCAGGGATTTCACGAGGATGCGAGCCGCTTCCGGAGAAAGGTCGTTCAAGCAGGGGAAAGACAACTGTCCCCCGCCCAAGGCTCCCTCATTGCTGGCCATCTCGCCAAATACCAGAGCGAGTTTTGGAGACATCGAGGTGATGCCGAGGGTCAGACCGGAGGTCTGCTTCACCAAACTGCGCACGGTCTCCAGGGAAACTTTCCGCAGGGCCGGGAGCGAAATGCCTCCCCAGCTCCTCCTCATCATCAGTTCCGCCGTCTCCGGGGCAAGCTCCTCTAGGCTGGGGAATGACAAACCGTAGGCTCCTTTCAACCCGCCCAGCGCCCCGGCCGCCTCCGGGGAGATCTCGGTGACGCTGGCAAATCTGGAGCCACTCCTGAATAGCGTCTCGGCAAGAAGCGCCGAGTCGAGCTTCTTCAACTTGGGCGCACTGAACTTTCCACCCCAAAAAGACTGAAGGGGTGGGCGAACCTTGCCGCCCTTCAACGCGTCATCCAATATCCGCACCTGCTTGGGAGAGATCGCCTCCACATCCGTCAGTTCGAGGTACCAGGGAGACTTCACAAGAGTCTCAAAGGCCGTTGCGGAAATCGGTCCCAATCCGGCCAGTGCAAGCGCATTACCAAACGGATTTTCGGCAAACACGGTCGCGACTTCCGGCGTCATCGCGGCAAGGGACAACAGGTTCCCTAAAATCAGAGGCCGTTTGGTGGCGGCAATCAACTTTGCCTGTTCGACGGATAATCGTTCGACACGCGGCAGAAAGATGGTCCTAGCCGAGGCCAGTTTCCTGGTCAGGGGCATCGAGTCGAGCGACCTCAGGTTCGGGAGGGCCAGATATCCCACGGCTTCTGCCAGCTTGTCCTGAACTTCCGGCGGGATGTCACCCAGGCCGGTTAGCGCCAGGCCGCGTTCGTTCCTGCCGAGCGCCGCCGCGATCTCCGGTTTGATCTGTTTCAGGTATGGCAACGACAACGTGCCCGGCCGCTTGGCGAGCTTCTCCGCCAGCGCCACGGAATCGAGTTTCGCCAGCCCGGTCATCACCAGTTTGCCCGGCAGCCTGGCGATGATCTCCGCGGCCTCCGGGGAAACCGAGGTGACAGAATGCAGCCAGAGCGTGTTTGCCTGACTCTTCGCGAGAGCCTGGGCCACTTCGGGGGACAATGATTTCAAGCCGAGGATCAGCATCTCTCCCCGGAACTCGGCGAGGGCCCCGGCTGCTTCCGGGCTCACTTCATAAGTCCTGCTCAGTTGTAGTATCTTGAATACATCGGATTCCGCCCCGGCCTTTTGAACCAGTTCGCGGGCACGCTCGACGGTGACATTCTCGGAAGGCTTCGCCGAAATCTTTCGGCCCGGCGGAAGATCGGCGCCAGCAAGGGGAGCTGGGAAGAAGCCTTGCGCAATCAAGTCGCCAAAGGTCGGCGAATCGGGCAGCGCGGGATCCGCGGGGATGTCATTGACCCGTCGCCCCGCCTCAAGTTTTCTGGCGGGGCTGAAGCGATCAGCACCCGTCAGCAGCACGTTTATCGCATTGCCGTACTCAGTGCGGGGTCCGGAACGTCCCGCAACATGACACACCACGCATGAAGCGCCTCCGCCTTGTTCAAACCGCAGCGACCACGCCCGTGCAGCCTCTGGGTCTTTCACGCTCCCAATCTGTTCGAGGACCGCCTCATTCAGGCCACAGAGGGCATAAGAAAGGGCTGGCATGCAAAGCCATGCCAGGACTGTCAAAAGTCCGGAACCCGCCCGGAGCCACGCCCGCATGGCGCTGAAAACACCGGGGACCTCGCTCACTTCGCTTGCGCAACCGACGAAACGGGGGCGGGAATGTGATGCCAGACGCATGACGGGAAAGCTGGCTCCCCTGCCCCACGGCCTCAAGCGCCATGTCGCGGGCGGGCTATGCGGAACCGATGCACGCGTTGACTGCACGCCGCCTGGGAGATGACTGCGGGAAACTGTGTTCATTACGCCTTGCTTGTTCGCCCTGAGTTGCGTTGCGGATTCATTTTTTGCACGACCCACCGGCAGCCGGTACACCAATCGGCCGATGCGCGAGGGAAAACGCGTTGCTAAAAAGACCGCCCGCCGCCAGTTCCGCCCCGCGAGAAACGCGGCGGGCATTTTGGAACTGGGAGTGACACACTTAGCGGATGCGCCGTTCCACTCGACGCCATGCCGGCACGAGCTGGACGGACTGCAAACACTCGAAAAAACCGTGACAGCGCTGCTCCCAGGCCCGCGCCTACAGGCCCGTCACGCGGCTCTTATCGCGGAAGGCGATCACCTGCGGGCGGGTGCCGAGTTCGGTGAGACGCTTGTCGAGATAGGTGGCGGATTGCGTGGCGGCCTTGCCGAGTTCGGTCGTGGCGCCGAGTTCGCCGGCGAGCGTGCGGAGGATCGGCAGGGCCTCGGGGCGCTGCGTGTCGCCGAGCGCCTGCACGGCGGCGAGGCGATAGACGGGGTGCGTTCCGGTTTCGCGCGCCCATTTCGGCAGCATCTCCAGGGCGACATCGGGGTAGAAACGCGCGATGCCATAGAGCGCGTAGTGGCGCGTGCTCGGGCTGCCCTCGAGCAGCTCGTGCTTCCAGAAATCCCACTCATTTCCCTCGGTGATTCCGTAGTAGCGTTTCGCGGCCTCGCGGCTGAGCGGCTCGATCATGGACTCGATGCGGAGCTGTGGGTCGTTGGCGACGGTGAAAGTGTCCATCTTCGCGCCGCAGTCGCGCAGCGCGGTGAGCGCGGCGAGGAGGTCGGCGGTCTCGGCGCGGAAGGCGTCGGTGTTGTGTTCGCCGGGCTTGCTGGCGGAAAATTTCGCGAGCGCCTGCAGCGGGAGATTCTCGGTGAGCGCGAGGACGACCACCTGCATCGCCGGTGCCGAGAGGCCGCCGTGCTCGGAGGCCCATTTCAGGAATCCATCCACGCGCTCGGCATTGTGATACGAGAGCTTGTAGGGCGCGTCGCCGACCATGTTTGCGGAATGCAGCGCGGCGGTGACGAGCTTCAGCTCGACGGTGCGCGCGGGCAGCAGCTCGGCGGTCGCGCTGCGGGTGACGACGACGCGGTTGCGCCCGCCCTCGAGGAGCTGGCCGAGGGTGACGGAAATGCGGAGCGGCGTGGGGCTGTTGTTGCGAAGCTGCGCGGTCATCCGGTCGCGGCCATTGCCACGGAGCGTGGCCTGGATGATGCCCTGCTGAACGGCGGCGAGCAGATCCGTTTCCTCAAATTCCACTTCGCCCTTTTTCTTCGGGCTTGCAGGCTCCGCAGCGGCGACGGCCGCTGCGGCAGGCGCGATCGGCGCAGGCCCGGCGGCGGGGGTGACGGGCGTTGGATCGGCCAACATGCCGGTGTCCGCGAGACCCGGGTCCGGCACGATCAGTTCGGGCACTGAGCTGCGCATCGGGATGGGGCCCGCCTTTGCCTTCGTGACGGATGCGACGGTGAGCGCCGCCTGCTGCAAGGCACGCGAGCCGACGGGAAGTTTCGTGTACACTTTGTCCGCGATGCTGAAGCCGGACCATCCGATCACGGCGGTGAGACATGCGAAACCAAGGACTTTTGAGGAGTTCATACAACGCTGCAAATGCACAGCCCGTGCCAGCACCGGGATTTTCTCCGCGCCCGATCCAGCGCGGCTCAATCGCTGCCCGGAAAGACGCCGGCCGGATTCAAAGTTCCGAGCCGGCCATGCAGTGCGCCGCGCCGTTCTTATGCCGCGCCAGCTCAGTTTTCGAGCGCTTCGATCCCGTAGTCTGCGGTCGCCCGCGCCGGTTCCGCGGCGCGTTTCCCCGCGGAGCGGTCACGGGCGATGAGCATGTAGATCGCGGGCAGCACGAAGAGCGTGAAGAGCGTGCCGATGATCATGCCCGAGACGAGCATGATGCCGATGCTGTTGCGCGAGCCCGCGCCGGGGCCGTTTGCAAGCACGAGCGGGAAATGGCCGGCGACGGTCGCGCAGGAGGTCATCAGGATTGGGCGGAGACGTGTGCCTGCGGCCTCGGTCACGGCCTTGAGTTTCGCCATGCCGGATTCCTGCAGCTTGTTCGCAAACTCCACGATGAGGATGCCATTTTTCGCCACCAACCCGACGAGCGTGATGAGGCCGACCTGGCTGTAAATGTTCAGCGTCGTGAAGCCGAGGAAGCTGAACAGCAGCGCGCCCGACAGCGCGAGCGGCACGGAGCCGAGCAGGATGATAAGCGGATCGCGGAAGCTCTCAAACTGCGCCGCGAGGACGAGGAAAATGAGCACGATGGAAAGCAGCAGCGTCGTGCTGAGCTTGCTGCCCTCGACGCGGAGCTGCCGCGCCTCGCCCGCGTAGTCCATCGTGTAGCCGCGCGGCAGGATTTTTGCGGCCTCGGCCTCGAGGACTTTCAGCGCCTGATCGAGCGTGACGCCCGGCGGAATCGCGCCCTGGATTTTTGCCGAGTTCAGTTGCTGGAAGCGGTTCAGCGTGCGCGGCTCGGTGGACTGCTTCACGTCGGCGAACGTGGAGAGCTGCACGAGTTTTCCACCGGGGCCGCTCACGTAAAAATCCTTGAGCTGCGCGGGATTCAGCCGCTCGGTGCGGCGGACCTGCGGGATAACTTTGTAGCTGCGGCCTTGGATGCTGAAGCGGTTCACAAAATTGCCGCCGAGCATGGTGCCGAGATCCGCGCCGACCTGCTGAAGGTTCACGCCGAGCGACGCGACCTTGTCGCGATCGAACACCACCTCGGCCCGCGGCATGTCGTATTTCAGATCCGAATCGGCAAACATGAACACGCCGCTCGCGTATGCCTTGGCCACGAGCTGGTTCGCAAACCCGAGCAGCTCGCGCGGCTCGGCAGTGGAGGCGATCACAAACTCCAGCGGGAACTGTCCGCCGCCCGGAAGCGGCGGCGGCGTGGTCGCGATGACGCGCACGCCCGGAATCGCGCTGAGTTTTCCGAACGCCTCGGGGAGGATCTGCTCGGTGGTCCGTTTCCGCTCGCTCCACGGCTTCACGCCCATGCCCGAAATTCCGCCGAAGGGCTGCGTGAGCTGGAAGGTGTGCCTCGTCTCCGGAATCGATCGGAAGGCTTCGTTCACCTTGTCCATGTAGAGCGAGGTCTGCTCGATCGTGGAATTTGGCGCAGCCTGCACGATACCGAGGATCACGCCCTGGTCCTCCTTCGGCGCGAGTTCGCCCGGCGTGAACATGAAGAACGGCACGCCGAGCAAAATCACGATCGCCGCCAGCGTGAGTGTGACGGGCCGCCAGCGGAGCGAGTTGGAAAGCGTGCTCACGTAGCGCCTGCGCAGTCCGTCGAAACGGCGGTTCACCCAGCCCGCGAAGCCGCGGTGCGAATCTCCCTCGCGCAGAAGCTTCGAGGACATCATCGGCGAAAGCGTGAGCGCGACGACGCCGGACACGATCACCGCGCCCGCGAGCGTGAATGCGAACTCGCGGAACAGCGTGCCCGTGAGCCCGCCCTGCACGCCGATCGGCGCATAGACTGCGGCGAGCGTGATCGTCATCGCGATGATCGGGCCGACCAGTTCGCGCGCGCCCTTGATCGCCGCAGCGAACGCGCCGAGCCCCTCATGCAAATGCCGCTCCACATTTTCCACGACGACGATCGCGTCGTCCACGACCAGCCCGACGGAGAGCACGATGGCGAGCAGCGTGAGCAGGTTCAGCGTGAAGCCGAACGCGAGCATGAGGAACGCCGCGCCCACGAGTGAAATCGGGATCGCCACGACGGGGATGATCACCGAGCGCCACGATCCGAGAAAAAGGAAGATCACCACGACGACGATCGCCAGCGTTTCGGTGAGCGTCCGCATGACTTCCTTCAGCGCATCTTGGATGTATTTCGTCGCGTCGTACGGCACGCCGACTTTCATCCCCGCGGGCACCTGCCGCTCGATCTCGGGAAGCTCCGCGCGCACGGCCTTGATCACGTCGAGCGAGTTCGCCGTGGGCAGTACCCAGATGCCCATGAAGGTCGCCTTCTGCCCGGAGAAACGCACGTCCATGTCGTAGTCCTCCGCGCCGAGTTCCACCTCGGCGATGTCCTTGATGCGGACGATCGCGCCGCCCTGCTCGCGGATCGCGAGTTCGCGGAATTCGTCCGCATTCCGCAGGTCGGTGTTGGCGATGAGATTGATCGAAGTCATCGAGCCCTTCGTCGTGCCGACGGCGGAGAGATAGTTGTTCGCCGCAAGCGCCTGCCGCACCTGGCTCGGCGAAATATTAAGGGCCGCCATTCGGTCCGGCTTCAGCCAGATGCGCATCGCAAAGGTGCGCGCGCCGAGGATGTCCGCCTTCTGCACGCCGCTCACGGAGGTCAGCTTCGGCTGTACGACACGCGTGAGGTAGTCGGTGATCTGGTTCGGGGTGAGATCCGCGGCGGTGAACGAAATGTACATCTGCGCGAACTGCGTGTCGCTCAGCGTCAGTTCGATGATCGGCGCCTCGGCCTCGGGCGGGAGATCGTTGCGCACCTGCGCGACTTTTGCCTGCACCTGCGTGAGCGCGGCGGTCGTGTCGTAGTTCAGCTTCAGGTGGACCGTGATGATGCTCAGCCCCTGCGAGCTGCTGGAATCAATGTAGTCAATGCCGTCCGCGCTCGCGATGACGCGCTCCAGCGGCGTGGTAACAAAGCCGCGCACGAGATCCGCGCTCGCGCCGATGTAGCGCGTCTTCACGTTCACCACCGCGATGTCGCTGCGCGGATACTGACGAACATTCAGCGAGCGGATGGACTGAAGGCCCGCGAGCAGGATCACGAGACTGACCACGCTCGCAAACACGGGCCGCCGGATGAAAAAATCGGTGAATTTCATGCGTCTGCGCCGGTCAGGAATTCGGAGGGTTGGGCTTCGCCTCGTTGCCGGGCTGCACGCTGTTGTCCACGCGCACCGGCGCACCGGGCCGGAGTTTGAAGACACCCGCGGACACAACCTCGTCGCCATCCTTCAGCCCCGACGACACGGAGACCTGATCGCCGCGCGTCGGCCCGAGCTGCACGATCTGCTGCTCGACAATTTTCGAGGGCTTCCCGTCCGGCCCCTTCTTTTCCCGCACCACAAAAACCGAGTCGCCGTACGGCGCATACGCGATCGCGGACGACGGAATGGCGAGCACGCCGCTGCTCTCGGGAAGCAGCACCTCGACATCTGCAAACATGCCCGGCCGCAGGAAGTGCTCCGCATTTTTTACCGTGGCCTGGACGAGAATGTTGCGCGTGTTCGGATCCACGAGCGAATCAATCGCCGTGATTTCGCCGTCGAATTTTCCGGCATCGAGGCCGTTCACCGCGAGGCGCACTTTCCGCCCCGTGGCGATGGACGCGAAGTGCTGCTGCGGCAGCGAAAACTCGACGAAAATCGGATCGAGCGACTGGAGCGCGACGATCACCGCGCCGGGATTCACATACTGTCCCTTGCTGATCTGGCGGATGCCCACGAGCCCGTCGAACGGCGCGGTCAGCCGCTTCCTCGCGACGAGCGCCTTCATCTCCTCGACCGACGCCTTCATCTGCGCGACCTGGCTCTCCGCCGTGTCCCAATCCGACTGCGCGATCGCCTTTTTCGCGATGAGATCGCGCTTCCGTTCGAGGTCCGTCTTCGCGAGTCCGAGCCGCGCCTCCGCCGAGCGGAGTTGCGCCTCCTCCTGCTGCGTGTCGAGCTTCACGAGCAGGTCGCCCATCTTCACCGGCTTGCCGGATTCAAACGCGATATCCGACACGATCCCCGCGAGGTCCGTGCTCACCGTCACGCCATTCACGGCCTTCAACGAACCGACCGCGCGCAGCACCGGCTGCCACGTCTGCGGCTTCACGGTGACGGTCGTCACCGCTGCTGGCGGCGGGCCAAACTTCGCGCCCTCGGCCATCCCTTTGCGGACGATCGTGTATTTCCAAAACCCCACGACCGCGATGAACGTGGCCGCAAGAACCAGCATGATGAGCATTCGTTTCTTCATGGAAAAAATGCGGGGCGTCAGCGCGCCGCGGTGGGCGCTTTGGTGTGGCCGGCGGGCTTCGGAACCGGGAGCCCGCGCTGGATTTTTTGCAGCAGTGCCACGAGCTGTATTCGTTCCGCTTTGTTCAGCGGCTGCATCATTTTCGTCACGGATGCAAAATAGCCGGGCACCATCGCGCCGAGGAGCTTCCGACCCGCGGCAGTGAGCTGCACCAGGATCGTGCGACGGTCGCCGGGATCGTTCTTCCGCATCACGAGCCCGTCCTTTTCCAGCGTGTCCACGAGCCCGGTCATCGTCGCGCGCGTCACGCCAGCCTCATCCGCGAGTTCGGCGGGCTTCGACTGGTGCGCGGCGCTGCGGTTCAGAAGCATTAGCACCATGAATCGCCCCGGACTGATGTCGTGCTTCGCGAGGTAAGCGTGCTCGGCGGCGGACACCGCATCGCCGGTGCGCAGCAGGTGCAGGAACGCCTCCGAGGACGACGGGTTGAGAGTCGGATAGCGCGCCGCCGCCTTGAGCAGGCACTCATAGCGCGGCACATCCTTGAGCATCAAAAGCGGCACGGTCGTGGATTCCTGTTTGGTTTAGGAAACTGATAGTAAGGTGCCGAATCACAGTCAAGCGGCGATCCGTGACCGACCAGTTTTGACGCATCGAAATCACGACGGCTTCCGGCGGCGGACTCCCGGGTGGAGCACGCGACTCGCGTGCTGTTTCCGGCGACCCGCCGGAAACACCTCGCAGCGTGTGACACCGCGCCTCCCGTGAGCTTGATCCACAGCTGTGACCGGAAGCTCACGGAGTTTCTCGAAGACGGCCGCCTCGAACTTTACAACCTCCGCAACGAGATCGGCGAAACGAAGAACCTCGCCACGGAGATATCCGAAAAAGCGAAGGCGCTGCACGCCCGCCTCGTCGCATGGCGTGCGGAAGTGAAGGCACCGATGCCGGCGAAAAATGTCCCCGCGTCCATGCCTGCCGCCGATGCGCCGAAGAAGGGAAAGGGGAAGAGCAAGCCCGGCGGCGAATAGGCGTGGCGTGCCATCGCATCGCCGGTTTTAGGTTTCAAAGATGGCCTCGCAATTTTGATGCGCCAAAATTCCCGCTTCTGTATTCTCCCGCGCAATGCCCACTGAACCGCTCGTCATCGCCGGCCGCACTTTCCGTTCGCGGCTGCTGCTCGGAACGGGGAAATTTTCCTCGAACCAGGCGATGGCCGACGCGCTCGCGGAGAGCGGCACGGAGATCGTCACCGTCGCGCTGCGCCGCGCGGATCTCTCGGGAAAACGCGACCCGTTTGCGAACATCCTCGATTTCATTGATCCGAAAAAATACCTGCTGCTGCCGAACACCAGCGGCGCGATGAACGCCGACGAAGCCGTGCGCCTCGCCCGGCTCGCGCGCACGGCGGGCATCAGCGACTGGGTGAAGCTCGAAATCCATCCCGACCCGCGATACCTCCTGCCCGACCCGATCGAGACGCTGAAGGCCGCGGAGATTCTCGTGAAAGAAGGCTTCACCGTGCTGCCCTACATCAACGCCGACCCCGTGCTCGCGAAACGCCTCGAAGACGTCGGCTGCGCGACAGTAATGCCGCTCGGCTCGCCCATCGGATCAAATCGCGGCATCGAAACGCGCGCGCAGATCGAAATCATCCTCGACCAGTGCACCGTGCCCGTCGTCGTGGATGCCGGCATCGGCGCACCGAGCCAGGCGGCGGAGGCTCTGGAAATGGGCGCAGCCGCCGTGCTCGTGAACACCGCCATCGCCATCGCACCCGACCCGGTCCGAATGGCGCGCGCATTCCGCATGGCAGTCGAGGCCGGACGCGAAGCGTACGAGACGGGACTTGCAGCGCGCGGCGTCACCGCGAGCGCGACGAGCCCGCTCACCGCGTTCCTCCACTCCGCGGCGTAATGCGACGAGCCTTCCCAGTTCTGAAAAGAATCGTCGGCTGCAAATCTACCAACAAACAAGGTCATCCTGAGCGGAGCGCCGCGAGGGCGAAGGCGGGGCGGCGCGGAGTCGAAGGATCCCGTGCGTTCCCAAGAGACATCCGAACCAAACCGTGCGCCGCTCAGTCATTTCGCGGGGTTCTTCACTGCGCATCGGCCCACCCCCTTCGCCCACGCCGATGCTCCGTTCAGAATGACCTCCGGATTGAACGCGGCACGCTTGCGGAAAAACCTTCACCGCAATGAATCCTGACATCGAGGACTTCATCCTCTATCTCGCAACCGAGCGCGGGCTCTCGGACAACTACCAGCTCTCCACACGCCGCTCGCTGGAGACATTCGCCGCGTGGGCGCAACGAAAGCATCTCGCGGAACCGCACGACGTGTCGCTCGCGCACTTGCAGGATTTTCTCGCGGAGCGAAAACGCGCGGGCCTCGCCGCTTCGAGCATCAAGCTGGAGATCGTCGCGCTGAAAATTTTCTTCCGCTGGCTCACGCTGCGCACGCGCATCGTGCACGATGTCGCCGACGTGCTGCCGCTGCCGCGCCTCGAACGCTACCTGCCCGAGACACTAAACGAAATGCTCGTGGAAAAACTCCTCGACGCCGTGGACACCACGCTGCCGCTCGGCCTGCGCGACCGCGCGATGCTCGAGCTGCTCTACGCAAGCGGCCTCCGCGCGAGCGAACTCACCGGCGCGCGACTCGAAACGCTCGACCTCGACAACCGTATGATCCGCGTCACCGGCAAGGGCAACAAGACGCGCATCGTCCCCGTCGGCACGAAGGCGTGCGACGCCATCCGCGCATACCTCGCGACCGAGCGCCCGCGGCTCGTCTCGAAGCGCACGGGCAGCCACGTCTTCATCTCGCACCACGGCAAATCGCTCACGACCACGCGCCTCTTGCAGATCGTGAAGGGCACCGCAAAGCGCGCAGGCATCGAGACGAATGTGTATCCGCATCTGCTGCGGCACAGCTTCGCCACGCACCTGCTCGGCGGCGGCGCGGACCTGCGCATCATCCAGGAGCTGCTCGGGCATGCGGACATCTCGACGACGCAGATCTACACGCATGTCGAGCACGGGCGGCTGAAGGCGGTGCATCGGAAGTTTCATCCGCGAGGGTGACGGCGCCGTAGCCGCGCTCATGAGAGCGCGGGCACAACTGCATTTGTTCGGTGAGAAAGATCAGCCCGCGCTTTGACAAGCGCGGCTACCATTTGCCCCCGCCACCTTCCCCATTTCCTTCATGGTGACAAAGCCGCGTGCTTCCGCCATCGTCGGCGGCAATGTTGAAACTACTTTTTCTTGGCGATATCGTCGGCGAGCCGGGCCGCAGGGCTGTGATCGAGACGGTTCCCCGCTGGCGCGATGAGCGTGGAATTGATTTCGTCGTTGTGAACGGCGAGAACTCCGCGAACGGGCGCGGCATCACGCCGAAGATTTGCACCGACCTGCTCCGCGCAAAAGTCGCGGTCATCACGAGCGGCGACCACATTTGGGACCAGAAGGAAATCGTCCCACATCTCGACATGGAGCCGCGCCTGCTGCGCCCGCTGAACTACCCGCCCGCCACGCCCGGCCGTGGCAGCATCGTGCTCGATACGCCGAAAGGGAAAGTCGCCGTCATCAACGTGCAGGGCCGCACCTTCATGCAACCGCCGCTGGAGAACCCCTTCCTCGTCATGCAGGCCGAAGTCGAACGTCTGCGGCAGGAGACGCGCGTCATTTTCGTGGACATGCACGCGGAGACCACGAGCGAAAAAATCGCGATGGGCCGCTTTCTCGACGGCCGCGTGAGCGCGGTCGTCGGTACGCACACGCACACGCAGACGGCGGACGATCAGATTTTTCCCGGCGGCACCGCGTTCCTCTGCGACGCAGGAATGTGCGGCCCGGTCGTGAGCTGCCTCGGGCGCGAAGTGGAGCCGATCATCCAGCGGTTTCTCACCGGACGGCCCATCCAATATCCAGTCGCCAGCGGCCCCGTGAAGCTGCACGGCGCGATCATCGAGATTGATGAGACGAGCGGACGCGCGCTGAAGATCGAGCGCGTCGCGGAGATGTTTCATCCGCAGCACGGCTGAGCGGGCGGGGAGAGTGCTCAGTTGTCAGTGCTCAGTGCTCAGTTTGATCCGTGCTTTGACTGGCAACTGAGCACTGAGCACTGTTTTCCACATCGCGCTTGCCGCACCCCCGCGCCGTCACTCACGATGCGCGGCACATGATCGCAGTCGAAGGCCTCACCAAACTCTACGGCGACGTCACCGCGGTCAGCGAACTCACGTTTAGCGTGGAGCCGGGAAAAGTGATGGGCCTCGTCGGGCCGAACGGCGCGGGCAAGACGACCGCGCTGCGCTGCATCTCGGGCATCATCCCCGCGACCCATGGGCGCATAGAAATCGGGGGGCACGATCTGCGCGATGCTCCGCTCGAAGCAAAAAAGCTCCTCGCATTTTTCCCCGACGAGCCGCGGCTCTTCGACTACCTCACCGTCCGCCAGCACCTCGAATTCACCGGGCGGCTCTACCAAGTGCGCGACATCGCGAAGCGCGGCCGCGAGCTGCTCGACGCCCTTGAAATGACCGACAAGGCGGACGTGCTGCCCGCCGAACTCTCGCGCGGCATGAAGCAGAAGGTCGCGCTTGCATGCGGCTTCCTGCATCAGCCGCGGGTGATGTTTTTCGACGAGCCGCTCACCGGCCTCGACCCGCTCGCGATCCGCCGCACGAAGGATCTCATCGTGCAGAAAGCGCGCGACGGCGCGGCCATCATCATCAGTTCGCACCTGCTGCACCTGCTCGAGGAAGTGTGCAGCCATGTCCTGATCCTGAAGCGGGGGAAGAAGATCGCCCACGGAACGCTCGACGAGATCCGCGCGGAGCACCGCGAAGGCGACAAGGATTCCACGCTGGAGGAAATTTTCATCCGCCTCGTCGGCGAGGACGCAGGAAAATGAACGCGCCGGACACATGTGGCACGGACATCTTGTCCGTGGGGACAACGGGCATCCTGCCCGGTGTTTCGCCTGCGGGGCATGCGGTTGCCCGCAGACACCGGGCAGGATGCCCGCTGTCCCCACAGGCTGGAAGCCTGTGCCACTACGCCGCATGAACGCCCTCGGCTACCTCGTCACGCGCTCGTTTGTGAACGGCGTGCTGTTCCGCCTCCGCCGCCTGCGGCAGCCGAAATACCTCCTCGGCGCGATCCTCGGCGCGGCGTATTTCTATTTTTACTTCGGCAGATTCCTCGCAGTTTCGCGGATGCCGTGGGGTGCGGGAAATGGCCCGGCATCTCCGCACGGCCTGGAAATCGGCGCAGCGATCCTCTTCGTCGCGACCATCGTACTGTCTTGGATTCTGCCCGCATCGCGCGCGGCAATCGCATTCACCGAAGCGGAGATCGCGTTCCTTTTTCCCGCGCCGATCACGCGCCGGACGCTCGTGATCATGCGGCTCGTGAAGTCGCAGTTTGCCCTGCTGCTTTTCTCCGCGTTCATGACGCTGCTCAGCGGGCGCTTCCACCTCGGAAGCGAGGTGTGGATGCGCATCGGCGGATGGTGGGTGATCATAAACACCCTGAACATGCACCGCCTCGGCGCGTCGTTTGCGCTCCAGCGGCTGCGCGAGCGCGGCATGGCGGACGGCAAACGGCGCGTGCTCGTCGTGCTGGTGCTCGTCGCATTTGTGGCGCTCGTGGAATTCATGCGCCGGAGCCTGCCGCCGCCGCCCGATCTCGCGACGGCACTCCGCGGCGGCGGCGAGATCACGAACTACATCGTGCAACTGCTGCACACCGGCCCGCTGCGCTACGTGCTCGCGCCGTTCAAGCTCGTCGTGGCCCCGAACTTCGCGCACGAGGGCGTGACATTCCTTCGCGCGCTGCTGCCCGCGCTCGGGATCATGACGCTGCATTTCATCTGGGTCGTGCGCGCGGATGTCTCGTTCGAGGACGCATCCATCGAGGCCGCGAAGAAGCGCGCCGCATTCCTCGCCGCGCGTGGACGCGGCGAGCTGCGCGCACGGGGTAAGAGCGACAAGGCGCGCACTCCGCTCTGGCGGCTGCGTCCGACGGGATTCGCGCCGATCGCATTCATCTGGAAGAGCCTGCTGAAAACCGGCGGACGGCGCACGCTCGGGCGCTGGGCCGCATTTTTCGCCGTGCTCGCCACGGGCGCGTTCGCGCTGGGCCGCGTGGAAGATCTCACGGAGCCGCTCGTCGTCACCGCGTTCATCATCGGCGGCGGCTGCTACATCGCGCTGCTCATCAGCTTCGTGATGATCGGCGAGCTCTCGGCGGCGCAGCTTCGCCAAGGCATCGCCACGATGGATCTGCTGAAGACCTATCCGATCCCCGGCTGGCAGATCGCGCTCGGCGAACTCGCCGGCCCCGTGCTGCTCGGCTCGCTGATGCAATGGTGCTCGCTCGGAATCGGCCTCATGCTCCACTCGATCGCGCCCCCGCTGCATTCGCATCTCGGCACCATCGCCGCAGTCGCCGGCGGCATCGCGCTGCTGCTGCCGATCTTCAATCTCTCGACAGCCATCCTCCCGTGCGCAGGCGCGCTGCTTTATCCCGGCTGGTTCCGCCCGCAGGAAAGCACCGGACCCGGAATCGAAAACACCGGCATGAAGCTCATCCTCGGAATCGCACAGCTCCTCGCCGTCGTCGTCGCGATGATCCCCGTTGCGTTCTTCGGAGCGGTCGCGTGGTTTGCGTTGGGAAAGTTCACCGCAGCCGCGGAATGGCAGGCGCTCGCGGCGGGCGGCACGGCGATGCTGATCCTCGCGATGGAGACCGGCCTCGGCATCGCATGGCTCGGCTCGCTCTACGACAAGTTCGACGTGAGCAGCGAGTCGTGACGTGGACAATCCTGTCCGCGGTGCCATGCAAAGCCGAGGAGGGGCGCATCATGCACTTTGACAGCGTGTCACCTCTCAGCACCAACGGTGCGAACCATACCAGCCCAGGGCAACGCCCTGGGTTTGCACGGAAAAAGAACAAAGCCCTGAAGGGGCGTGCCATCATGGTGCCGCCCTTACAGGGCTTTGATCCGTATGGGACAGATGACCCAGGGCGTTGCCCTGGGCTGGCATGTGGCCGGGCCTTTGGCCCTCAGCACCTCACGCGCTCAAAGCGCATAGCCCCCTTCGTCTATCCGCCTCACCTCTGCGCCGAAACCTCCGTGCCCTCCATGACGAGCTTCGTCGTGTTCACGTCGAGCAGCGGGCCGAGTTCGTACACGTTTGTGTAGCCGTAGGTCGCGAGCGCGACGTAGGTGGATATGTTCAGCGACGCGGGCGGCGACTTTGCCGCAAACGCGACGGGCGCGCTGCGGAAGTTGTTGTTGCAGTAGATCAGCACGCGCGTCGTCTTTTGCGGCAGCGCCTTTGCGAGCGACTCCTCGGTGAAGTCGGTGAACGGCAGGCTCACCGCGCCTCTGATGTGGCGCAGGCGAAACTTGTCCGCGCTGCGCGCATCGAGCACGACGGTGCCCGGCTCCGCGGCCATCGCCGCGAACTGCTCCTCGGTGAGCCGCCGCTTTGCACGCACAGGCTCCACGTCGCGCGCAATCTTGAGATACTTCGGAAAATCAATCAGCTCGTTCGGAATTTTCGGTGCGGCAACGCCGAGGCGTTGCACGGCCCTGTCGGCTGCGTGGAGCGGCGCGAGCGCCGCAATGATGAGGATGAATGCAGGGAGTTTCATTGGCGGGTGACTTTGCGGGTTTGGAGATCGAGCGTGAATTTTTCGTCGTGCTCATTCGTGATCAGCATCGCGCCGTCCTTCTCGGCGAGCGACGTGATGAACACATCCTGCACGTCACGCTCGAGTTCCGGATTCACGCGCACCTCGTAGATGCGCACTCGCCACAGCTCCTTGCCCAAGCCGACGGCGTTCGCGACGACAAACGCCATCGCATCGTGCGGCGCGGAGTATTCGACTCCCTTGATCACGACGGACGCGACGTTGGCGGGTGCGCCCCGTTTTGCGAGGCCCGGCGCGATGGTGCCGACGAGGAGAATGCACAAGGTGAGAATTGCGGATGCCCTATTCATAAACGTCGTAGAGTTCGGCTCCGATGGTGAACTGCACATTGCGCCCCAGCGCGAGCCACTGCGCGGCCTCGGGTTTGCTCGTGAGCAGGTCGAAGTATTCCTTCGAGGCAAACTGCACACGGTTGCGCTTCGCGTCCTGCTTCACGGACTGCACGTCCGTGTCGCTCCAGTTCGCGCCGTTCTGCGTGAAGGCCTTGCCGTTCACCCAGCGCGTCTGTTGCTCGATGTCGGCGAGTTTCGTCTGCACGTCACCGGCAGTGCCGCGCAGCCTTGCCGCGGATTTCCCGGCATAGCTGCCAGGACCGCCGGAAGCACCGGCTCCCACTGCGGACGCATCGCTGGGTGCGGCATTGCCTGCGATGACTCCGCCGAGACCTTCCGTCCTCGCCTTTTCCAGCGCGACGCCGGGTGCAGCGGCCTCCTTGAGCGACTGGTTTTGCCGGCCCGCGAGAGCGCCGTCGTAGCCGTCCTTCTTCCCGCTCAGATCGCCCCAGCTCTTGCGGTAAAAGGACTGCGCCTCAGCATTTTTGTCGAGCATCTGGAAGCTCCGTGCCGCGACCGGCACGCCGCGCCGCGCTTCGTCCTCGACGATGAGGTAGCTCGTGTAGGGCGTGACGATGGCGTAGCACCGCGCGAGATCCACGATCTCGTCGCGCAGCTCCTTGTTCTCTCCGCGCAGGCGGACTTCATCGAGCAGCCAGCCCACACGACGCAGCGCCCAGAGCTGCGCGATGAACCCGTTGTCCGGCTCGCGTCCGGAGAATTTCACGCGCTGTGACATGCGTTTCGGCTGGCCGTTCAGCGTGCCGTCAAGAATCAGGTCGCCCTCGCCGTCGCCCGAATAGCGCCCCGCGAGCACGAGCTGTTCGCCGCGGAAAAGATCCGGCAGCGGATTCGGGTAGAGCTTCGTGACCTTCACGCCTGCGGGGAAATCCAGCTTCAGATTCGTCAGCAGCGGCTCTTTGATCTTCGTGAAGAAGTTCGAGACTTTGACTTCGAGATCCTCCTCCGGCAGCACAAACTGCGACGCCGCCCGCGTGCGCTCGGCGATCTTGTCGAGCAGGTGCGTGTTGATGTCCGTCCCGATGCCAAAGCAGAAAATCCGCGTGCTGCTCGCCTGGTCCGGCGCGACGCGGGCGACGATGCGCTCCTCGTCCGTCTCGCCGATCGTCGGCTTGCCGTCCGTGAGAAACACGATGACGAACGGCCGCGAGTTGCCCGTGGGCTTCAGCTTCAGCGAACGCTCGAGCGCTTCCGCGATGGCCGTGCCACCGATGGGCTTCAGGCTCTTGATGAAATCCTGCGCCTTGTCGCGATTCGCCTTCGTCGCCTCGGTGAGTTTTTCAAAAAACGGCTCGGCCTCCGTCGAGAATCGCACCAGTTCAAAGCGGTCCGTGTCATTCAGATTCTCCACGCAAAACGCCATCGCCTTCTTAAGCTGATCCAGCTTTTTGCCCGCCATCGAGCCGCTCGTGTCCATCACGAAGACGACATCCTTCGGGTTCACGTCCTTCGATTTCATCACGTCCGCGCCGGGCGATGCGAGCAGCAGGAACCAGCCGTCCTCGCCCTCTTTCTTGTGCGTGAGCAGATGCACGCCGACCTCGGTGTTCGCGGTCGAGTAGAGCAGTTGAAAGTCCGTGTCAGGCCGCGTGTTCGACGCCTCCCATCCGACGACGGCGCGCTTCTCGCCATCGCGCTTGATGTCCACGGAATGCGACGGCGAGTAGAGCGCCTTGATGGGCGCGTCCTGGTTGATCGTCACGCGCATCGAGACCGTCTTGAGCGGCTGCGCGGAAAATTTCTCCGTGTTCAGCGGATAGAGATACGTCGCGATGCCGCCGTCCACTTTGAGCAGCTCGGTGTACGCGAGCGTCACCTTTTTCCGCGAATGCGGCTCGATGGGGAAAATGCGCACGCGGAACGCCGCGCGGCCGGTGTATTCGAGCAGAGCGGGGTCCTTCTGCCGGCGCACGATGTCCTCGTAGATCGCGCGCGCCTTCGCCGCGTCGAGCAGCTCGGCCTCCACGTCCTTGCCGCCGATCTGCATCGTGAACTTGTCGAGATGTGCGCCCTTCGGAATCGGGAAAATGTATTCGCCCTCAAGGTTCGCGTTGTTCGGATTGAAGAACTCCTGCTCGACGCGCGTGACCGATTTCTGCCCGGTGATGTCCACGTCCACCTTGTGAAACGTGACCTCCAGCGGCGCGAAGACGTAGTGCGGCGGCGGCATCGGGCGATGCGGCGGATGCGGGAACGGCGGCGCGAACGGAGGAGGATTATGGATGATGATGAATCCGTCGGCGCGCGCGCCGCAGACGAGTGCGAGAAGTGCCGAGATCACGGCGAGGAGTTTTGCTTTCATGTTCCGAGATTGCCACGCCGCGCACCGGCACGTGTCAGGGCGCTGTGCGGAGTTTGTCAGAAAATCGTCACGCTGGGCCTGGAGCGCTTTGAGAAATGATGTATCCGCTTCCGTCGCAATCGCACATGGAGCCGGGGCGCCGTCGCCCCGTGTTTGAGCCTCGGGGCGAGGGCACCCCGACTCCTTGCCGAACTCGGCCGTGCGGCTACGGGATTGCTCAAATGGCTATGGCAGATGAATTGCGACGTCTTGCGATGAAGTCTGACTCCGGTGGGGAATCCGCGCAGGCTCTGCAGACAGGATTGCCTGCGTTACAGCACGCTTACTTCACATGCAGCATGGCGCGCATGATGAGGTGGTGGCCGGGGAATGAGCACACGTATGGATCGTCGCCGGGCGACCCGGGCGCGATCAAGTCCAGGACTTCCTCCTTCACGTCATCAAGAAGCTTCGTGTGCCAGATGATGTCCTTGCTTTCGACTGCAAGGGATTTGCTTTCGCGACCGCCACGCCGGAAACGGTCAGACGGAGATCGGCGTCGCGGCGTGAGGGGGTATGTTCACACCCGCGCCACAAACGGATGCAGCGCCGGCACGGCCTGCCACACCCGGCGTGCGACCACCGGCGGCGGATCGTCCATGATGTCGATCCTCACGACGCCCGGCTCGCGCTGCGGGTCTGGCGGTTCCGTGGAGCCGAGTTGCGAACCGAGCAGTGAAGCAGGGAAAAAATGCGTCTGTGCCTGCTCACGCAGCAGCAGACGCTTCTTCAGGACTTCCGGCGACACATCCAGCCACGCGATGAACACCTGGCCGCCGACGATGCGCGCTTCGTTCACGTAGGTGCGGAAGCGATCCCGGGTCCGCCGGCGGATGCACGAGCACGCAATCACCACGCTTTCTCCGCGGCGCCGCCATGCGATCATCCCGCCGATGATCCGTTCGGCCCAGTTCTGCCGGTAATCGTCCGCGAGCGGCGTGCCGTTCTTCATCAGTCCCACCGCCTCGCTGCTGTGATAATCATCGGCATCGATCACCGGCAGGCTCAATTCCCGGCCGACTTCCTCCGCGACGACACTTTTCCCCGATCCGCTCGGCCCGGCGATGATGAGTGCATACCAGCGATCCCGGACGAGTAGTTCAGACATGGAATTTTCCTTTCAAGACAAGTGGTCGCAGGGGAATGCCCGGACCGAATCTCGCAGTCGCGCGATTTGCGGCTGCAAGGAATTTGCTTTCGCGTCCGCCGCACCGGAAGCGGTCATATCGAAGATCGGCGTCGGGGAGTGAGGGGGTATGATCCAGCTTCAGCTTCATCACCTCGCCCGTGCGAGGCCCGCCCGTCTGCGCATGCCCGGGCCACCCACCCTCCAGCGCCATCGCAAGCAACAGAACCATGAACGGAAGCAATCGCGTCTTCATGCCCTTAAAATGGACCCGTTCCTGCCAGAGCAACCGCATGAATGGGAGATACTCCCGGCATTTTGCCGCCTCTCTGCGCCGCTGTAGCCAGTCGGCTGCTTGCACAGCCCGCTCACTGAGGGGGGACATCCCTACTTGCCGCGAACGGCTTCCGTCCGCATGTGCTGATGACAGTCCGTGCACGTGATATTCATCCGAACCAGGTCCAGAGCCGCCGCATCCTCGTTCTTTTCCTGCGCGTGACGCTCGAGGTCGGCAGCCTGCTCCTGGAAATTCTTGCTCAGCCGCTTGTATCGCGGTGTCTGCTCCACGATATGCCACGAAGTCGCCTTGCTGATCATTCCCAACGTCCTGGCGCTCTTTTCAACCTGATCAAAATCGCCAAGCGTGATGCCCTCGAGGATGCGATTCATCTGCGCGAGCTTGTCGCGCATCAGCAACTGGTTGCTCGTGGCCTGCCTAGGCGCCTTCGCCTTCGGCTTCTCCTCTTGCGATTGAAGCGCGGATAAACCGGCCGCCATACACATGGCGGCTATCATGATGCTTGGCCTCGGGAATTTCATATCGTTGGTGACCATTTTGGCCATATCGGGCCATTGCTGCAAGGAATTTGGACTGTGGTGTGCGTGGTGTGATGTGGTGTGTGTTTTTTACTGGTACCCAAATTGAGGCGTCTCCGGCGATGGCACTGGCGTGTGTGCGCATTGCCCGTGTGCTACACACACGGGCGGCTTGATACCGTCCGGCCTTTGGACCGGAGAGGCGGCGGGCTCGAGAGCCAATCTCATTTGCAGGCTCTTGCTCAGCCGGGGTCGGTTTTCCCGGCCCGCTGCCTCAAGTCGGGCGCTCTTCTTTTACTCGAACGTCAATAGACAAGCCGTGCGGACGAACTTGAATTCTGCGCGACGCAAACATCATCAATCCAAACACCAAACCATGAACCCTCTCAACCGTAAAACCCTCATCATCCTCGCCGCCTGTCTCATCTCCGCCGCCGCCTGTCTCACGGCGTATTGCTGACCCGACCGGCATCCGCTCGAACGCCCATGCACCGTCACGACGGACCCCTAGTATCGCTACGGCTTTGCCGAGGTGCCCGCCGCGACCATCGTGGAGGTGCTTGGTTTGTGCTCCGCGCCGTATTACTCCGCCTACTTGAAGGCTCCCAGCTCCCGGCTCATGGCGGAAATCCGGCTCCCGCAGAGCGGCGAAATCGGCTACACCCCGCTGGATGACTTCGGGTCGGAGAACGCCGCCGTCCTCAAGAAAAAATACAACCCTCTCCGCGTCCGCCGACCGTAAATGAAACCCAAGCTGAAACTTTTTTCGTGGAACAATTTCAAATTAGAACACTACCCGCCGACGTGCGGCCTTGCCATGCGGGACGGCGGCGATTTTAAGAGACGGTGATGGCGACGATTCGACCGCGACGAGCTGGTGTTCTCATTCCGACTTTTGCAATCCGCACCGAGGGCGACCTCGGCATCGGGGACACGGGCGGCGTGCGCGAACTCACGGACTGGGCGGCGGACACGGGGCTCGGGATGGTGCAGTTCCTGCCGATCAATGCGACAGGGAGCGACAGCAGCCCTTACAATGCGATCAGTTCCGTCGCGCTCGACTGGCTCACGCTCGAGCTGAATCCCGGCGCGGTGCCGGAGCTGGACTCGGATTTTTTCCACGAGACGCTCGCGAAATATCACGTCGAGCAGCTCCGCACGGGCGCGGTGCAGTATGTGCGCGTCCGCGAACTAAAGGACGTGCTGCTGAGGCGTGCGTTCGCGCGGCTGGGCACGGCGACGACGCGTGGGCGGGAGTTTGCAAAGTTCCGCGCCGCGGAGGCGGGATGGCTGGAGGATTTCTGCCTCTTCCGCGTGCTCATGGAGGAGGTCGGCCACGAGGACTGGACGAGCTGGCCCGACTCGCTGAACACGGCGGCGAAGGCGCGCGCGTGGCGCGATGAGCAGCGGAAAAAAAATCCGCGTCTGTTCGAGGCGAGGCTGATATTCCACGCGTACGCGCAGTGGCTGTGCTTCACGCAGTGGCGCGCGGTGCGGGCGCACGCGGCTGCGCGCGGGGTGAAGCTGATGGGCGATGTGCCGATCGGCATCTCATGGTGCAGCGCGGATGTTTTTTTCCAGCCGGAACAGTTCGATCTCGACTGGTGCGGCGGCGCTCCGCCGGAGACGTATTTCAAGGACGACATCTTCGTGCAGCGCTGGGGGCAGAACTGGGGCATCCCGCTCTACCGCTGGGACGTGATGGAGGCCGACGGCTTCGCGTGGTGGCGCCGGCGCGTGGGCAAGCTCACGGAGATTTTCGACATCTTCCGGATCGATCACGTGCTCGGGTTTTACCGGATCTACAGCTTCCCGTGGCAGCCGAAGCGGAACGCGGAATTCCTCGATCTCTCGCACGACGAGGTGCGTGCGCGCACCGGCGGGAGGCTCCCGCATTTCCAGCCAAACGATGACGAGACGCCGGAGCATCGCGCCGCGAATCTCGCGACGGGCGACAAATACCTGCGCATTATCGTGGCCGCCGCCGCACCGCAGGAAGTCGTCGCCGAGGATCTCGGGATCGTGCCGGACTACGTGCGCCCGCATCTCCTGAGCCTCGACGTGCCGGGCTTCAAAATCTCGCACTGGGAATCCGACCACAACGGCAACGTGATCCTCGGGCGTGACTTCGACAACTGCGCCTTCACGACCTACGCGACGCACGACCACGAGCCGATGAAGACGCACTGGGAGCACCGCCGCCGCGATGCGAATGACCGCAATGCGCCCGACCACTGGCTCGGGCACAAGGAGCTGCGCCTGCTCGCGTGTTTCGCCGGGCTGCCGGTTCACGAGGGCCACTGGCCGCACTACGACGACACGATCCGCCGCGCACTCCTCGATGCGCTGCTCGCGAGCAACGCACGCTACGCGGCATTCATGCTCACGGATCTTTTCGCGCTGGAGGAGCGGTTCAATGTTCCCGGCATCGAGAGCGGAAAAAACTGGGCCGCACGGATGCCGATGACCGTCCGCGAGATGCGCACGCAGGGCCCGTGGAAGAAAGAGTGCGCGTGGCTCGCCGAGGCGATCTGCCGCACGGGGCGGAAGGCCTGAGCGCGGGTTCGTCTGAATCTTATTCTCAGTCCGCATTTCGGCACCACGCCCTCAAACGAGGAGTAAGATTAGGATTAAGAATAAGATTGAGACGCGGCGACGACGATCCGGTTTGCCCCCGCACGCAGATGCAGTTTACCAACTCCGCCGCCATGCCCAATCTCACCGCGGACCTCACCGCCCTGCTCGAACCCGCGCGCGTGCTCCACTCGCGCGAGGACATGCTCGCCTACGGCTACGACGGCACCGCGGCCCTCAGCGGCGTGCCCGCAGTCGTCGTGATGGTGAAGACCGTGGAGGAAGTCGCCGCCATCGTGAAATACGCAGCGGCAAACCGCACCCCGATCGTCGGGCGCGGCAGCGGCACGGGCCTGAGCGGCGGCAGCGTGCCATCCATGGGCTGCATCGTTCTCTGCACTGCGCAGATGGACAAGGTGATCGAGCTTGATGAGAAGAATCTCACAGTGCTCGTCGAGTCCGGCTGCATCACGCAGAAGGTGACCGACCTCGCGGACAGCATGGGCTTCCTCTATCCGCCCGATCCGGGATCGATGAAAATCTCCACCATCGGCGGCAACGTCGCCGAAAACAGCGGCGGTCTGCGCGGGCTGAAATACGGCATCACGCGCGACTACGTGATGGGCATGGAAGTCGTGCTCGCGGACGGCACCATCGTGTGGCTCGGCAACAAATGCGTGAAGGACGTCGCCGGCTATTCGATGAAGGACATCTTCATCGGCAGCGAAGGCACGCTCGGCATCATCACGAAAGTGCTGCTCAAGCTCGTGCCGAAGCCCGCCGCGAAAAAAACGATGCTCGCGACGTATGCGCGCATGGACAATGCAAGCGACACCGTCTCCGCGATCATCGCTGCGAAGATCATCCCGTGCACGCTGGAGTTTCTCGACAAGATCACAATCAAGTGCGTCGAGGACTTTGCAAAAATCGGCCTCCCGCTCGACGCCGAAGCCATCCTGCTCATGGAGACGGACGGCCATCCCGCCGCCGTCGAAGATCAGGCCGCGCAGATGGTGGAAATCGCAAAACGCTGCGGTGCCACGAGCGTGCAAATCGCACAGACCGCCGAGGAATCAGTCCGCCTTGCTAGCGCGCGCCGCTCGGCATTCAGCGCGCTCGCCCGAGTCTCGCCGACGACGATTTTAGAAGATGCCACCGTCCCGCGCAGCGAGCTGTCGAAGATGATCCGCTTCATCCAGGACGTCGGCGCGCGGCACAATTTGAAGATCGGCACCTTCGGCCACATGGGCGACGGCAACCTGCACCCGACCTTCCTCACCGACGAAAAAAACGCCGCCGAGATGACGCGCGTGGAACTCGCGATGCAGGAAATCTTCGACTTCGCCATCAGCCTCGGCGGCACGATCACGGGCGAACACGGCGTCGGCCTCGCGAAGAAACCCTTCCTCCGCCGCGCCCTCGGCAACGCGAGCCTCGACCTGATGAAGCTGCTCAAGAAATCCCTCGACCCGCTAGGCATCCTGAATCCGGGGAAGATTTTCGACTGAGCCGCCACGCACGTCGCCGGCGTAGAATCACACACCGGCAACGCAGCATCTCCGCGGCGTCCATTTGATTTTTTTCGCCATCACTTCGCCGAAATTTGCTGTCGGGGCCGGTACAAAAGCGGAATGGATGAAAACAGGCGCTTGGCGTTTTTTGCTCCGCGCCTGCGCATCGTGGCGCAGCTTGAGGGGATGAAAAAAGCAACTTTACCACCGCCTCCCTCCCGAGTTTGTCCGCCGCATTCTCTGCGAGTTCAATGCCGGCAGCCTCGATGCCGCCTCGGCGGCCGGACAGCTCGGCATCGCCAAGACCCGCCTCTACGAACTGCGCTCGGCTTGGTCGGGCCGCCGTGAGGCCTTCCGCTCCATCGCCAGCGGCGGTGCCCACCGGGGCGTCTGGCCGGACAGCGTGCGCGCTTTTCTTCAACAGTTTGTCCCTCTGGGCAAGCCTCTCAATTTTCAACTCGTGGCCGATGAAATGAAGCGGCTCTTCGGCTTTGTCCGCGCCCGCTCCAGCGTCGAGGCCTTTCTCAAAACGCACCTTCCTCTTCTGCTCCCGGCTCCGCCTCCACGCATTCGCATTTACAGAAAAGAGTTTGCGCGGTCCCGCTGAATTCGGAAGATCGCAGCAGCGAGTATGAAGTGGAGATGCCGAAGCTGCCGTTCCTGCGTTTGGAAGGCGTGGCGAATGTGCAGGGCATCGGCTCGTTGTCGGTGAAGCGGCTGGAGCGCAAACTCGGAGTACTGCCGACGGAGGTGATGGAACGGATCAAGATGGCGCTCCGCTTCGCATTGGATTTAGGTTAGATTCCGTCCTGAGCTCTGGGAACAAGCACTGGAGCGGGTTTGCGGGTGAAAAAAGACGGGCATGAGCGGCGAATTTTGCCGTCATGCCCGAAATTGGCCTGCTATAAGGTTGGGTCTTGAGCACA
>Ga0315902_10001518_pt1 | contig 37277 bp, 25 predicted proteins | sample LakEriMetagenome_9_FD_203523 | JGI IMG/M metagenome (GOLD analysis project Ga0315902, IMG submission 203523) | Freshwater fungal communities from buoy surface, Lake Erie, Ohio, United States - Buoy 12 MA117 | ecosystem: Environmental > Aquatic > Freshwater > Lake > Lake biofilm | place: USA... | reverse complement strand
AATTGCACATTTGTGTGGTATGATAAATTGAGTCTATAATCTCTCACATCGTCCGAAGAATCCACGATAATTATCTTGGCATCGGGTAATGCGTTTTGCAAAGAATTGACAGTGAATATTGTTTGTCTAAATCTTTCGTCTGCGTCGAATTTAGATCGAGTTTCACTATATGTGAAACGACCTTGTCTTGGGTTTATTGATGATCCAACAACAACTACCTTATTCATAAAATTGATTCTTGATTACTTTATCCAAATATTGCTTATGTTTCATGTGAACAACTTCGTCAGAGAAATTTAATCCCCATGATCGACAATCACACGAGTCTATTCTATCTATAGAATCCATAGCAGTCAATAATGATTTGAAATCTCTGACACGATATCCTGTTTTTCCCTCGAGAACAGTTTCAGTAAATCCACCCCAATCAGTTGTGATTGATGGTGTGCCAGATAGATTTGCTTCGATGACCATGTTACCGAATGGCTCAACATAATGCGTTAATCCGATTAAACACTTTGCTTTACGCATCAACTGTTTTCGTTGTTCAGCATCAGCAATGCCAAACATCGTAACATGATCTGGAGTTTTGTTGTATCCTAAACTCTGCAACGATCCAGGACCAGCAATAATAAGTTTTTTGCCTAGCCTTTCTGTTGCTTGAATTGCAAGATGAACACCCTTTTCTTCAACGACTCTACCAAAATACAAAAAATAATCATCTTTAAAATCACAATATTCAAACTCACTAACTGTAAATGGATTTGGAATTACTGCATCGAACCAAGAAGGATTCATGAGCATCCCACGCTCACCATAAAAGAAATGCATGTTAGCATAAGAAGTAAACACGCGATATGGCGCAAATATTCCATTGGCTCTATATCCAATAGATGGTTCAACTGGTTTGCAATTTGGATTCATTTCGCAAGCAAGTTGATTATCAACTCCAAAAAAACAAGCAATTATATCTCCATCGCTTGCTCTTTTACGAATTTCTTCACCAGCAATTTCATTGAAACGTTTTATTTCTGTTGGTGTTGTTGGAATATCAACATGTTCACACTCAACCTGTGCGCCAGGAATTCCATAGTGAATCATATGGAAATGCTGAGAAAGATGCTGGATATATTTGTATGTGTGAACAGCAAAAGGATCAACGCGATTTGTTAATCCTGTAGGTGTGCGAGGATTCCCCAATACATGAACTTTCATAACAAACTCAAATTACCAATATAAAATTATTTAGCATCCTTCATTGTCAAGGTTCCCCAGTACGTTGATCCACCATCATAGGTGATAAACGTCCACAAGTCACGTGCATTTGATGCTACTGTAGCAGGCGGTATAGCACCACCAGCCCAATAAACAGTGTTAGCAAATGTTGGGTATCTTCCACCAGTTCCATCTTGCAATAATAGTAACGTAAACAATTGACCTGTTCCTGATGAAGGAGCATTGGTAAATGTAAATGCTACGTTTGCAGTCATAACATGACGGAAATAATTTGAGTCTGTAAGATTTACAGTATTTGCGCCATTCGTATTAGTATTAGCAACAATAAAATCTTTGACTGCTTTTAGTGTTGCGCCTTCGTTTGGTCCTGTTGGACCTTGTGGTCCCTGTGGTCCCTGCGGTCCTTGAGGACCAACAACACCCTGCGGACCTTGAGGACCTGTAACACCCTGCGGACCTTGTGGACCAGTGTCACCTTTATCACCAGTGCGCACAAATGTCATCGTTACATTTGCGCCATTAGGGAATGATGTTACACCAGTTGTGTGGTCAACAGGAATAAAGAAGTAATCTGCAACATGATCATGCAGACCAGTTATATTAAAGAATGCAAAATTTAAAACGTTTGCGGTATTCGCAATTTTAAATGTTCCTTTAATACTTGATGTAGAATCGTCAATCGTTTGCAAATAATTAAACACATTTGCGCCGTTGTCGTCAATAAAATCAAGTATCATCGTATTTGCTGTTGAGAAATCAGCACTGTCAAATTTAACGTTTGCGGCACCTGGATCAGTGTTTGCAGTATTTGTTAAGTACACAAACTCAAAGGTTGCGCCACCGAATTCACCAGTATCACCCTTCAATCCTTGTGGACCCTGTGGACCCTGTGGACCTGTGTTTCCTTGTGGACCCTGTGGTCCAGTTGAACCATTAGAACCTGCTGGACCTTGTGGTCCTTGAGGTCCAGTCACTGAGTCACCAGTTGATCCGATAGGACCTTGTGGACCCTGTGGACCCTGTGGTCCTTGTGGACCAACAGGACCAACATCACTGATGTTGATTGTTCCAGCCATTGACGAGTGGAACTGGCAAACATAATACAACACGCTTGGTGCATCATATGGAACAGCAAATGTAATTGTACCAACAGCAACACCACCATTTGTTATTCCATTGGTGTATATGTTTCCAGAACTATATGCCCCAGAAACTGTTTGAATCCAAAATGGATGACCAGAAGCATTAACACTAAATGTATAGGTAAATCCACGCAACAGATTCAATGTCGGATTATTTGAACCATCAATTACATAAGCACTTGCGCCGCTGTTTGTGACTGTATAATTTCTTGCGCCAGTAGCACCCTGTGGACCCTGCGGTCCTGTTGATCCTTGCGAACCTTGTGGACCCTGAGGACCCTGAGGACCAGCAACAGTTGATGCATCACCCTGTGGACCTTGTGGACCTTGTGGTCCAGCATTACCAGTTAATCCTTGTGGACCCTGAGGACCCTGAGGACCCTGCGGACCTGTTGAACCTTGTGCGCCTTGAGGACCCTGAGGACCTGTTGATCCAGCAGCGCCTTGTGAACCCTGAGGACCTTGTGGACCTTGCGGTCCAGCATCACCTGTTAATCCTTGAATACCTTGAGAACCTTGTGGACCTTGCGGACCTGTCACGGAGTTTCCTTGCGGACCTTGAGGACCCTGAGGACCAGCAACAGTTGACGCATCACCCTGTGGACCTTGTGGACCTTGTGGACCCTGAGGACCAGTATTACCTGTTAATCCTTGAATACCTTGTGCGCCTTGCGGACCTTGTGGACCTTGAGGACCTTGAGGACCAGGAACAGTTGATGCATCACCTTGCGCGCCTTGAGGACCTTGTGGACCCTGCGGACCTTGTGGACCAACAACACCTTGTGGACCTTGAGGACCTGTATTTCCAGCAGGACCTTGAGGACCTTGTGGACCTGGGTCACCAGTGCTGCCTTGAGCACCCTGCGGACCTTGTGGACCAAGTGGACCCTGCGGACCTGCTACACCCTGCGGACCTTGTGGACCCTGAGGACCAACATCGCCTTGCGGACCTTGCGGACCTTGTGGACCTATCGCTCCTTGAGGACCCTGCGGACCCTGTGGACCAGTTGTTCCTTGAGGACCCTGCGGACCTTGAGGACCAACGATAGGACCAGCGTCAATCCAAGATGAAGTTCCAGAACTCCACACATACAAATGACCATCAGCGGTAACAATATATGCATCGCCATCCGATGCACCGCCAGGAAGATTTCCCACAGTTAATACTGTGCCAAGAACTGTGATGCCAGTTCCTGTTGCTCCAGATGGACCAGATGGACCAGCAACACCCTGTGGACCTTGAGGACCTTGCGGACCTGCTAATGATGGACCTGTTGGACCTAAAGCACCTTGCGGACCTTGAGGACCTTGTGGACCTAGATCGCCCTGATTACCTTGCGCGCCAATTAATCCTTGTGGACCCTGTGGACCCTGTGGACCCTGTGGACCTGCTACGCCCTGCGGACCTTGTGCTCCAGTAACGCCTTGTGGACCTTGAGGACCTTGCGGACCAGTTTCGCCTTGATCGCCTTTCGGACCCTGAGGACCAATACTTCCTTGAGGACCTTGTGGACCTTGCGGACCTGTAACAGAATTTCCTTGTGGACCTTGTGGACCCTGTGGTCCAGGAACAGTTGATGCATCACCTTGTGCGCCTTGAGGACCTTGCGGACCAAGTGGACCTTGAGGACCAACAGCACCTTGTGGACCTTGAGCACCAGTTGAACCTTGCGCGCCTTGAGGACCTTGCGGACCAAGTGGACCTTGAGGACCAACAGCACCCTGAGGACCTTGTGGACCAGCATTACCTTGCGCACCTTGTGGACCTTGAGGACCAGTTGAACCTTGTGGACCCTGCGGACCTGCTAATCCTTGAATGCCTTGTGATCCAGTTACACCTTGAGGACCTTGAGGACCAGTTGAACCTTGTGGACCCTGCGGACCAGTAACTGATGCGCCTTGCGGACCAGAAGGACCTTGAGGACCAGCGACAGTTGAATTAGCACCACTTGGACCACTAGGACCTTGAGGACCTAATACGCCTTGCGGACCAGAAGGACCTTGCGGACCTTGAGGACCTGTCGCGCCACTGGGACCTTGAGGACCTGTAGAACCATCTGGACCCTGAGGACCTTGTGGACCTTGTGGTCCTGCAGCGTATGTAATGCCAATTGTCGTCATTTCGTTACCTGTGGATTAACTGTTATAATACCTTCGAACATTCTTGTTGTTGCATTCGAAGTATCAATTTGTTTAATATCAAACACATAACGACCTGCTTTGATATTTGCAGTCGATGCGGAATTGAGAGAAAATCGCACATTACCATTCGCAGCATTTACTACTGAAACAGTTAAATTTGCGGTTGCGCTGGTAGAATAGAATGATTTGCGCATAGATGATGAAAAGGTGTATCCTGCAACGTTGATTACGCTGCCATCATCTCTTCGGACTACGATATCGAGATTAAAATCTGTGCCCTGATCGAGGTCTACTTCTACAAATTGCGCCATTTAGGAATTCCTGAATTTATATGGGTATTTATTAATATTGGAATCCTTCGATTCAGTCACAAACTAGGTTCTGTCAGGCACCTCCCAATCCACCACAACTCCTGGGTTTGGTGTGATTGCTCTGGAGATAGCGCGGTTTTCTAATTTTCTATTTATATAATCAACCCCTGTAATCTTGCGATAATGTTCAAGTTGATCTTCAGATAAAGAGTAAATGTAATCAATAATCTCTTTCTTAGAACGATTATGATTCATTTCCAGTTTTTGCGGATCTGCAACTGGGTTGATAGTTTGTTTGGTATCATGGCTGCCAGAACGGACGTAATGATACACGCGGATTCTTCTTTGGTGGTAAATATGGTATCCAGCCAAAATCGTGCTAATAACGAATATTTGCTCTTCGCCTTCAAAGAAGATTTTGGTATTATATCCCACATCTTTAATCCAACTTACTGGCATAAAGAAGTTGCCAGCGCAAATATGAATAGATGGAGTTACATGCTCAGTTGCAGAAACCCAAGGACCATGAGCGTGGAGACGGAGATCTTTATCGAATTGAAAATATCCTAACTTAACAGTGATGTCATCTGTTAGGGTGTGTTTAATAATTCTGTTTTCTTCAAGATCAAAGTTTTTTGTGCCAGCAGTTAAAACAACTTTATCTGTATTGGCGATTTTTCGAGCATCATTGTAATCTAGAATTAACTGGTGATCCCAATCTTTGTCGAACAACATATGAGAATCAATTTGATATTGAAACTCTTCGTCGTAGATTTGCATTGAATTGATACTTCGCGCCCAGACTACTCCGTCAGAGAACTCAGGATCAATGCGTTTATATCTAATTCTAGGATGTTTAACTAGATCAGGGTTTGTAGTTTGTAAACTGTTCTCAAGTTTAGTTTGCTCAAACACACCATATGTGATTTGGTTTCTACCTGATTCAGTATCAAGTAGACTCTGTATAGTTGGTGCTAATAACTTGTCTCTATAAGAACATATGTTTACAAATATTTTAGCCATTATTCTACTTTCTTATTGAGTGTATACTTTTTACGAATCATATAATACTTTCTGTAAAAATTAGATTCGTGAAACCATTTTAATATTTTGTTATAATCATCTTGCTCTTGAGTGGCAGCACCATAACTCGCAACTATTGTTTTATCAGTAATAAATGGAATTACGTGCAAAATAGGATCACCTGCTTTGATTTCTAATTCGCATTCTCGTTTAGGTGAGCAAATAAAATTAACTGTTGTGAAGCCTTTGTAATCTACAACTCCTGGATACACATAAAGATCATCTAAGAACGTAGAGTGATAAAACGCTGGCATCACAAGTGCTGAAATATTACCATTACCATGAATTTTCCATGCTCCAGGAAAATTTAAAATTGATGGCTGAACGCCACCTTGAGGCGCAAAGATTCCATCAACAATGCCTATGTCCATATATTGTGGCTGACCCAGAGGGGTTTGACGTTTTTTAGAATCTTCTCCAGCGTTTCCAACTACACCAACAAATCCTGCTTTGTTTGCTTTGATATGAAAATTGCTCCAAGCAGGAATAATATATCCTATTCTAGCATAGTCATGCATACCAGGACATTTAGGGAAATTGTAATTATCAAACTTTTTTTCTTGATGTTCTTTAAATGGTTTTAAATCTTTAGCAAGAATAGGCGGATAATGCGGATAAACTACTTTAGATTTGTCCACAAACTCAAGATCTGGTTTATCTTTTTTTAAAAAATTAAACATAATTATTTCTTCTCTCTCAATTCATAAGTATAGTAGTGCGTTCTATTATTTTGAATTCTGCCTATTCTTTCAACAGTTTTAAACTCACTTTGCGTAATTGGTCGAACTACAGGCTTCTTCTCAAACGAATTTCGTTTGATTGGTATAGCAGTAACTAATGGTGTGCCTGCAGGAATGTGAACATCAGCATCAAATATATTTAACAACGCAGGAAAATTAACTTCTTTAGGATATTTGTCCGTATCAACCATTGCGCTTAAACATGTAAACGGTTGATCAAAATGATTTAGTGGGCTAATGAATAGCGTTGACCAACCTGGTGCTGTTTTAATGATCCATCGATTTAAAAATTTTAGCGGATTACCATGATTAGGTCTTGCTGCGTTTGGACCACCAACTTGATCAGCAGTATGAAACTCGCAAACTTTAAGACCAGGAGGATTAATCACATCTATTTGACTATTATTATGATTACTACGAATGTGGAGATCGGCACAAATAGGAATAGTAAATCCTAGCGACATCGCATCTAATAACGGTAAACAACGTTTTGCTGACATTGCTTTGTTACCAAATGAGTCACGATCATCACCAAACGTTGGCTCAAGGTTCTTAAACCAATCAGGAAGATGTTTAACAGCAGCTCTTGGCTCAGGGATAATACCAACCAAATCAGGATGACAATAAAACTCTATGATTGGATTATCCCAAAACTTGAGTTTTTTAAATGTTACCATGTATTTTTACCCATCACCCAAGCAACCAACGATTTTCGAATACCAGAAGTCACTGGTCGAACACGATGTGGCATTTTGGAATCAAAGAAAATCACATCACCAAGTTCTGGTTTAGCGAGAAATGGTTCATCAACACGACCATTTAATACGCACTCAAACTCACCGCCTTCATATTTGCTTGGGTCAGTAAGAACAATAGTTGCGCTGATTTTTCTTTCAAATGGAGTTGACAAATTTGATGCATCAACATGCCAATCATAATGTTGTTTGTCTTTAGACTTGTAAACAGTGTATTGAAAATTTTCAAAACCATCAACATCATACATAAAATGATCATAATTGACGGCAGAAACTAAACTAGAAAATTTTTGATAAAGCCAATCTGAAGTTTGGTCATGCATAATCCACATGACTTCACTATCACGAGTTTTTTTGTTGACTTGACCCTTACCTGTCCCAGCGCCGACGGCACCTTTTTGAAATTTTTGCAGGTCTTCTAGGTCTAGGATCTTTTCTATTTCGTCTTTGGTAAATGCTTTTGTAGCAACACAAAAACGATTCAAAACACGAGCATAACGTTGCACTGGATACGGCATAAAATAAACCTCAAAAATAACGAAATCAAATTATAACTTATTTATGAAACTTTGTAAAGTATATTTGTACGACTTTATACTTACTCAAGTTTGATGACAATTTGTCCACCAGGAGGAACAGCAACAGCAAGATTATCAATTGGAAATGAATCATATGGAACAACTGTTTCTGGAATAGTTGGAGCCACAGTTGAGATTGGTCCACCTGGGAAGTATACGCCAAGAATAGTTTGCGCTTGCCCAACATTTCCTGGTGTATATGCTGTAATTGGGCGACCTGTTTCTGGTTGATTAGCAATTGGGTATGCTATGTTGTAGTTGGTGCTATAGTTGACGCTATATGCAGTAACTGGTCTAGATGCTTCTGGTTGATTTGCTACTGGATATGCAATATTATAATTGGTATTATAATTGATCGTGAATGCAGTCGCTGGCTGATTAGCAATCGGCTGGTTAGCAACTGGATAAGCAACATTATAATTTGTGTTATACAAAATACTATATGCTGTTGCTGGTTGGTTAGCAATAGGATACGCAATATTGTAGTTTGTGTTGTAAAGAATACTGTACGCAGTCGCAGGTTGGTTAGCAATTGGCTGATTAGCAACAGGATACACAGTATTATAATTTGTAGAATATGCAGTAACTGGTCTAGATGCTTCTGGTTGATTTGCTACTGGATATGCGATGTTGTAATTAGTTGAGTACGCAGTAACTGGGCGTGACGCCTCAGGTTGACTTGCTACTGGATACGCAACATTGTAGTTAGTATTATAGAGAATCGTGTACGCAGTAACAGGTCGACCAGTTTCTGGTTGGTTAGCAATTGGATATGCAACGTTGTAATTTGTGTTGTAGAGAATAGTATATGCTGTCGCAGGTTGGGTTGCGATAGGATATGCTACGTTGTAATTCGTTGAGTATGTAATCGAATATGCAGTTGCAGGTTGGTTGGCTATAGGATATGCAACGTTGTAGTTTGTATTGTAATTTGCGTTGTTACCACCAGCAGGAGTGCAAACAAAATTTGCTGTATAATACACCTCAAATTCTGGATAGAAGTTATAATCGATTGAATAATATGTGAATGGTGTGGGGCATGAACCACTTCCATTATAATTTCCTGATGTATTGAATGCTCCATAAAAATTATCAGAATAATATTCATTCGCATACCAGTTAAAACTTGTCGCTGGATTGTAACTTGCGATTGGTTGGTTGGCTACTGGATATGCAATATTATAATTCGTTGAGTATGCAGTAATCGGTCTTCCAGTTTCAGGTTGGTTGGCAACTGGATAAACAGTATTGTAATTTGTAGAATATGCTGTAACAGGTCTAGATGCCTCGGGTCTATTCGCAACAGGATATGCAGTATTATAGTTAGTTGAATATGTGATGCTATAAGCAGTCGCTGGTCTTGATGCTTCAGGTCTATTTGCTACTGGATATGCAACGTTGTAGTTCGTGTTATAGAGAATCGTGTAAGCAGTGATCGGCTGATTAGCAATAGGATACGCAACGTTATAGTTGGTATTATACAGAATAGTGTATGCAGTAATCGGCTGATTGGCAATAGGATACGCGACGTTATAGTTGGTGTTATAATTTGTGCTGTAAGCAGTTGCAGGACGCGATGCTTCTGGTCTGTTTGCTACTGGGTATGCAACATTATAGTTTGTAGCCCAAGCAGTAATAGGTCTAGATGCTTCTGGCTGTGTTGCAATCGGATATGCAATATTATAGTTGGTGCTGTAGTTTGTACTGTATGCAGTTGCAGGACGAGCTGCTTCAGGTTGTGATGCGATCGGATATACTGTATTGTAATTTGTGTTGTACAGAATACTGTACGCCGTCGCTGGTTGATTAGCAATTGGCTGATTTGCGATCGGATAAACAGTGTTATAATTTGTTGCATACGTGATTGCGTATGCTGCAGCCACTGGATCATTACCCGTTCCAGCGCGCCCAGATATGGTTCCCTTGAATTGACCATATGGAATCGTAAGGTTTCCAGGGGCATTGAACGTGGTAACTGCTCTGGCTGCACCTAAAATCCAAGATTTTGATAAAATTAATGGCTTTGACATGTTCGCTCGCTACAACCGCAAAAGTATTTAGCGATTCGAATCACTCAATCTTTACGATGATTTGTCCGCCAGAAGGAACCTGTACTGGGTAATTTTCATTATCCTTGAAGTCCCAATAATTAACAACAGTTTCAGGCACAGTTGGAGCAAGCGAGGCAACATCACCGCCTGGGAAATACACACCTAGCACATTTGTTGGTGTTCCAGGCGCACCAGGAATATAAGATGTGAGCGGTTGGTTAGCAATTGGCTGATTTTGTATAGGATATACGACATTATAATTTGTGTTGTAGTTTGTTGACCATGTGGTAATTGGTTGGTTGCCAACAGGATAGACAATATTGTAATTTGTATTATAGTTTACTGAGTATGCTGTAGCAGGCTGATTGGCGATAGGTCGATTTCCTTCCACTGCAACTACGTTATAATTCGTTACCCATGCTGTTGCTGGTTGGTTTGCTATTGGCTGATTAACTACTGGATATACAACGTTGTAGTTGGTGTTGTAGTTTGTGGTGTATGCAGTTGCTGGCTGATTAGCAATAGGTTGTGCAGCAATCGGATATGAAATGTTGTAATTTATGTTATAATTCGTAACCCATGCATTTGCAGGCTGATTAGCAATAGGTTGACTGCCGATAGGATATGAAATGTTATAATTAGTAGTATAATTCGTTACCCATGCAGTAATTGGCTGATTGGCAAGATTTTGTTGACTGATTGGATAAGCAATATTGTAGTTGGTGTTATAGTTTGTTTGCCAAGTTGTTGCTGGTTGGTTTGCGATTGGCTGATTAACTACTGGATATACAACGTTGTAGTTGGTGTTGTAGTTTGTTTGTAATGCAGAATAAAAAATTTCAATATAACCCGATGTTGGATCTCCTGGTAATGGGCTTCCAAATTCGTCTCTAATTGCATTAGCGTACATACTAACAGGATCTGGCAAATTTGTATTTGTGCCTAATGAATCCCATAAATTTGTGCCATAATTTCCCGATGTTAACTGTATGGGATATTGCGAGAATTGGTAATCAGCCCCGCCTACCCAATATGATGCAGCCCAATCTACATTACCGATTGGCTGATTTCCGACAGGATATGCGACGTTGTAATTAGTATTATAATTAGTTACCCATGCTGTTTCTGGCTGATTTGCTATTGGCTGATTAACTACTGGATACACAACATTATAAAATGTTGCATAATTCGTTACCCATGCTGTTGCTGGTTGATTAGCAATAGGTCTGTTTCCAGTGCCATAGACAATATTGTAAAAAGTGACGTAATTAGTTGAATATGCAGTTGCTGGTTGATTACCAATAGGTCTGTTACCTTCAACTCCGACAGTGTTATAGAAGGTGACATAGTTTGTCACCCAAGCAATTGCTGGTTGATTGTCTATTGGACGATTTTCAATAGGATATACGACATTATAATTCGTGTTGTAATTAGTTGAATATGCAGTTGCTGGTTGATTTCCGATTGGATAAACAATATTATAATTTGTACTATAATTTGTAACCCAAGTTGTTGCAGGCTGATTCGCAACAGGTTGATTAACTACTGGATATACTACATTGTAGTTTGTAATCCAAGCAGTAGCAGGTCTATTGGCAATAGGTTGAGTCGCGACTGGATACGCAACATTATAATTTGTATTGTAATTTACTGTATAAACTGCAGTAGGAACGTTACCAGAACCACCGCGACCAGAAACAGTTGCAATGTGTCTTCCGTAATCTATGAAAAGATTAGTTGGTGAATTGAAGGTCTGCGTACCGCGCGAAGGACCTACGATCCAGGATTTTTCTAATGTATCTGGTCTACGTGCCATGAATATTATCTAGCGTCTTTAACAGCAAGTGTGCCAATATAGGTCGCGCCACCGTCATATGTTGTAAATGTCCAGACATCTGTTCTTCCAGCAGCGGAAGTTGTTGCTGGAGGCACTTGCCCACCAGCCCAATAAACAGTGTTACTCCAAGAAACAGTTTTACCACCCCCACTACCTTGGATAACCACCAATGAAAACGTCATAGCAGTTCCTGATGGTGGTGCGTTGGTGAAGTTAAACGTTGTACTACCAGACAAAGTATATCTGAACCAGTTAGAATTAGCAAGGTTTGCTGACACAGTTCCTGAAACAGTGCTAGTGTCTAAGAAATCCTTGACAGACTTCATTGTTCCTGTGATGTTACCAGAAGTATTGATTTCACCAGTTACAGTTAAGTTTGCAGCAGTTAAATTACCAGTGTTTAGAGGTGCTGGTAGTCCATTTGCTAGGAAATTCCAAGTATCCGTAATATCATTCCAAAACAATTCAGCGTTACCAGAAACAGCAGAACGCTGCACTCGAATTGTTCCGTTGCCGTCTGTTGTTGCACCGAAGCGTAGGATATACTTGTCATCAGCAGTTGTTGCTGGTGCTTGGATTGGATCAATTACAGTCAATGTTGTGATTGTAGCATTGATCAAATTAGCATTCGCAATATTAGCAAGGCTAACTACTGCTAGATTATTTGTTTGAGTTCTATTTGAAACAACGAGGTTCCCTGATGTTGTGTTTTGTGTAACAGCAAGATTTCCAGTTGATGTATTTTGAGTTACAGAAAGATTACCAGAGAACGTATTTTGAGCAACAAAAGCATTACCAGTAAATGTGTTCCAAGTTACACCGAGATTAGAATAAAGATTTGCGTTGCCTGTAACTTCTAGTCTTGATCCAACGTTAACATTTCCTGTGACATTGGCACTAGCAAAAAAGAATGTATTTGGCGTCACTTCAAACGTTGCAGCGCCATGAGTATTTGCTACATTAACATGGTTGCCAAAGAAGTATGTGTTTGGCGATACGTTAAAGCGAGCATCAGCAGTTGTATTTGAAACTCTTACTTTCTGCGATGAAATCGTTGTATTTGATTCAACGTTAAACGTGCCACCTGCTTGCGTATTTGAGATTACGACATTTGATGCCGTGATTAACGTATTTGAAGAAACGTTGAATGTGCCGCCAACAGTTGCATTTGAAATGCTTACGTTTGTTGCATAGATAACTGTGTTTGTATTAATCTGATACAAGTCAGTAGCACCCATGCGGCGATAGTGAATATCACCAGCATCAACATATAGGTGATTGGTTGAGTTGTCTAATTCGACGTTGAATACTGTTAGAGTTCCGTCGATATTTGTGTCATCAGCGACATCAAGAATAACACCGCCAGTAGTATTTGCGATTCGAAGATAACCCTCGTTGATCGTCACATTTCCGCGTGGCTTTACAAAGTTGCCGCGAGTAATTTCGTTCACATCATTTGCAACAAGATTGTCATTAATACGCCATTGATTAAACGTATTTGATGTGCTAATAATTGCAACGTTAATTGTATTTGCCATGTTTTATTTCTCGCCGCCAACGGCTTTTAAAATTTGCCCTAACATATTTTTGATATCAGAAACTTCTGACTTCAGATTATTTATCTCTGATTCCACATTCTTTTGTCTGCGAATCTCAGCTATTTTTTGTTGATGCTTAACAACTGCAGACTTGTTTGTATTTAATAACGCAAAGTTGTTCATATCCTTCACGAAATCCATATTATCTGACACTCTTGCTTTATCTTCCATATTATCCCTCAGGAACAGCAATAATTCTCAAGTTGCGAACTTTAGGAACAATTGACGCATCGCTGGATGTTAAACAAATTTTAACTTGGAAGTTTTTGAATGTTCCACCGATAGGATATGAAATACCATTTTCAGTATAGTTGATTCTATTTTCTTCCAACGAAGGACGGAATTCTAACCCAACTAATGTTTGTGCGTTGCGCGAAAATACTTCTTTGACTTTGTCCATACGAAGCCAGCTCTTATCTGAAATTCTATCTGGATCATCTGAGGAAAGAACTTTGTAGTATACTTCGATGCCGCAAGCTGTTGGTAAAATCGCATCCATAAACACGCGAATATCGCCTGACTCAAATCCATCACCGAGAACGATTTCGCGAGTAATGTACTTGGCTAGGATATTGCCGCCGTTCTTACCTGTTTCACCAGACACTAGAGCAACAGCTTGTACTGCTGATGCAGCATTACCATTTGCGATAGTCATTGTTGGTGATTCTAGATATCCCTTACCAACTGTTGTTATAACGATATGACTTATTGTGTTAGAGCCGTCGGTATTTGCTACAGCAAATCCTGTTGCGCCACTACCATTATCGTTTGCGTTATTGGTAATTGTGATGTTATAGAAACCAACGTTCCAGTTATTCGCATAGAACGTTTGACGATATAGTTGAGCAAAGTTATTAAGTGATGTATTTGATCCACCAACAATAGAGTTGCCGCTATTTGCGTGGGCATTATATCCTGCACCAACGTTGGTGATTGAGATATCGCTATTACTTAAACCTGCATTGTTAATGCCGAAGGTCACAGCAGCGACAGACAAACGCTCAGTATTAACAATTGGCGAAACGTCTGGGTTACTTGATGACATTTGAACAGTCATTACGAAACTATTTGCATTTCCGCGTTCAATCACACGACGATTTAAGAACGTTGCTGAAGATTCTTTACCAGAACGATCGAGCAATGTGCCGTATTCAAGAGCAACGTGTGGTGTTAAGAATACACCAGCGTTTTCTAGTGTTCCATCAATCGCATACTTACCCTTTAGATTGTAATCAACAATACCAACTGGGAATCGTAAATCTGATGACATCAACATAACACGATCAACTAATGTATTTGCTGTTGGCGTTTCATCAAGACTAAACGTTGCCGTACCAGCAGATTCAAAGACTGCTTTATTTAATACGAACATTAGGTCTTGATTTTGATATGGCGTCCAAGTTGATGAGTTTTGTGAGCGGAAGAATGAACCAGCATATGGTTGCTCTGAGATACGACGTGCTGGTGTTATACCTAGAACATCTGTTCCCAACTCAGCAATCCAAACTTCATAGTCTGGGGAATCTGATCCAATCACAATAGCATATTCACGATTTGGTTCTAAGTATACTGGGTCATCAAATGTAAACTTTGTGACAGTTGCGACATTTGATGTGCTTGGAACTTCAGAGATCTTTACATCTTTTGATTGTAATGTTTTCGCAGCCAAGTAGTTCTTTGTTGGATAACCATTTTGAACTTCGGCAATCTTAACTGTAACAGGAAGTTGTAAAGACCCACGTGAAATTAATTTAGAATTTTGGAAATACTGCGCAACTGATGGCTTACTCTTAAAGAACAAGTCAATTGAACTACAGAAGATACCATAATCCTGCTGATTTCCGTTTGGCTTTGGCGTAAAGAACGTTTGAGCCAACCCGTCTCCAAGAGGAATACGTGGTGTTGTGGATGCTGTTGAACCAGTAACAGGAGACTTTGTTGCAGATCCATTAAAGGTTCTATCAGCAGGAGAAACTGGTGCGACTGGAATATCAGCAAAAGTTTCTGGAAGAGGTGGTAATACAGGAGTCGTTTGAATTCTCTGTGTTTGTTTTAATATACCACTTGCCGCATAAGTTGCTGCTGCGCGCATTTTGTAATCAGGATCATTAAAGCGAGCAGTATCTGTGATCGTAAAGACACGATCGCCAGTTTTAAACTTAAACGTTGGGTATGATGGAATATGGAAAATACCAGCAAGAGTTCCGTACTGATCAACTTCGAAATTACCGATTGAGTAGTGCGTGTTTGTTGTTGGAGTAAATGATAATGCGCTGTTTAATACAGCTTGTGCGCCGCTGATTGACACAACACGACGCAACTCACCAACACCAGTTCCTGTTGTGAAGTAAATCAAATTACCGTTTGCAGGATTATTTCCGCTGCTCGTCACCAACATGACTGTTGATGTGTTAGGAGCAAGAGTATTAGCAATTACACCAGAGCGATGGATGAATGAACTTACGTTGATATTAACAGAAGTGTTTGTGACGCTACGAATAAAATTATTTGAAGCGATGCCGAGTGTGTTGAAGTCGTTAGCAGCAAGAGGTTTTGCTGCAGGGTTTGATGCGTTCCACATTTGAACAAGAACATTTGATCCAGCAACATTTGAGTTTGCTACAATGTTACCGTCCATAGGCTCAATAGCAATAGAACCTGCACCACCAACATTGAAGAATCGAACGACGCCTTTAAACGTCGCAAGATCATATCTGTTTGTTCCGCTGGCTGTCTGATAGATAATGTCGCCATCTTTATAATCAGAACTCATTGACGAAAGAACATTAACACCAACTGCATCTACGTTTAGGTTGATGTAGTTTTGGTTAACGTAAAGAATATTTTCGCCTGAAGTGGCAATAACAGTCGCAAAAGCATTATTTCTTTGCGGAGCAATAACACCTTCGCCAGGATAAAAAGAATCAGAAGTTTGGAAATCTGTTACAGAAACAACATTACAATTTGCGTACACTGTACCACTGCTTACGTTTTCAATAAACAATTGAGCAGTTTCATCAAAGTCGCCGCTTAACCGACGAATAATGATTGTTGAGTTAGCAGAATAAAATGCTTCAATGCGACCATTAAAGGTGTTAACAGTATTTGATGTTCCTTGGAAAACAATATCTGTTTGTGCGTCATTCGCAGAAGTAGTGATCGTGGTAGAATTATTTCGACTTACTGCGATAATTTTTTTAGAATCAAGAAGCAATCTTCCGCCAGCCTGACAAAAATTATTAACTGCGACGTCATCGAAGAATAACTTTGCAAGAGTATATGGCATAAGATTATGCGCAGTAAACTCAACATCGTTATATCGAATGTATGGAATTAGACTTGTATCTACTACCAATTTACCAAAATTAGTTGTAATTGCCATGTATTTTTCTACCCTTTAATTTCTGTCATAATTAAAATCTTCAAGATCTCCGCGACCACCACCGCCGCTTAATTGCGCATCAGTAAATCCACTGATACCACCACTGAATGAATTATCTAGTACGATTGGTGGTGTAACTGTTGGATTTGGTGATGGTATTGAGTCTGGTTCAACTGTAAATACTGTTGGTGGATAACTTGGAGCCCATAGGTTATCTCCGCCTAGTGTGCCACCAAATTGCCACAAATTTCCATAAAAACGAGGAATACCACCCCACCATGGATCATAACTGAATATAATAGGTGGGTCAATAATTTCCAATACAGGTGGTGGTTCTGGTTCTGAAGGAATGATTGGAATTACTGGAGCAGGTGGTGTTGGTGGTGTAACAACAACATCATCATCTCCAGATGGAGCTGGTGGATCGCCACCAGGAGTTGTAATAATAACTGTGTTAGCATTACTTGTTGGTGTTGGAAGAGTTGGTGGCGAAGGTGGCTCAACAACTGTTTCTCTGATCACCGTAGTATGTTCAATAATTCTCTCAGGAACTGAAATAATTTCTGGTTTGAGATCTTCAGCTGACCAGTAATCTGTATCTGGCGTCAATGAAATTGATCCATTAAATTGACCGAATAAGAATGGCTGGACGCCAACGCCCTTGTTAGAAACAAGTCCCTGAGAAATTGCTGGTGTTTCAGTAAATTCTAGGGAAACTGTTTTCTTATTCAAAGTTGTATTTGTTAAGTTTGTTTTCTTAAACCCAATAGGCGTGATCTTCATTGTTGGAAGCATAAAGCCATTTTCTAGAGCAACTTTAAAGTCGCTCGACTTAAAGTCAGCAATATTAAAGTTTAAGAAATTCTCGCCAACAATACCATACTTCTCTTTATCAGTACCATCTTCATATTGAGTCTTGTCTGACATAGCAAGTTTTTCAACATTGTTTAGTGATACGAAGAACTCAACTTTTTGTAGACGTTTCTCAATCGAAGAAATATCCTTCATTGTGAAACGGCGATTCTCAACATACTTTGTTTTAATCTCACGAATATCAGCCACATATGGTGGGAGATATAGTGTGTACAATGTCATTGCGTCATCTAGATCTTCAGGAGGTAGTGGTCTTGGAGCAGACTTACCTTGAATGACGCGGAATTCTTTATCCTTTGATAGCACCAACTTGTCAATGCGAGGTAGATAATAATCTAATGACAATTCCGTAACTTCATCTGGTGATGGAAGATTTGGAACTGTTAGAGTCTCAGCTGTATCGCCGATTGGTCTAGTTGGACGGAAATCTAAACAATCGCGCAAGTAATATACTTTGCCTGTTGACGATGTGTAGATAGGGATTGCTCCGCTCTCATATTGATTTTGCGAATATGAGTCTACAGAGAAGAATGATACGTTTGCGCCAGCAACATAAACATGCTGATAGAAATCCACATGCACCAATAATTTGGCGCTTGGACTATCGTAACCAGCCTTAAGAATAAGTTTAGCGTGATCATACACATCATCTCGTTGACCATAATCAACATAAAAACGCTCAGTCACGTCAGTGACATTGTTTACATCAGGTAAGTGAGTTGTGTTACCTGCAAGAACTTTGCGAACTTTAACAACGTCTGGGACAAACAATGATATTGAATCGCCAGGACGTACAGTATTAAATGTCACATCGGTTAAGAAAACTAATCCAGCCGCCACATCAACATTCGCAACTACACCATAATTTGGCACAGTTACTGTTGTGTTACCGCTTGGGCTGCTTGGGTATGTGAAGTTAGTTCTTGTGCCAACAAAAGTTGTATTGCTAAAGAAATTCTTTTTACGAATCTTATCCTCAGCATCATTTTGTTTCACATTAATTAAAATATCAACTTTAAGAATATCAGGAACATATGTGTCTACTGTAACTGTTGTTGCTGGAGATCCGATAGTTACATTAGCAGCAGTAAGCTGAAGAATAGAACCATTTGGATAACTTGTATTTCCATTATTGTCACGGACAACAACAATCAAATTATCTTGAATAGCCGCAGTAGAATCAGAGAACGGAATAGTTTCAAACGTTTCTAAACCAGCGCCTTGAGCCAATGCGAACTGATTTGCTGTACCAGTATTTGAACGATTTAAAATAATTTTATTATAATTGTAGTCAGAATTATTAAGTGATGCGCGTTTAATATAGTTTCCAGGAAGCTGGAAAATTAATCCGTTGCGCAATTTATCTTCAATAACAGTTTCGCCGCCAACATATTGAGATTGGATAGAAATATTCATTGAGGCATTAGCGCCAGCAATAAGAACATTTGCAACTGAAGGTCCAGCAATAAATGATTCTGCATGCGCCATATCAAAGTCTAATTGCACAACTGAGTTTACGTCAGCGATACCATTATTATCGAACGCAGAATCTAGGAATGCTGTTTTAGTCGTGCCGTCATATCGTTCAATTGTTCTTGTTTGACTGGATACGTTTTGATTATATGCAGTTTGAACAAATACTTGAAGTGGGTTTGTTGAAGAATTTGTGCCAACAATTGTTTGAGTAAATTCTGTATTGACGGTTAAGAAATCCCCAGCAGCATTAACGGAAATTACTTCGCGAACATCATTACCCACGCGAATTACTGAACCGACGCTAACATTTGCACCGCTGAATACACTTGCTACAGCAGAATTAGCGTTCAATCGATAAGATCCAGCAAACACATTTGCTACTGCGACATTAGGGATAGCATCTAAACGAACAGGCAAAATTGTTACTGAGACGTTGCGATAAGCATTATTGTAGTCTGACATTTTATCTTGGAATCTAATGGTGTTAGCATTCGAAGACGCAGCAGCAACTTTTACCACCTTCGGATCCATGTTAATTTCTGACATGTAAAGAGCATAGACGCCATTCGAATCTCTAACAGCATCAAAAGCATCAGCTGTTGAGCGAATAAAGTTTTTCACACGAACTGAGCCGATACGAGTATTTTGGTATAACTGTGCGTTTGCTGATGTGCCAAGACCAACGGCAACTTTGGATGTGTCTACGCAGTGTACATCAATCTTTTCTAATGCAGCAATATTAATAAATCCGTTGCTGGAACCACGAAGCGCTGTAACGTATACAAAATTGCCATAAGAAATATCTACGTCTGTGTCGACAAGTGATTTAACATCTGACGGTGAGCGTGGTTTCGGTGCATCAATCTTTAGAGTTCCGATTGTTTCGAACTCAAATCCCTTAACATAAGCCTTACCAGGCTCAATTGAAATAGTATAATTGTTTGCGTCTGTGCCATCTAATAAAGATGCGCGGAATGGCTTAACTGTATAATCTCCAGACTCATCAAACGTGCGACGAGCAAGTGTTTTCTCAAGTTCTGCATAAATTGGATACTTAACTTGTTTGGTGACTGCACCATTTTCTACGCGCATCAATTCGAAAAACTTTGATTCGTCAACAACAGTGTCAAGTGGACGAGTTGAGAGCGTTAAATTAAACTGATAACGATCAGCGCCAGGAGCCTGATAGTTAAACGAACCTTGTGCTGGATCAAGTAGAGTTGAATCGACGTCGCTATCAATAAAGTCGTCGCTGATCTCTAGACCAATTTTAACATTTGCGCTGGTTGTATATGCAGAAACAACTGCAGTTTGATCACCGACTTGGACGAAGAATCCGTCAGCGTAGAATACGCCTTCGTTGATTGAGACAACAGTACCAAAACCAGTTGCGTTGGAAGCAATCAACTGAGCACGAGTTGTAGTGCCAGCGATTGTAACAACATCACCATCTGTGAATTCGTTACCAGTAATATAACGAACTAATAGAGTTGGAATGCCGTCAGTAGGGAAGTATGTGGTTAATACTTTAGCCTGAACTGTGCCAGCTGTGTTTCTAATTACAGTGCCATTAAATTCTTCAATTTCAATGTCAGCATTCTCAAACGTTTCTAGGAGTTTAAGATACTTAACTTTATTATCAAGAGTTAGATTACCACCGATAACGGGAGAACCGTCTTGGAAAACGTGATCGCCAAATTGTTTAATTTGATTTTGTAGAATAGACTGAATTTGCGTCAATTCGCGCGCCTGCACAGCCTTTCCAGGCTTGAACATAATGCGCATATAGTTATTATCTAATGCGTTTTGCGCAAAATCGTCGTTGTAAGGATCAATATTGAATTCCATGAATTTCTACCTAGAATGAAAGTACGATCTTAATTTGATCAATTTGGTTATCTTTACGGACTATATTCGTTCTATTTTCAGCATAAATCAAATCACCGCTAAAGATTCTAAGGTCCGAGTTAGCGATTTCAAGGATCGGAACCGATGCACCTGAAGTCACGCCCTTAATAATCTGTTGCGCAGTAAACGTCCCAGTAATGTTATTTATGTACAAATAATTATCGCCTGGAGCCCAATGAGCAACATTAGCAACTGCAGTTGCGGTCTCAATTTCGCTTCCAAGATACACGGTTTCGTCGTCTCTAAAGTTGGTAATTCCTGGATCGGCAACCAATAAGCGAGTAGATAGACGATAATTGGTTGCATTTGCATAAAATGCGCCATTAGCCACCCATGGGTCTTGTAAAACACCGACTTGATTAAAGTCGAATGTATTTGTAGAATCGCTCATTGGGATAGTATCGTTTTCTGTATCGCTGAACTCAACTGTAATCATTAAACTATGAGCGCGCAATTCGGTAACTGGGTCAGAGCCATGACCACCATGAGGTCCAATTTGAATATCAAAAGCGGCATTTGAGCGTGTAACTACAGCAATTTGACTATTCATATTGCTAAACGCAGTATTCACAGTCAAATATGTTGAATTGACCACCGTCACAACATTTCTGGATTGACCATCAACCGTGATGATATCATTAGTCTTAACATTACCAACGAAATATGTCAAGTTTGATGTATTGCCAGTTACTACTGCCCCAGAAACGTTGACAGTTCCTGCTAATGACAAACTTCCTAATCTATTAGGATCATTTACTGTAATTGTACCACGAGTATAATTATTGCCACCATTTAAAATTGTTACGCTTTGAATACTGCCATCAACAACCTTGGCATACAAGTTAGCACCTGCGCCATCTGTTCCCGTTACAGTTAAAATAGCAGCTGTGTTGCTGTTGCCACCATCAACGAAACCAGAACCACCCCAAAGAACATTAACAACATCGATTCTACCATCAACAGCAGCTGTAGTAACAGCTGGATCAGAAACAACTGGCATCCACTTATTAGTGAAGAATTTTTGTTTTAGTCCAGGCGGAATGGTATAGAGATACTTCCACTTATATCCGTCTGCTGTTTGAATAAACGCATTCTCAGGCAATTGACCGTCGATGTCAATAGTAGGTTCAATGGTTGAGTTTGCATAACCGTTGTTGAACAAACACTTAAAGACCTGGTCTCTTGTGTTACGAACATAGAATGTATTTGCAGTAAATGGGAATGTATTATCTTTTCTAGAGATAGTTACGTTTGAATTTGAATATGTTAAGTTAGCATTCAACGAAATAACTTTATTACTTAATACAGAAATTACTTCGCGCGTATCTTCTCCGATTACAATAACATTGCCGCTTTCTACATTACCGATAAATGCTGCGCTGTTAGCAATAACAATTCTAGCATTTGCTATTTTAGTGATAGATGATCCAGTATTAACATTGGCAAATGCGCTGTTTACAATTAAATGATCGTTATTAGTTACTGTAACAACAGACTTAATTGAAGAGTTTACAGAAATTAAATCGCCAGGAAATACAAAGGTTAAGAACGAAGTGCCATTTCCGACTACAACATTAGAGCCAGATATATTAGCAGTTCCTGACAAAACTGTATTAGCATTAGAATTTGCTGTTCCTAGATTAAAATAATCTAGATATGAAAATAACTCAATATTATCTTCGTAAGAATCGTATTTTGTATTGACCGCCCAATCAACACGCGAAACTACTGGTTGAACATCAGCTAATTGGATTTTTTTAGCGCCAACCATATTACGATAAAATTGGTTGCGTTCATTTGTGGTCCAAATAATGTCAGGAATATTGGCAGAATTACTGCCGAAATCTAATGCGCGTCCAATAAAAATAAATGTATTGGCATCATTGATAAAATGATCTTTAATATCATTAATCAAGAAGTTACTGAATAATGGTGTGAGTAAAGATTTCATTTATTCCTCAATATGCTGTAAGAGTCACGACCGTAAATCCGTGATCCTCAATCCCTAAATTTGGAGCAACAAGATAAACAAGATTAGAAACGTTTGCGTTATATGCAATATTTAATGTCATTGTATTACCAGAAACAGAAAGAACATTTGCGTTTTGACTTGTTGCTCTCTTGTATAGTATTTTACCTGACATGTTTGATGAAGAAGTGGCGTTCACATTCATTACAGTATTATTAGCAATATTTATTACCTGTTTTAACTGCCCATTAATCATAACAATATCGTTTGCTTTTACTTCGGTCAAGAAATTAGTTGAAATTCCAACAACCAACGTATTAGTTGTAAATACTTGAACTGTTCCAGTTTGCGCGCCCATGACGTTTGCAGCTGCAATGTTAAATGATACGTTGTCGCCAGCCTGTACCATTTCATAAACGCCATTTGTATTTCCATAAACAACCAATGTTGTATTAGCGAGTTTATATACTGCTTGGGCTGTTGATGTATAATTTAGATTTGCGTTCACTATCAAGTGATTGGCGTTTGTAACAGTAATAACTTCACGAATTTCATTGTTTACTTTAATTAAATTATTTGCGACTAGTTGCGTATTGAATGCAGCACCAGTGCCAACAACCACATTACTGTCTGTTGTGGTTGCAGCAACCCCAGTAAGAGTTGTAAATTGAACATTACTCTTAACTAATCCTTGACCAGCATATATAAAGTCGCCATACACTTCTAGTTGAGTATTGCTAATTACATTTGAAACAATGCGAGAAATAGGTAAGCGAGTTGAATCTATAACGATAAACAAATCGCCAACATTTACGCGAGTATTTGAATAATTAATGCTGCCAACATTAGGCATAAACAATGTTGAATTACCAATTACAACATTTGAATACGAGTTTAGTATTTGGACATTCGACGTGCCATTACCTGGCATAATCAAATCTACGTTAGCGAATACTGGGATTTCTCCGCTCTTTTCGTTCTTAACGACAGTTTTAGAAATGAGTTCCAATCCTGTTGGGTGAACAATATTTTTAATTGGTGTTTCGAAATCAACCAAATTTTTCTCTGATTGAACAACATAAGAGAAGTTGTGGTAGATTGTATCGTCTTGTAGAACTTTATCTGCGCTAACGAATCCGTCTGTATTCAAGAAGAAGCCGTTAAATTCAATCAATCCATTCGCAAATTGGGCATTTGCTCTAGCCCGACCATTACCGTAATACATTGGATTTGGTAAACCACTAGCAATTACTGTAGATGGATATTGTGATGGTGCAGACACATTTGCTGATGTATTTACATTACAGTAAACACCATTTGCTGTAATTAAGTCAATAGTTTTATTAATTGCGCCAGAGAAGTTATAAAGGCGCAATAAACCAGTGTTGGCATTATACGATTTTACATTAGCGCGGAACGTTGAACTGGCTAACGAAGCTCCTTGGTAAATAATTTCGGTTTCTGTGAACGTGTTTGCTTCAGGAACAGGGTTAATGATAACATCGACGATCTTTAACGATACGTTAGGGTTTGCGACATAATCGTAACCACGATAAATTAAACGAATATCTCTTACGCGACCGACAGCGCTTGTTTCAATTGTGTGTTCTTCGCCATCACCAAACAAATACCCTGTAAGAACAGCATTTGCACCACCGCTAGATTGTACTGTAATTTGTGGTCTGGCGTAATATCCTTCGCCGCGATTATCAAGTACAATTGATGTGATTGCACCAGTTCCACTTACAGTTTGAACGTAACCATTTGCTTCGTATCCGCGACCACTAAATCTTAAACCATCACCAACTGTATATCCGTCACCGCCATTGTTAATATAAACGTGAGCGATTAATCCAAGATCTTTAAATGTTTGCCAATGTGTTTTCTTTAGAGCCTTTTGAGAACTGTAACTGTATTGCTCAGAAAGATGTGTATCGTAATGAGATGAAACGTTAATATCTGGCTCACTTCTAAATCCTGCGCCACCATTTAATACTGAGATTAATGCAACACCGCCAGTGTTAACAGTATCAAAATCAAGACACTGAATAATCATACTGTTAGCATTTGCAGGAACAGGATATGTTGTAACAGAATTAAACGCAAAAGACTTTGATGTATTTTTCGTATTAATTTGCGAACCAGTTAAAACAGTTGTGAGTGGACCTGTGTTAGAAATATCATATACTAATAGTCCACCAGTGTTTGCGCTAACACCACCAAGACCAAAAATAGAGTTGTTTGGCGTTGCAATTTTTGCTGTAAATAGCGCATCTGTAAAGTTTGTTCCATTCGCCCAAACTTCTTCAAAATTATTATACGGATCATCTTGATCATTTTCAGTTACATTGATTAATGCATTGAACGTGTTAACAGTAAATGCAGCATAGTTTGCATTACCGATATCCGTATCAGACAAATAATCGATTACCGTCTTATCATAAGTAATTGGTTCTAAGAAATTTAATTGACTATTTGATGTGCATGCAGATGAGTTCAACTGCAATACACGCAAATCTGTTGATAGATTTGCATTAGGATCGTCGCCGACTGAACGATAGACGATCGTTTCTGTGTTGGAATATAAACGATAACCATATCCTGGGAAGATCATGGTTACTGCTTCAATAGATCCTAGTGTGACATTGCCAACGACAGCAGCAGCATCATTTGCTTCTGCAGAATTACCTAATCCACCAACAATAACAACAGGGTCGCCGATGTTATATAACAAACCGCGACGGCGCTGTTGTGGATCAGTTCTGATATTTGAATCAACGCGAATATTAGAAAGAGTGCCAATAATGCGCTCATTAAATACTCTTGAAACGCCATTTGCGTCGACGTAGTTGATCTCAATTAACTCGCCATTGTTGAAATACTTTTTGATGTTGGAGATATAAATCTCCATAATCTCACGACCATTTGTTGGGTCGATATTTCTATTTGCCGATTCAACAATACAAGTAGCACCAGACTCTGTTCCGTACACCAATCTTTTTTCTAATAGATTGACGTCAACATTTTTATTAAATTCAGTAACAGTGATTCTGAATGCGCGTGGTTTAATCCATTTACCGTCAGATGTTTTTAAAATTTCTTCTTTTGGATAAGTAATTTCAACATCTTCATCAAATAATGCTTTAAATAGCCAACGTACTGATTCGTCACTGCCTTTTTTGCTATAAAATTCTCTTGCGCTTTTGAGAATTTTCTCAGTGCTTAGAGAAGTATTTTCTGGGAAATAAGGCAATAATTCTTGTTTAAAATACTTGATAAACTCTGGTGGAGTTTGATCGATATCGCGATAATTCTCAATACCCATTGCATGGTAAATTGTGTTACCAGCTGTATTAGAAATACCATTGGCTGAATTATTTTCTAGCCAAGTGTAGTATAACTCTACGAATCTTTTGAATTTAGGGTGATCGGCATTAACAAAGTCTGGTAATTGAGACTCGACTAATCCCGAAATAGTTTTTACAGAATCAACCATATTACGATTCTACCACCGCATTAATTGCTGTAGAAATTGCGCTAGGATCTGTTGTATCTAGTGTTACAATTCTATTGCGAACTGACGAGAAAATTTTCTTTGCTGGTATCGCTTTAAGAATAAGAGTTCCAAAAGGATCAGAAACAGCAGTTGGTGCAAAATTATTTAACGTTACTATGCCATTCAAATAATCTATTAAACCAATATTATCGTTTAATGTTTTCTTAACATTTTGTGTGTCGAAATAATAAATCTTTAAACGACCAATACGACCTTGAAGACTTGCGCGAACAAGTGCACCTGATCCACCACCACCGCTGACTGTTACTGTCGCAGATGTATAGCCTGTGCCAGGGTTTGTTATCTCAACTCGTTTCAATGCACCATTTACAATTAATGCTCGAGCTGATGCACCTGTTCCATCACCATCAATTGAAACTGTTGGCGTTGAAACATATCCACTGCCACCAGTAAGGACTTCGATACTCTCTACACCAGTAAACGATTGAAGAACTTCTTCGATAAAACAATTTCTAGTGATGCCAGCATCATCTAGATATGAGAATGATGGCGTAGAAATAAGTCTTTCAGCAGTTGTTCCTTGTTTTAATTCAGTACCAAAGTCTAAACTATAACTTAATGATCTCGTAACGTCTGGTGCGAATCGCTTTTCAAGATACACTCTAACATCATTACTCGTAATTGAAGGATCAGCATCATCAATTGCTCTTGACAACTGAGAAATTTTGAATGACGAGTTAAATGTATCAAGATTATTGATAGCAAACGATTTAATTGCAGAAATTACTGCCGCATCGATCTCATTTGCTGTTCTATTTGTCTTTGTTGGGTCAAAATTTACGTCTACAGCGACATTTACATAGTTGTAATCAGCTTCAACGTATTCAGGTGTTACTGTTAACATTGAAAATGGCTTAATGATTGAATTTTTTACGAATTCAACCTCAGTTACCGTAATTTCATACCCACCAAGTGGTTTTGCTGTAAAAAACACTTTACCAAATACTGGTGGAATGTTTTCTTCACCACCCCAAACGTTTACAGCCTCAAAATATGGGTACTCGCGATTAATAAGAGCGATATAATCGTTCTTTGTGACCGCACGATTTTGAGCGATAAATGATTTTGGTGCTGTAAAGCGAATTTTCTCGATATCTTCTTCGGCTGCACCTGATGAAGACGCGCTAACCAAAGTCACAGCGACGTTTGCGTTGTTTAGAATAGTATCAAGTGGTTTAAATTCGCGTAAATTGTTACCAGCGGAACCAGATGTGATCAAGTAAGAAACAACTACGATGTTGCCATTGATTAATGCCTTACCAATTACACCATCACCGAAGTAAATTTGATATTTGCCGTTTTTATTTTCTTCAAGATAATAGACTGTAGCGTTTTCATCAACATCAGTGGCGTCTTGAGCAAGAATATATGTTTCTTGATTGGCGTTTTGTGCTGATTTTTGCACTTTTATTTGAATTGTTGATGTATCAATGCCAACATCAGGTAGTTCAAAAATTTGTTTTGGGTTTGTTTGAGCATCATAGGTAAAAGTGATGCCGTTTGGCTGACCTTCTTTAAGTTCTAGATTCTCAACAACGAATAACCCAGATGATAAATTCTTAGAAACAACTCTGGCTGATGGATTCACGAAAATATAGTTAATACCATCTTTAGATTCTGATGCAAATCTGGTAAATCTTGGAACTGAAATAGAACTGTTTGCGTCATTTGCGACTGGAGTGATAGTTAGATTGACCAATGCTCTTGGCGCGATACGTGAACGAGGAACATATCCTAGTAATTTTGCGTGTGAGACTACTGATCCGCGTTTGATAGCAGTGTCGATAAACATCTCATTGGACACCATGTTCAAATAGTATCCCATATAATGAGTATTGTATGCTAGGACGTCTAAGAGAATGGCTAGACCAGAACCTTCGAAATCATAGTCGCTAAACTCTGACTGAGATTTCATAAAGTCCTTAAGATTGGATTTGATTGCATCGAAATCCAACTCGGCAACTTTTAGTTTTGAATCAACATTTGCCATGTTATCTTATCCGTTCTAAGAAAAATGAGACCGTAATCGGCTCTAGTGTATTGTTTACGAAGAAGGTGATGTAAACATCGTAACGCTGATCTTCGTAGTTTGGCGCTGCAACAACTTCTTGAATCGTGACTCTAGGCTCATAGTTCCGAATTGTTTCGAAGATCATATCCTGGATAATCGAAGTTGTTACATTGTCGATTGGTTCAAACAGTAGTTTCTTAAGGTTTGATCCAATATCAGGGTTGAATAGTCGCTCATAGTGAGAGGTCAGGAGTAAATTTCTGATCGAAGCAGCAATTGCGTTTTCGTTTAATTTCTTAGACACGTCCTTGGTAACAGGATGCGCTGTAAAATTAAGGTCTAGATCAGAAAATTTACGTGCAATTAGCGACATTTGTTATTCTAGGCTGATTATTTGATATATTTATACTTCGCTATACGAAGCATCTAGTCCAGCTGTAAAGGTGCCTTGAGTTAAATCAATGTTGTAATCGACGTTTACAGTGATAGAAGTTGGCATTCCAATCAACTTTAGGAACTTGCAAAAGTCGAAATTGATCCATTCAGTGAGCGCTGATAGTCCGATTTTCTCGAAGAATTTGACAACTTTTTGCATCCATTTTTTAAGTAAAAACTCTGGCCAATCTTCTCCGAAATCTCTTGCAGCTTCAGTATAACGATTAATTTTTTCCTCTGGGCTGCGAATAAAATCGTCAATATCCCCACCGATAATATCCAATAAACTGTATCCAGCAATATTAATGGATTCTAGTTTGTCGATAATTTCTTGGTAGATTCTTAGTCTAACTTCTTCTGCAGCTCCCTCAGCTTGAGCCTTGAGAGAGCCGATTAGCGAATTAATGATGCCCTCAACGCCGAGATCTAGAAGCACAGGTAAAGGTGGTAATCCTAAAGTGTCCCATATTGTCTTAAATTTGCTAATTAATCCAGCCATAGCGGTGTGAATTATTTTTATCGCGCCTTTCTTGACCATTGACATAATGTAAGACCAGACGCCCTGAGCCTTGATCTCTTTCGAATAGACGCCCAACTTACCTTCATAAGACTTATATGCGTCTGGCACCAGAGCACCTAACGAATCAACCTCATCCACAATCTGCTGTTTTAAACTGGCTCGATAACTTGCGCTGCTAAATAACTGAACGATGTCAATGTTAATACCTAATACTGGAATAGAAAAACTTATTGGCAAAACGTTATTGATGATCTCCATAATTTTCGCTTGGACGTAAAGATGATATTCCTGCGTCAGAGCAGTCATCTTTCGCTCCCACTCATCGTCGGGGATTTTTAAACTTTTATAGTATGGTTTACTGGCAGAAATTGGAAAATTGCCCAGAGCCTTATCAACTTTTTCGAGAATCTCGCGAACCTGTTCAGCTTGGGCTTCAATCGGAGCGATCTTATCGTACAACGCCTCGCGGACTGCCTGTTCTACATTTGGACCATCAATCTGCGCACGAATTTTCTCAGCTTCTACTTGCAGCTGCGATGGGATATCTGCAATCTTAACAAAAATATTTGCTAGATCAGCTTTTGTTGGAAGCAGAGTTCCATTACAAGGAATACTAAACTCAGCCATCACCAGTCGTCTTTGTTTCAGTCAATGGATAAATGTGTTTACCGATAACTGTTTTAACAGCATCGACTGCCTTTTTCGGCAACAGCTCTGGGTCTATGTTAAACTCAAGATTTTTTGCGATCGCTTTATCGCTAACTTCGCCAAGTTTATTTGTAACCGTTGCTTTTAGATTGTCCTTAAGAGACAAAATTTGCCCCTTTGTTTGATTGGCTGTAGTTTCAAGATCAGAAAGTTTTTGTTGAATCTCACCGAGAGGAGTTTTACCAGCAAAATCTTGTAGAACTTTATCTGCAGCAGCTGTAACTTTCGAGAACACATTGCTGATTGTAGCAGTTAATCCGCCGCCCAATGCCTTACCGATTGTTGATCCTGCCGTTGTTTCAGCAACACGCTGAGCAGTTATAGTGACTTCTTCCAATCCATCAGAAGCTGCAGCTGCAACTGCAGTATTTGCAGCTGCTTCAGTTGCTGCTGTTAAATCTTCGACGTTTGGTACAACGCCACCACCAGACAATCCTGCACCAGAAGCAGATGTTGCGGAACCTGATTGCATATTAATCTGAGCAGCAGGAAGATCAATAATAGCACCCTGAAGTGCTGCGTTTTGACCCTTGAGACTGAGTTTCTTGGCAGAAGTCATGTTGCCGACGCCGCCAGACTTGATATTCAAATCTGACGTAGATTCGACAAAGACTTTCTTACCCTTCATTCGAATGTCGCCGCCTGCTGACATATTAATGCCGCCTGCGACTTCGACGTTCATATTTCCACCAACCTTTAAATTACAATCACCACCGACTGTTACTGAACATTTGCCATTGATGTAAACATAATCCGAGCCCATCACAAGTTCATAGTTATCTTTTACGACTTTGTGGACTTCGTTGCCTTCTTTATCAATTTCAAAAAAAGTTCCCTTACGATGCGCTAGATGGATACGCTCTTGTCCTGGAGTATCATCGAACTCAAGAGCATGACCTGATTCTGTTTCAAGCGCATTATTGTATGGATAAGTTGGATTAAACGCAGGAGGTGGTTCTGCCCAAGAAACACCACCAGCTGAAACAATATTTTTCTTGAGGTTTTTCTTGCGCGTGGCAATTACAGTAGAATCAGTTTTGCCTCGAGAAAGTCTGTTGGTCGTTTGTTCCTTTAGGTACTTACCTTTTGGATATGCTTCAGCAGGATCATCTGGTTTATTTGGCGCAGAACCAAAATTTGTTCTTGGATCGCTAAAACCTTTTTGGTAATCTGGTTTACCATCTGGCTTCCCTGGTAACACACCCATGATTGCTGGGTTTTGGGCGTTATACCCGTCAATAAAAAATCCAAACACCATGTCACCTTCTTTTGGTGTATACATGTTTGGATTATTAACTGGGATTACTGGGTGCGCCCATGGCAGAGCATCAGTAGGAATAAGTTCTTTCTGATCATTGTGCCAACCAAAACAACGAACGCGAACGCGACCAAGTTGTTCTGGATCATTGCGGTCTTCAACAACCCCAATCCACCAGATAAAACCTTCAAGTCCAATAAAGTTTTTTTTGGCTGACATCACTTACCCTTCTTGGTTAACACATTAATACCATCTTTTGCTTCTGGTAGAGATTCAGCAAACGAGTCAGCAACTAACTCAACAATAGACTCAAATGTGTCCGCATTAAATTTATGATTGATAGAGGCAACAAGATATCTAGCAGTTCTATACTCATCTAACTTTTTACCGCTAGAATCTGCGCTCTCGAATGCAGGGAATTCATATTCTACAACATCACCTGCTTTTAATACAATGTCTCCAGGAATTACAATCTGAATTCTGAAATGATTTAACAATGACATATGCATTGCTCTTGGCATCATCCAATTTTTAACATCATTACTTTTCTCTGAAGCAGTATCGTTGATTGACAAATAAGTTCTAAAGAAAGAATATGGGGAGTTAAACAACGTTTGGTTTTGAGAATTTTTAAACGAATTTACTGGTTTAAATTTATTCAGTAGATTTCCCTGCGCTTCTGCTTGCAGTAAACTGTAGTCTATATTCTCAAACTTTTGACTAAAGATGTCAATAGACAATAAACGGGAAGAAAATGATCCATTAGATATGGATGTGATCATATCAAAATCATTAATGATATTAAACTTATCAATTGAATCTTTATTGAGAGCAGGATCGCGATTAGTATTCTTCAACTCATACTTTAATGTTTTATACGATTTTTGTTTGACTAAAGTTTGCAAAGAAGTTAAATTAAATCCATCTTTGTTTTCGAAGAAAAAATAACAAAACTTTTTCTGATCATAACCACGCGCAGTCACCCATTGAATTGCCTCAAGAGGTCTATATCCTGGGATAACAAGATCAAATGAACCAGAAGTTTCTTCTAAACTTGCTATTCTTTGCGGATCAACTTTAAGTTCGTTGATTAGTATGTCATTAACTATATTTCGTATTTTAGTAGACTTATATGATTTACTTACGATCAATGACTCAGAAGAAATCATTTCGTCTGAACAAAAGTGAATTAGGTATACTTGACCTGAATCCGTTGATGGGCGACGATCAGAGACTTTATAAACTCTGAATAATCTCTCAAGCGGAAGATTTAATCCAGGTTTGTCAATAGAAATCTTAAGATATTCATTACCACACATATAAAAATTGGTAAACACATCATTACCATCATTGATAAGGATGTTCCCACTCATAACTGATGCGTAGATGTCTTGGAAGATTTGCATCTCCAAGAAAATATTTCGCAAATCTACTGTTTGCCCACCAGAATTAATTAGCTCGAGACTCTTAATGTCATAGTCTTTTGAGCCATATAAACCATTTTCAGCCATTACTCATTAGGCTCCTAAATTCATCTTCAACTCTTTGAACGAATTTTTCATCAAGAAGTTTAATCTGTCGCTTTTTTTCGTTCTCATTCACTTCATATGTGTAGTTTGACACTGCTCTATTGACAGTTGTAATCTTAAGACTGTAGTTTGGATAAGCAATTGTTTCTGTGCTGACAACCAAAGAGGTATCTGCTGTTCCAGGTAATGTTGCAGGTGTAATTGAGTTGTCAGAATAATCTACTTCAAATTCACCAATAATAAACGTTTCAGTCGTCTTATCAATTAGTAATCCATTATACATTGCTTCTTTAGTCACTTCTTTCTCATAATGGTGAATTGTCGTCAAAGCCTGATTTATTGTTTGGCTATATTTGTTTTCGATATAAGAATCTAGAGCAACAGATGTGAGTGGAAAATCATAATATGGATTTATGATTTGATTGAACAACAAAACGATCCAGCTTCTATATGCATCGCCATAGACTTTATGCGCAATAATTTCTGCAGTATCGGTTTCTTTTACATTATATTCGTAAGCAACCGAAGTGTTATTTGCAATCTCACGAAGAAACGTTGATCGAGCAAGAATGTCAGTGACAACTTGCTGATTGATAGTATTTTTATCAAACGTATATAATGTTCCAGGAAAACTCTCGAAGTATTTCATTAAAACCCGTTCCTAATAAGTTCTTTGTGCATAATCTCGACTTCTTTAAATCGAAGTTGCATTGCAATCTCAACAGGCATACCGTCTTGGAATGCGGTCCATTGCCCAGCGCTGCCATAGTTGACGTCAATTCCTTGTAATACGCAAGTTGAAATTTTAGGTAATTTTGTATTTCTTTCTGAACCGACCATAAACTGGATGTCAAATTCAGAAGGTGGAATAAAGTAGCGACCGTTGCCATTGGATGGAATTTCAGGAGCAGCGAAAAATCTAAATGTTTGAATAATCTTGATCACTTCATCTGCTTCTGCTTTGTTTCTTGGTGCAAACTTAAAGTCAAACAAAAACTCACGGTTCTGAATAGTGCGGAATAGCAATTCAACTTGAGGGTTTTGGGCGTAACCAGCAGAGAATAATAAAGCGTCTGTAATACCTTGCCCGAATACGCCAGTTTTTTCTGCTAAAGCACCTGCTAATTCACTTGCTCCAGCAGATCCTGGTGTTTGTCCGAAGGATAGGTCGCCTTTCATAGCAGCATCAAATGCGCCTTGTGTTAATGATCCACCTGCTTGTAAAACCAATCCAGCTGTGCCCAACGCTTGAGTCATACTTACTTGATCGTAATCGTTAACAATAGTTTGCTGGACTGTATCTGGCATGTATAGCCCGATGGTTGCTGCGGCGCGACGAGTCTTACGAGTTAAATCAATAGAACTGATAATTGCACCAGCAAAAACACCAGCAGCGGCACCGACTCCGCCACCAACTAGCCCTCGAACTCCTGCAGTAGCAACAACAGTCGGATCATTACTTGTTATTGCTCCAGCGAATTCAGAAGCAGCGCCGTAAAGACCTAAAGCAGCTCCGAGACCAACTGTCGTTCCAGTGCTTCCAATTTGATCTGCACCAGAACCAAGCTGTCCGCCGAGATTTCTTCTATTTGAATCCGCAACACTCAAAACGCCAGCAGTTCCACCAGCTTTCTTTACGTTATAACTAGATTTTTGTTGAACATTTGGTGTAAATTTAATCCAATGCAGTAATTTGTTTGGTCCGCCAATGTTATTTGGGAAGCGAAGATCATTAAACTCATATGGAGTTGTTTCCGTCTTTGCTTGCTTACCAGTTGGTTGTCTAGAATTACCGCTAGTGGGCGAAGGAGATTGAGCGTTGCCCTTTGTAACAGTTGTACCACTGATAAAGGATCTTGCGGAATCGACTGCCTTGGTTGCTTTCGATTTAAGTTCGTCGAATATTGACATTCAAACTTCCGAATAAATAGGATATGGCTTACAGTGGTAAATTTAGTCCCAAAAATACCAATAAATATTTAGGTGATCCTACGAACATCTGGTACAGAAGTCTCTGGGAGCGCCGAGTCATGGTGCACTTGGATATCAATTCAAGTGTCGTTAAATGGTCGAATGAAGAGATCGTAATACCCTATTTATCGCCAGTTGACAATCGCTGGCATCGTTACTTTCCAGACTTCTTTGTTCAAGTTAAGAATAAGCAGGGGATTCTAGAAGCCATGATTCTTGAGGTAAAACCTAAAAGTCAAGCCAGACCACCAGTCAAGAAGTCTAAAATAACAAAGAGTTATATTAACGAAGTCATGACTTGGGGCGTCAACGAAGCCAAATGGAAAGCTGCAGTGGAGTATTGTAAAGATCGCAGTTGGCAATTTAAGGTGATAACTGAAGAGGATCTAGGAATCTAATGCCATCCCTATTTGATAAAGTAAGTAAAGAATTACGAGCAGCTGGGATAAGTCCAAGAACTGACGCCGCTCGTTCTTGGCTTTTTGATAAAATCGCTAAAACACGCATACCTTCCAATAGATCTAACGTTTTAAATGACGCCAAACGAGTTTCGGCGAGAGCATTTGTGGGTAAGATGTATCTATATCAATATGATCCAAAATTAAAGGAAGAGTTGCCTGTATACGATAAGTTTCCATTAGTAATCCCAATGGATATCTATTCTGATGGCTTCCTTGGATTAAATTTGCACTACCTTGATCCATACAGCCGATTGGCGCTGTTGGATCGTTTACACGATTTCATAAACAACGATAAATATGACGATACGACAAGATTTAGATTAGCCTACGATTTGCTGTCTAAATCCAGACGGTATCAACTTATAGAACCATGCATCAAGCGATACTTGTTCTCACATATCGTCTCGCCGTTAGTTTACGTTGAGCCAGATAATTGGGAGACGGCAATATTTCTTCCATTCGAAAAGATGGTGTACAAACGTTAATGGCATTTAATATCAATTCATTTCGAGATCACTTCGCTCGACACCAAGACTTCGCCAAATCATCTCGATTTGATGTTCGTATCAGCCCACCTGCTAAACTTGGTTATAATACGTTCGATCTCCGCTTTCAATGCGAAGCATCAGAACTACCAGGATACAATATCAATACAGTAGACGGCAGGTACTATGGCGTTGCCAGCCCAGTCGCCTCAGTCGCATCGTTTAATGATATCACGCTGACGTTTATTTCTGCAGGAGATTTTTGGGAAAAGCGAATGTTTGATAAATGGATGAATTTGATTATTCCATTTAACAATTACAATCCAGAATACAGAGACAATTACGTTAGCCCTAAAATTGAAATCAATCAATTTGCTGACTATGGCGAAGGGTCGTCATCTACCCCAAAAATTATCTATACAGCTGCTTTGTTCAATGCGTTTCCAGTTACAGTCGCTCCACTTCAAATGAATTGGGCAGACGACGGTATACACAGATTAAGCATAACATTCAAATATGAATACTGGATTACTGGCGACATTGAAGGTCAAGGTAAGGCATACAATATTAATGACTTGGCGCCGATTGAAATAACTTCTAAACGCAAGCCTTCTGGCTCAGTGCCACCAAATAGTGATAAAAAATCTACATCAGACATATAATGGAGTAAATTATGCTTCCTAAAATTGAACATCCTGTGCATGAAGTGTTTTTAAAATCGTTAGGCAAAAACGTTCGCTTTAGACCATTTTTAGTAAAAGAAGAAAAGTTACTATTAATGGCAAAGGAATCTGACGACATTGAAGAAATCACAAAGTCTATCAAACAAATTATTACCAATTGTTGTTTGGACAATATTGATGTAAATAAATTACCAACCTTTGATGTTGAAATGTTTTTCTTACATCTAAGAATTAAATCAGTTGGCGAAACTGCTCAAATGGTTTACACTTGTGATAACATTGTTGATGGTAATGTGTGCGAACACCAAACTGATTTCGATTTAGATCTTAAGAATGTCACTTATGAAGAATCAGAAGGACACACTAACACTATTAAGTTAACAGAAAAGATCGGAGTGTCATTTAACTATCCATCACTTAATATGCCAGAAGCAGCATTGAATGAAAAATTTGAAGATGGCGGGTATGAACTTATTTCTCAGTATCTAGATTTTATTTACGATGATGAACAAGTTTATAAACGAGAAAGCGTATCAAAGGAAGAACTGACTGCATTTT